>NFZD01001084.1_pt1 | contig 11986 bp, 12 predicted proteins | sample 1095381 | NCBI WGS metagenome assembly NFZD01 (sample SAMN03609891, study PRJNA323583) | gut metagenome | isolation source: feces | host: Rattus norvegicus | place: Denmark: Riget | collected 2013 | reverse complement strand
CTTTGACTGAAATATTTTAGTGTACTTACTCTGAATAATCATTTAATCAGAACCACCCAATTTTTTTATATTATCTTTCTATATATAAATATCTGTTAAATTGAAAAAGTTTAATTATTTATGGTTATTTTTTTTTTGATTAGAATTTTATCTACTGATAAGAATCCAATACTGTTCCTTTATGTTATAAATATCATTCGTATTTGTTATTTGCGTCATCCACAATCCTGAAATGAAGTATGTCATGGTATATTTTCAGTTCAATCCCAGAATTGATTTTCACATCGACATAATATGTATTCGGAATAAGCAATGAGGTGTCAACCAGACTGAATGTTTCACTGAACGTCCTGTCCATCTTCATATAAGGGATTACCTCAAGTTGTGCCGTTCCGTCCATTACATACATCCTCATTTCCACATTGTCAACTATTTCAGCCATATTCTTCGTGTAGTTTGTCCTGCACAGCACATTCAGTTTTCTTATGTCACCACGCCTGATTGTCTCGTTGTCGCTGATTCCATACGCCGTGGGTGTAATGTCAAGCTTGTCTGGAAGTGATGTTCCAACATTGAAATAAGAACCTGGCTGTTTTGTGGTAAATTCGAGTTCTACTGGCTTCAATTTCTCTCCATTGTACATCAGTCCGTCCCACACATCATAAAGCATTGTAGGGGCTGTAAATGCATTGAATGGGAGTCTTATGTCAATATAGTATATTCCCTTTGATGCCTGTTTCACATCATACCGTACCCCTTCAACAGTACATGTCGGCAATTTGTCAAGGTTTTCAAGGTTTCCTCCTATTGTGGAATAGAGATACAGCCTGTTTTCCTTTCCAAGTATGAAATTTGCCCTGTCATCTTCAATTGTGTCATCATATGTTGTTTCTACATACGGTTCGAAGAACGAATTGGTATTGTTTGTAAGAATGCCTATATAGTTTTCATAAACAGAATCACTATATTCCTGTTTCGGAGAGAAGGCGATTCCAATCCCATGGTTCTGCTTTTCTCCGTTTATGAATGCGTTGAATGTGTCCGTAATGTCAACGTCAATGTTTTCATTACCTATGTCGAAATGCTGTCTTGCCACTATAATGCTGTCTTTTCCCTGTTCGAACTTTGACAGTTCCTCTTCAAGTGTTTTCGTAGAATATATGCCGTCATCAGCAATAGGGTTGTCAGTACCATTCTTCCCAAGTTGTGTCAATGCGAACGGATTTGACTTGTATGTCTTTCCGTCCACTGTAAGTTGTGTCCTGAACTTGAATTTCCTCATTGAATCCAATTCATTCTCTTTGAATGTGACTGGAATCTGTATATATGAACAATATGCCCTCTTTTGTTCGTCCGTATGGCATATCTGTCCTTTCTTGCTGAAATAGACTGGTGTGCCTATCATGGCTGGATTGTTTATCTGAGGGTTAATCTGCTTGAATTCCAGGTCTGTGTTGTTATATATGTTGTTCGATGTACAATAATATGTGAATATTACAGTATCACCAGTATATGATATATGGTTCTTGCTTGTGCTTATATGGAAATCGAATACCGAATCGCTTGTCTTTGCTGACATAGGTTCCTCTTTCCAGTTGTATCCACGCCTTGCCTCAAACCAGTTTGCCCCTTCTTCCTGTCTGTACAGTTCATAGTCATATGAGTTCTTGTCATAATACTCGGAGTTGAGGTGGTTCTTCGTATAGTCAAAGCCCTTTCCGTTGTCCCACATTTCTGGAATGAGGAAAAATATAAGGTCAAATGAGCTTGCCCTACGTTTCGAACTCCCGTCAATCTGGCTTCCGTATATCTTGTGAAGTTCAGACATGTCAATTGAACCAGCGTTCGTCATTTTCAGCCTATGGTGCAATTTGGAAATGTCTGGATATGTCTTGTCCTCAACAAGGGATTTAATCCTGTTGTGGCCAAAATGTACAAGAAGTCTGCTGTTATTCTTTCCCCACAGCAAATCAGACACTGGATTCAGCCCAGTGTTAATTCTGCTCCCTTTTACTATTGTTGCACATTTATCCAAATATGTTCTTTGATAAAACATTTATACCCTGTATTTGTTCTATAAATATTCTACAAAGCAAAAAATAAGACAAGGTTTCAAGCCTTTCCTTATAATTATCCGTCATGCGAATCAGCTTATCCTTACATTAGGGGAAAGCAGTTTTTCGTATGGATATCCCTGCAGTTCTTCCAGTTCTGTCCCTATTATGGTCGGAGGTAGCATGGCATAGCTGTGTGTATGTGTTGAGAGTGCCTTTACAATGAGCTTAAGCAGAGTGACCAGTTCGTCGCCGTACACACTCCTATGGAGTTGTGACATGATGTTGTCAATCTCCTCTTCAAGTACAAGTTGGTCTCTGTCCGTAAGTTTCTCTCCGAATTGGTTGCTGTCCTTGTGCGAAATTAGGTTTATCTTGTCTGCCACCACATTCACGACTGAACGTGCTGTCCTCTTTGACGGTGACTCATAATTTCCATCACCTCCGTCCCCTTCCCCTTCCGAAAGCCCGGCAAGTCCGCTTTTCTTGTATTTCACCTGTATATAGGCTGGGTCCTTGTCATTGAATATCACATTCCCCTTAAGGTATTTGATGCTCTCATCGGAAGGTTGTAGCCTTATGCCAGCCCTTATGTCAACTTCGCTTGAAGGGCTCGGCTGCCCAGACTTCCCTGACTTGTACTTGAGCACGATATCCTCCTGTCCCCTTCCGATTACTGCAACATCGTCCATTTCTGGGAAAGAACCCTTTGTGAGCCCTCTTGACCTGTCAATTGATGTAAGTGGCTTTTCCTTAAGTGGTTTTCCTGTAGCAAGCAATGATACGGCATCGCCTCTTCCAGACTTGTAGGCGCAATATTCATTGAACTGCGCCTGTGATATGATTGGTCCAAGATAGTACCTTTGCACCTTGTTGTTGCCAAGGCTTGCATTCAGCACGAATACACCCTCTCCGACCTTAGGGACGGACTGGAGTGTCTTTGGCATGAGAGGGAATGCGTCAGGAAGGTCATTGTCTGCAATGTTAGTTCCGTCCGAATCCAGCCTTACCTTGATTCTCCAGGCTCCAGCGTCATCTGGGAACTGGCTTCCGCTTCCTTCTACCTTGACCACCTCTCCCAATACCACCAATGATGGGTTGTTCTGTGCCATTGTTATTTGCCGTTTCTCTTGTTTATTTCTTTTTTGATGAGCTGGTACTGTTCAGCCAGCGAATCCATCTCCTTTGCCACCTTCAATGCCAAAGTGCGCATCTTCTGGTATTTCTCTTCAAGTGTCACAATCTGTCCTTGAAGCTGTTCGTTTGTCAGTGTGCTATAATCCATGTTTGGTTATTGAATGACTCCCCATGCATGAGTGGGGACTATATTTGTTCCTATACAGACCACTGGGCCTCCGCTGTTCGCACCGTTCGACATCAGCTGCATTGCACCAGGCTCGATGCTTCCCTGTACTACGGCATCCTCAGTCATTGCCCTGTACACTTCCTTGAACACCTCATTGCACACACTTACAATAAGGTTGGGGCTTCCGTCTGGATTTGCGCCCATAGGTATTCCAAGTTCTTCAAGGGCTTTGCACACGTTTGACAAAGAGCGCATCGGGGAAAGGCCCTGTCTTGACGTGGCCGCACACAGCAGCAATATTGCTGGCATGGGTACGACCTTTGTTATCTTTGCGTTTATCGCGGCGAAAAATGAATTTATCGCACCTGTAATCTGACTTATGTTCATGTTATCAGCAATCTTTAGTATTAGGCATTATTTCTCCAGCCAGGGCATCTATGTCTGCATAGTCAACCTTGGCAAGTGCACCGTTTATGGCATCCGTGAGTTCGTCATTGCCTCCGCTGGCCTTGTTCTTCTTGAACTTGTTCTTCTTGAATTTGAAGGATGCAAGCAGCTGTTTGAGAAGGTTGACCCATTTCTGTGCGTATTCGAGTGCAAGTTGTTTAAGGTAAGCGCTCATAATCTCGTTTATCCTGGCAAGTATTATTCTCAGCAGTTCTTTCTGTATCGTTGAGATTATCTCCTTGATTATTCCAGACAGAAGTCCAGATAGACCGTTAAGCACATCCTGCGGCTTGTATATATAGTTTGTTCCAAGGTTTGCCAGGTCCTGCCCGTTCAGGTTTGGTGCATTTCCAGCAATGTCTGCCAGTGTGCTGTTGTTCATCAGTTTCTGGTTAATCTGCAAGAGCATCATCACTTTAGGGCTTAATATTGAATTCACAATTGAAGACATCAGCATCTGTATGACTTTTGTTATGAAATCACTGCCGCCCCTTGAGCTTGTTCCAGCCGTTCCTCCACCATTGTCAGAATCATCATAACCTGGAGGTTCTGACAGCTCAATGGCCTTTGTGATTGACCTTGTTATTATTTCCGTCTGTTCTTCAAGTGACGAGTCTGCATCATATGCGTCAAGTATGTCATATACGGCCTGTATGTCATTTTCAGATTCAAGTTCATTTGAGGCAATCGCACCGTTTATGATTTTGCTGTTCACCTCCTTCTCCAAATCGACGTATTCCTGGTTGCTGAAATTATAGAAACAGTCGGTGAATTCCTCGTCTTCTGTTTCGATGAGCTTTTCAACCAATTTGTCAACATAGGCATCGATGAAGGCCTGGTCCCTGTTGCTTATCGTATTCTTGTCAGAATTACCTTTTCCCTTCCTGAACAGCCTGGATATTTTAGGAAGGTCTATGTTCATCAGTCCGTTGATTATGTTCGCTGAGATTACCTTCGGGTCAAACAGCTTGAAGCTCATTATATAGTCATAATTGAACTCATATACAGTTTTCCCGAAATAGCACTCGGTTATCACACTTGCGATTTCATTCTGGTTCAGCTTCCCTCCGTTCTTGTTCCTGAGATAGAACTTCTTGTCTTTCCTGTTGAATGCAAGGTATTTCACACTGGCCCTTTCCTGCTGTGATGTCGCAGATTTAGGAAGCAGTTCATACTGTATCTCGTCCTTGTCATGTGATGCTACCAGCCTTACGGTGAACTTGTCTTCATATATGCTGTATTTCCCTCTCTTGTCATATTCTCCATGTTCATTGAACCTTGCCACATGAGGTACCATTGAAGCGAAACCAGGCCATTGCAAGTCCTTAAGTGTTGATTTCGTCACACCCTGTACGTCATCTCCTCCTATCAGTTCAACAATAGGGTTCTCAACCGCATCAGCAAGCACGTTTATGTTGTTCCCCAAGTTCGTCACAAATCCTCCAGCCATCTTGAACGGCTTTGGAAGAATCTTGAATCTGAAATTGTTCCTTGGAAGGGGTGCCTTCGGGTTGTATGCATTTGAATATTCAAGACTGAAGAGGGGTTTCTGTTTTGCTGCATTCTTCCTGTTCTTGTACCAGTTTACGCTTGTCCATGCATTGCTTACAGGGAATATGGTATATGTTGTCTTCTGTGTGTTCTTGTCAACGTCAAGCCCTTCTATAAGGAACAGTGTGTTTGCATCTGGAGTCTGCTTGAAAGTGCATCCTTCAAGGAACTTGAACCCTTCCTTCTCGTCCGCATAGTTCGTGTTGTAAAGAGTGGCATCTGGAGCAACGTCAAAATACCTTGACAATGTGTTCGATTCCGAAAAGCTGTTGTTTATACAGAACGGATTCGTGAACTTCGCACTGTTCTTCGTAAACCAGAGGAAAGCGTCCATGTCCTCTGCCCTGGCAAGACTGAACAAAGGTTTTCCAATCGTATCCTTGTCATCATCGAACACTCCGAAATAGTTGTACCTTCCCCACTTAGAGTAAGGAGAGGACAACAGAACATGCCTTGGGTCGATTTCAGACTCATTGATGAATACCCCTTCCGTTCTCCATGAATCTGGTATTCTCGGGTCAAGGGAACATGAAACCATTTTCTTTATGTTCGTCAGCAGGAGCATCTTCACAGCAACGTCCAATACTGGCACGAAACCAGTTATGAAATTTGCCAGCCAGTTTATCAGTTCCTTTTTCCCAATGTCGCAGTATTTCGCGAGGTCCGTCAGGAATTTTGTGGCACCACCGTTGAACTTGTCAACCGCTGCAACCCTTTTGTTGGCATTCTTGAGCCTCTTAATCTTCTTCTGCAGATGCTTCCTTTCCTTATCGTCAGTCGATTCAGCCAACTGCTGTTCCAGCACCTGTATCTTGGCCTCATTTGCATGGGCCTGTATGCCAAGTGCGTTTGAAACACCACCAGTGAATATCTTTGCTGCACCAATCTGGCCGAATATCTCGTTTGTCGAAGCCATCTAAATCAAGGTTTTTTCAATATAATTGTCTTTGTCTCGTTGCTCTTCTCCTTCTTGAGCATTGTCTCGTCAATCATTGACTGCAATGCATTGATGTTGAATCCCTGCTTCTGCGTCTCTTCCATTGCGGCCTTTATGTCGCCGTTGTGCGCCATGACTTCGTTGAGCAGTTTTGCAATGTCAATCTTCTTTGCCATGGCCTTGTCAATCAGCGAAAGGTAGTCGTTCACAGCCTTTGCATATTTTGACTTTCCGTCCATTGCCTCCTGTGTAAGGTCGGTTGACTTCTTCAGCTTCTCGATTTCACCCTGCGCCTGCTTTATCTGTGAATCGGCAAGGTCTATTACGTTCTGCACCAAATCCCTAAGGTTGTCAGCAGAGTTCAGCTCCACTTTGAAATTATTGAGTACTCTTGGCATATTATAAACGTTTTATTAGATAAATAGTTGAGAACTAACTTTCAAGCATCATTTTCTTGATTGCATAGTATGCTGCCTTGTACTTCCTCATGCCGCTCCTTATCTCTGGGGTGGTAAGCCTTGTCGTCTCCTTAAGGTACAGCAGTATTGATGACTTGTTGAACTTGTTCGAGCCCATTTCCTGGAAAATGTCATCCCAATTCTCGAACAACTCTATCAATGCCAACCCTACCCTTTCCTCGTCTGCCGTTAGGTTGTCACCCTTGCAGTCCTCGATGATGCGCTTTATTTCAAGACATGTGTTGTCAATAAGACTGTCAAGGAAATCCTCGTTGCTTTCACCCATCACTTCCATGACATATGTCTCGCTGTCATTCGCCACCTCATAGAAGTCACCGTATGACTCCTGTCTTGACTGATGCTTCTTGAACTGGTTCAGCTTGAACAGCAGATAGTTCTTGCATATCGTCCCGCAATACGAATAAGCCCTATAGCCTTTGTCTGGGTTGAACTTCTCAATCTTCGTCATCAGGAACGAAATCGTGTCATTGAATGTCTCGTCAAAGCATTCGTCTGGCGGATAGAGCTTGTATCTTCTTATAATTGACTCTATCATCTTAGTAAACGCTGGTTTCAGCCATTCGTTGAAAATCCTGTTCTTCTCAAGTTTGTCATGAGAATTTATATAGTCAGAAACAGCCTGTTCCTGTTCTTCATAGAAATATCCCTTGCGTTTTCTTCCTCGCTTTGCCATTTGATATAAACGTTTTATGTAGATTATCTTTATGGCAATTTTCAATATCCAACATATATTCTTGTTTTATCTGCTTATCTCCAAAATCAGAGCCATTCTACAGTGCCATCAAGCAATGAAAGGAGCAGCTGTCAAAAAAAACTGCCAACCGCTCCTTGAAAATTATATTGTCTGTTGTCATTCAACGGTTTCCTCAGAAACTGCCTTGTATGTCTTGTTCCTATCCACATCAAAGAATGACTCACGCTTGGCCAATTTCAGCCAGAAGTCAGCCTCCTTCGTATCAACGGTATTTCTGTATTGCATGAGCAACGAACCTTCACGTCCAAGCACATGCGAATATCCAATCTTCGGCACAACATAGAACTTCTCTCCCTTGCGTGTCGCCCTCAACATGAATTCATACCAGAATGTCACCTTGATTGATTCCTTCAAGCCTCCTACTTCCTTCCATGCCTTTGTATTGAAGATTCCGCCAGTAAGATAGAAGTCAAAGAAGTCCTCGAGTGACTTGCCATCAATGACACCAATCTCGTCAGAGAAAGATGAAGCCCACACAGCCTCGTTTCCATTTCCGACAAATTCATCCTTACCGTCCTCTACATTGTAAAGGTCATTCATAGGTAGGAAGAAATTGTACTGCTGGTTGTACTGCTGGTACTTTATGAAATTGTCAAGCCAGATTGAGGAATACTCGTCGTCAAATTCAAGGATTGAGAACCACTCGGTATTTACCTCTTCAATTCCCTTGTTCACCATATGTTGGAATGATGTGTTTCCGTCACTCACGACTTTGGTAAGTGTACTGGTGAAGCGCTTTGCCTCTTTTTCGTCAACAGAAAGCTTGCTTCCTGTCGGTATCACGAACACAACGTTTGCCCCAGTCGGAATTGTGCTTACAGCATTCACGAAAAGCCCCTTTACCGTATCATTCCATTCGTGAACTGGAACTATGATTGTAATGTCTTTGTTTGTAATCATTATGCTTTCTCTTCCTTCTTGTCGTTAGTTTCATTTTCAGCAATCTTGATTGCCATTTCAATTGACTTTCTGCGTCTGTCAATGATTCCCTTCAAATAATCATCGAATGCCTTTCTTGATGCATCTTCTGGATACATTCCCTTCACTTTTTCCTGGCCATCGTAAATTGAAGTAGGGATTGTGTCTGTAAGGAACGCCCTTACCATTGTAGCAATCTTGTCATGCATTGCATTGAGATTGTCAAACCAGATGCATGAGTCATTGAATGTCTTTCCGTCATCACTGTACATCCATTTCTTCGGCTCATTCGGTACCTTTGCAAACACTACGTTTCCGCATTTCATGGCTTCAATTGCACTATAGCCGAAACTTGCTGGCTCGTCAATCCAGATTGTTAGGAAACTCTCTCTCAGTGCGTCTGCAAACTTCTCCTTACTGAATCCGCTCAGATGTCTGAATGACACATATTTCATAAGAGGATACTTCCAGTAGAACGGCTTTACGAGACGTGTCACATCATCCTGGTTATGGGCTATAATGTTCACTACAAGCTTCTTCGGCTCATTTGTCTCACCGAACATGTTCTCAATGAACGGAGGAACTACAGTTACCTGTTCATAAGGGAAAACACTCTTCAGAAGTGCTGCATTCTCTTCAGTGTTTGAAATAGCCTCGTTGATGTTGTAGTCTTTCCACTGTGCGGAATAAGGCATCTGTGAAAGGATATAGTCAAAATTCTGCATGATTGCGATTCTGAGGCATGGCAGGTTCTTTGTCTGGTTCATAATCTGAGAGAAAATCTCTGGAATGAAAATGATGTCACTCGGGCTTATCTCAACATTATCCTTGCGTATGTCAAGATGTGGCAGTGAAGCATATTCCTTTCCAAGCCATCCCTCTACACCTACGAACTCTTCCTCTGGCATTCCTTTCTGTGGAGCTTCTGACTGATACAGCATAGCCACGTTATATCCAGCGTCCTTTGCGAACTTCGCCAGGTGATAAATGTATGCAAGACTTCCACTGGCATAGCCCTCAGTGTCAAGAACAAAGAAAAACACCTTGTTCTCGTTCTTGTCCATTCTTTCAAGTTCCGCCTTTATTTTCTTTATCGCGTTAATCTTTTTTTCTTTATCCATTATCTTCTTTGTCTTTTAAACTTTTTTAATGAATCCATATTGCAAGAGCGTATTGAAGCAAATTTCTTCTGATGTTGTCTGTATGCCCGGCCTTTCTTCCTCTTCATCCCAATCAGTCTCGTCAAAAATGTCAATCATTTTCCTCAGGAAGTCATATCTGAAGTTTTCGTGCTGTACATTTGAAGTCTTGCTCTCCTTCTTGATGCGTGAATCAAGAACCATATTGCTGTTTCCAATATCTTTAATATATTTTTCCTCAATATTTGTTTCTACGCCTCTTTTCTCTTCTGGACAAAAGATGAAATCCATGACCGCATCGAGGTCAATAACGAATTTTTGCTGTGCTTTTGGCATGTCTTATCTAAAATTTTTGAAATATTATCTAACTTCTTCTTGTCGTCAAGAAACGCCCTGAAATCATCATATACAATCTGCGTCTCCTTTCCAGAAGGCTTATTGAAATTCATTTTAATCAGAACCGTCGGCTTGCTGATATTGTTCAGAACATCGTTGTTTGCTGTGATGAACACATCTCCATATTCTTCAAGTTCTTCAATGCTCTTTGGGAATACCACCTTTCTGACCCTTGACCCTATCTTGCTCAAGAAGAAATAGCTTGACTGGATTGTGATGTCATATTCCTTGAGGGAATAGAAAAACACGTCAACGTCATATTCCTCCTGGTTTGTCAGCTCCTTCAGCCATGCATTCAAATCCCTTGACAGGTTCCTCTCCATCTGGTTGGCATGGCCATACACCTCAAGAGGGTATAGTTCATAAAGGAATTCAATCTTCTTCATGTCCGAACTAAAATGGCATATTGTCTTCAAAACATCATCCTTGTAGTCAACTTCATCCAAATCTATGCTTTCGTCATAATCCTGTTGATAGTATTTTACAATCTGCTTGTTTATGTTCCTTATTACATGATTCAATTCTATGCCAATCCGTATCTTCTTCATGTTGTTAATCCGTTTTCAATTAAAATATAAGTGCAACAATAAAATAAACAAAAAAATCCAGCCGTTTTTGCGACTGGATTGATATTTATTTTCACTTTAATCTTGACATCAAGCTCAATACTGTTATGCTTTTTGGCGCGTATGACTCCAACATTATTTGACAGGCTTCCTTAATTGTCTGGCCTCTGCTAATCGTATCGTCAATAATGAGAATATCTTGTCCGTTTATTATTTTTGAATCTTTTGCATATCTGTCAGGCGATATTTTTAATGTATTCAAAAGAACATTCCTCATGTTCTTGTCCTTGATTAAATGCCTTGAAAATGTGCCACCTCTTTTTTCGTCCATTTCCTCAAAATATATACATAGTTGCCTATATGCGGCATTGAAATTGTTCCTATATACTTGTCTGAAATAAGAATTTTTGGCAAGGACTATATCATTAACCTCTTCCGTTGTCAATTTGCAAATTGCACCTTCCAATAATTCTGCGTTTTTGCTTTTTGACATGATAACTTTTGCTATATGATAGTTCAATTTGTTTCCGCTTGGAATAACAATCGTCACGCCTATAGGATAAATCTGTGCGAATTTTGTAGCAATGTCATTGAATTGCTTTTCGATGGCAAGTCTATCTTTTTCACTTCTAAACGTCCAACCTTCACCTTTTAATGCATATACCAAAGGATTTCCATCTCCATACATCCCTCTTTTTCTCTTGAATATTGACCATACTGGAATTCCTGGAATTATACCCTTATCTTTTGTTGGGTTATTAATTAAAGAAGTGTCAACATTCTCCTCATGAGACGGATTATACGAAACCGTCATTTTATCGTAGTCAAAATCAATACCTTCATTTAAAACAGCATTCACTGCTCGTCCGACGGCATCTTTGATGATTTTATTTAACTTTTTCATATGCCGAATATTTAATTTATTGCAAATATACTAAAAACATTTGTTTAAGAATCAATGAAATAATGTTTTAACAAAATTTAAATCTTCAATATAAGTGTTGAACTGTTGTTTTCTCTCTTTGCCTTTTCCTTGAATTTCTTTTCTGCGGATTCGGAATGGTATATTTCCGACAGCAATTTTCCTCCTTCGTATTTTTCCCATATAAATGATAACATAATCATGTCTCCATTTTCCTTTATTCCATTGAATGTTGGATTGATGAATCTGTATGATATACCACTCGGAACATTGTTTGAAGGGTTGAATGTCGTGAATTCAAGTTCCTTCATTGATGAGATGGTTTCATTTTTCCCAACATATCCCTTAATCATGCCATTGTCATCAGAATCAAATGAATTCAAATCGTCCATTATCTTCTTCAATGTATTAATCAGAGGGACACTTCTCTTGCATGTCTTGTCGTTGATGAAATAGAATGTCGTCTCTATATTTTTTTTCAGATTCACATCAATCTTTTCCACATGGTTTTCAAGTA
>NFZD01011624.1_pt1 | contig 11999 bp, 8 predicted proteins | sample 1095381 | NCBI WGS metagenome assembly NFZD01 (sample SAMN03609891, study PRJNA323583) | gut metagenome | isolation source: feces | host: Rattus norvegicus | place: Denmark: Riget | collected 2013 | reverse complement strand
TTGTTTGAGATTTTTCCAAGATCTTTACAATACATGAAGTCAGCATACTTATATCTTGCTTGACCTAATATAGAGTTTTCCATTGAGCTAAGCTTCACAAGCTCATTTATGCTACAATCATCTATATGAGACATCTCATTCTCATCTATATTAGGACCTGTTCCTATAGTGCCATCAAGCAAAGGCAAGTTCTCCATAATACCACCATAAGGAACACCATTATAAGGATTGAACAAAGATGGTGTGACTTTACCTCTATAGTTGTGTGTCTGATATTGAGTAAGCTTCTCATCAAGAGGTGTGTCATTTCCAGTCTCTATAAGAACATTGTCCATATATCCTCTATAATTGTTCACAATGGCAAACAATCCTTGTGACATCTTGAATGGAGACCATATTTTTGTCTGGAAATTGTTTGATGAAGAAGGTGCTAATTGATTAGATGCAAATGGAATCTCTTTTCTTATTGAGAAGTTCATACTATCTAATTGTGCATTTCTATCAGGGTCAACATCATATCTGATGCCATCTGTGTCATATCCACGACCAGATGTCACTTTAGATATAGAGCTATTTATAGCAGATCTAATAGAGTTGTTCAACACATCTTTCAATGAGCTAGAGTGTTGAGGTGTTATGAGGTGAGATCCTCCCTTGTTTAATGTTGTTGGAAAAGATAACATGAAAAAATTCCTTTGACTTTCTTTAATATATGATTAAAAATCGAAAGTCAAAGGAATCTTATAAATTTACTTATTACTTATCACCATGCTTATTGTCTGTGGATCCAAATCCATTTGCACCACGTTGGCTGTCTTTCATAATCACATCATAAGCTTCTTTACCTATCTCTTCAACAAACTCAACACTCCATACCGGAATTATAAGCTGCTGGACTATCTTGTCACCCGCATATATAGGATCACTCATTTTATCCTTTGTGTAAGACATTGACAAATGAACCATACCAGTATAGTCTTCATCAACAACACATGCTCTGACATCAAATCCACGACTACCCATACCAGACTTGTTCATGAAGATACCAGCATACTCTTCTGGAAGTGCTTCTCTAATACCTGAGTTGATCTTGATGTGATCACCAAAGTCAACCTTCATACCAACGGCATTTGTCTCCTTGTCATACACAAGACGATGCTCACAAAAACACTGTAGCTTCTCAATCATTGTGTTATGTCGATTTCTAGTCATAGGTGCATCTAATGATAGATACAAATGAACTACATCCGGAATGTTCTGCTCTGCAACAACTGCATCACCAATCTTCTCAATAAGAATCTTTCGTGTCTCTACTTTAAGCTCATCAATCTGTGCACTGTTCAAACCAAATGACTTCTCAAACTCCTTATAAGCAATATCTATTTGCTCTTGTGTCTTTGTTGCAAGATGTGGTATCTTGAAGTCAACACCAGCTGCGGTATAAGATGTTGTAGGTGTCTCGCCAAACTCATTGCAAATTGTAAGTCTCTTTCTAGCCATAATTTCTCTTTGATTTATAAATTGTTCAACTTATTTAATATAGTAAAGATTTGTGTCTATTTCATATCAGAATGGACATTCTTCAAACAAATCTTTCTCTTCTAATCTTTTGTCACTCATATAAGATGTGTAAGATGTGTTGTTGTCTCGTTGTGCAAACAAGTCACCTTTCAATGAGTTGTTTTGCTCCATCTTCTCCATGAATCTTCTATTTGTTCCATCTCTCAATGAGTAGTCACTATAGTCATATCCATTATGTATCACATTCTTAAGCTGACTTTCTATCTGATCAAGCTTATATTTTGATGTGTGTGGAAGTTGTGGAAGTTTTGCCTCATATTCTTCTACATCGCTTGGTGTGTCTGGATCATCATCTTGTGTGTCTTTCATCTCTTCAACAAGCTCTTGCAAGAAGAACTGGTTTGTGACGTTGTCAAGATATATCTTATTAAGCTCTTGCTTTGTCCGCCACAACATCTCAAATGGCTTTAATGTCACTATTCCATTCTTTGGTCTAGACTGATCAACAACAACTTTCCACAAGTCTGAGCACAAACCATAAATCTTCTCAAGATAAGCAACATCATCAACAACAACATCTTTCACCGAGTTTGCATACTTGCAAGCATAGTCTTGAATCCATGATGTGACTTCAGATGTCTCACACTTCATGACTTTGTCTGCCCATTCTTGAGCATCTTTCACAAATCTCAACACTGGGAAATCAAGTCGCTTCTTTCTTCTGCTTTGCTCTATAGCTACAAACTTCTTTATTCTGTTCAATTTAGAGAAGTTTATCCTATTCTGCTTCTTGTCTATACAGAATTGATATATGTCTTTTATTGTGTCACAATCATAATACTTATAGAATGCTAATACGATAGGGACATTTCTCTCCAACACTTCTATATCTTTGACAAATAGATTATTCTCTTCTCTCTCTTCTTTATACTTGTCATCCCTAAATATAGAGTAATTTCCTTTTATAAGCTCTTTGTAAAGTTCAATGTTTTCATCATTGACATGATTCAAGAAATCTAATGTGTCAGCTGTCACTTGATTGTATTTCATGTGCTTGCAAGACTTCATATACTCCTCAACAACTTCACGTCTGTCTTCTGGTATCTCATCTTGATGGTCAACCATATTCACTGTATAACCGTAATACTTCATTCCATCTAACATAATAGGAAGCTGAGTCGCATACTCTGTATATCTGTCTTCAAAGACTTTCATCTTATAAGTAGTCTCATCTATATAGTACTTGCACTGATTCTCATCATACTTCAGATACTTGTTAGATGTCAGCAATGACTGTATGAATGGATTGTATTTAGACTCTTCATTGTTTCGCTCTATCATGTCATTGCAAGTCTTTATCAAGTCACGAGCGAGAAGAAGATCACCTTGATTCAATGACAAGTCAAGAGGCTGTGTGTAATAGTAGTTGATTGGAATTCCCATTGCATCTTTCTTAGGCAAGAACATTTTCAGATATAGATTGTTATTTCTAAGTCTGTTAGCAAACTGCTCTATGTCTTGTGGAATCCATTGCTCATTGAAGTACACACCAAAGTCATACTTGTCACAAATGTCAACACCAACAGAAAGATAAGTAGTGCAGAACACTATGTCATTGAGACCAACAGACTTCTCAAAATTAATCTTGTCCATACTGTTGTCCCCATAGTTAGACTTCTTATAATAGAAAGAGTTGATCTCACGACCAAAGTTCTTGTTTCCTAAATACTCTTGCACTAGTCCAACTATCTGCTCAAACCAAAGATTTCCTTTATTAGTAGGATATAATATCTTCTTTCCTTCAATGATGTCATCAGCCATGCTTTTAGCCATCTCAATCATCTGCTCTATCTTTGTTGGACACATGTGAAGCACAAACTCTTTCTCACGATTGTCATCCTTGACAACTTTGATATGCTTTATATTTGGAAAGAAGAGCATCTCACCGGTTGGTGTTCCAGTCATCATTATGACTTTAGCTTTACAGTTTGCAAGTCTTTGAAGCGCTGGAGCCATGACATCTCTATATTGAGATGTGAACATCAAGTGTGACTCATCTAACACTATATACTCAAACTCACTTGCATTGAGCTCCATGACATTCAGTCTTGAGAACTTGTCTATAGTCATTGACATACTCTTATCACTAAGAAGCTCTTCAAGTGTTGGTCTCTTGTTTCCATAATAGTAAAGCCAGTCTGATGTCACAGATGATGTCTCTACTTTTGCTTTGATAGTTGATGTGAAAGGCAATATGAGCAATGTCTTAGCTTTGAATGCTTTAATCATCTCTGTCTTACCATATCCCGCACCGGCCTCAAGAAGTGTTATATGTGCTAAATTTGACAATATGTCGTCTTTCAAGTCAGACAAATACTGATTAGACTTAAGATGCAAGTTGATAATGTTTGAGTCTATATTGTCATGAAGAACATCTGTTGGTGATGGTGTGTCTTCATCATTCTTGTCATTGTCCTTCACAAGATTCTCTTGATCTTCCTTATAAATGTCATTTCCTTCAACTTTAATCTTGAAACCATGATATTTGTTGAGTTGCTTCACAGCCCACACTGATATTGGCTTGTCATGTATGCTTGCTGTCTTGACATCACCCTTAAGCTCTTTGTAGTCAGTTCCTTCACATATAGCTACCATATATTGAAGAGCTTTGTCATATCCATATATAGAAGTGAGTGTGTTTGCAAGCTGCCAACGTTGTGCATGCTTGTAGTGTCTTCTGATGCATTTTGAAGGATCTACATCATTGATGTCAGACACCTTGCTTATGTCAACAACTTTCTTCTGATTGTTCTCAGTGTTGAACCACTCAAGCTTTGAGAAGATAGCCTTCAAGTCTGGATGTGATATCCAATCTATGGACTCAAGACCTGTGTCAAAGGCTGTCTCAAAGTTTGCATCGAGTCTCAAGTCAATGAAATTTGTTGATAGCAAAGCTTTTGAGTCTGATGTGATGAATATGCCTTGCTGTGGCTTAGCCATCGCCATGTCCATCCAATCAAATATGTCATCTTTAGTATAGCCAATCTCCTTCATATATTTTGTGAGAATGATATAAAGATAACTATACTTGTGTCTGAAGTTGCAAAGATACTCTATCTTCTTGTTCTCATCTTTATAAGAGATTGGTGTTATCTTTGTCCATACGTGCAATGACTTTCCAGATGCTGACTTTGCAACACCTAAGAACCAATGGAACTTCTTCAAGTCATCAAATATCTTCTCTTTGAGCTGCTCAGCTATCTGCTTGTTCTTGATGTCGACATCTATAATCTGAAGTCCATTCCACATGGAAAAAGACTTCTCACCTATAGGTCTGTCATTACAACTTACAGAGAAAACTACTTTACGACCTGCTTTCTCAACTTTCTTATATATAGGATCTTGAGTCAGCAACCACACATCTTTCCAACTCTGAACTATACCCACTCTATCATAGATAGAGTTAGTGATTAAACAAGACACCATAGACATGACACTGTCTAGATATCTGTCTTGCTCATCTTTGCTACACTCTTTGAAGTTATAAGAGCTATAAAGTTCTTGATCTGTGGATCCATCATTCAATGACTCATACTCTTTAGACATGCATCTGAACTGCTCATAAATATCGGCCATAGCATTCTTGTCTGAATATGACTCGGCTACTTTCTTAAGGTATTTAGCTATGTTTAGTGCTTCTTCTGCCATTCTTTATCTTTTATCTACAACTAATACTGAAATTAAAATAGTCATGATGATATGTTGATTTCAAGTATTGAGTTAAAATATGATTTATTTTATTTAATAGTGAAAATATATATAAGCTCACCAGGATGGCGCCTCGCGTCTCCTGGTAGCGGATTATCATCAATCTGAAAAACTATAAACTAAATATGATTTTAGTTGCCTAAAATGCGCTTCATATAATTTGACACAAAATATTTTTATTTATATAAGAAGAAAAGATTTCTCACAATGGGACAATGTATAAGCAATGTTGCTTCTCGTCAAGAGCAAAGAACCATATCTATGGAAGAATTGCAGAAGCAACAGCAAAGAATAGAAGATCAAGTTGACTACCAATTCATACAACGGATAATACAAGAGCTGACACAAACATGTGCCATCTCTTTGCCTATGCAGCCATCAGCTATACCACCACTGATACTACAAGCTGCCCAGTACTTCTGGCAGAATGATGACCAAGCAGTAGAAGAAAGATGGTATTTCTTGCCTAACAAAGAATTTGTGAAGTGTGGTGCTAACATGCTTGCTAAGCTTCCTCCCCAGATATTGTCGGTGAATGGTGTATATCAGACAACCGACAGCTTCTCTTATGGAATAATGGGTGACTTCTCTATAGAGAGAATAATTCTTAACAACACAGCTGTAGCTGGTGGTATGGGTGGATCTTTGTCCAATGTAGCAGGTCCTGGTGGATATAATCTGATGGATGTGACAGCGGCATTGTATGAAGTGCAGACTTTTGAGACTATGTTCCAGACACCACTAACTTACAACTACAATGAGTTCAGTAATGACTTAGTTGTGTTGGGTGCTCTAAGATCAAGTGACTTGATGCTTAATGTGTATAAGAGACTAAGAATTCAAGATCTATATAAGAACTATTACTTCTTCAGATATTGTGTTTGTCTTGGATTGAGAAGCATGGCGCAGATACTTGGCACATTTGACTTCAAGCTTCCTGGTGGCACTACGCTCAACTACTCGATATGGAGAGACATGGCAAATGAAGAGATGGAGAAGATACATGAGTGGATCATAAAGAATCATGCTGCTGACTACTTCATCAACAACAACACTATATAGAAAAGATGGATCATAAGCAAAGTCTAGACTACAGATATCAAGGCTACAAGAAGTCAGACACTTCAACTAGAAGAAAGTATGACTATGCTAAAGAGGGCATTCTGCAGCTTGCATTGCCTAAGATCTTGTTTAGAGGAAATCCAACTCTTGTAGCCTTCTTGCAACTGATAGATGTCTTCTTGATATATATGTTCAAGACTGTTGAGTCTGCCCAGAAATTTAAATACATCTCTAAGTACTAACAAAAATGGAGTTCATTGATCATACAGGACACATATTCTCACAAACAGACTGGACATCATACCCAGTAGGATATGAGTATGAGATAGGAAACTATGTGTTCTGGATAGAGTCTTCTCTAACATCACACACATTGTCAACAGACAACTACTATATACTTCCTATAAGATTCATATTGTCTTCTAATAGAGTAGAGAACATTAAGGTGTCTATAAAAGAGTCAGATAAGTTCAGACTTATAGGATCATCTTACATACAGAAGATGATAGAGTCAAGCAAAGGTGTGTTTGACACTATAGACATATCACAAGAAAGCTTCCAAACAGAGTTGAAGAATGAAGATCTCTCTATAATAGATGGTGTTGAGATTGAAGGAAGAGAAGGAACTGTGAGCATAGCATCATTCTATGTCGTATCTAAGTCACAAGAAGATGGCGTATGGATGACAGACATCATGATACAAGAGGATGAAGATGTGTGGTGTCCTATAACTGTTGGTGGTGAGTTCCAGATGGAGTCATCTGAGCTTATAATAAATGGACAGAACATGGGAGTCACACTTCCTAAAGACATATTGAACTCTATATATGAAGAAGACTTGATGTCAGATGAGCCTGATGAAGCTGAGCTTAAGAAGAAGATGAAAGAGCTTATGATGAACTATATGACTATAAAAGGTGAGTGTGGCAACTATGAGTCAGCTAGTCACTCATTGAGTTGGTTTGGATATGGTGAGCACATGAACTTGAGATGTCTTCTGCAGACTGACAATGAGTATATAAGCCAGTATGTGTATGACAGCTTTGACACAATCTCAGACAATGAGTGGAGTTGGAAGAATTTTCGCAATTCTTCAGCTTATGCTATATGGATAGACATCAATCACTATATAGAAGATGAAGATCCTTATAGATATGATGAAGAGCTTGTTGGTGAAGGAAAACCATTGACAGAGTCTTATATAGAGAAGAGAGTCTATGATTTGTTTGATGAAGGAGACATAAAGTTTTGGAGACCTTACTATAAATGGACACTAGACGAGATGTACATCAAGATGTCTATGGTGCAGTACTATTGGAAGAAGTATTTTCTTCCTTTATGCTCTACTATAGCATCGGCAAGCATGAAGCAGCATGTCTGGATGAATGACACTAAGTATATAGTGAAGCCAAGTGTCAGTGTTTGTGAGCAACCATTATGGATAGGTGACTACACTACTTATGTGAAGTTTCCCAAAGAGACAAACATATACATATACAACCAAGAAGCTTATTTTGATCAGTTGTATAATGAGTTCTCAAACACTAAAAAGATAGGAGAGACAACAGAAGAGGAAATAATATACATCAATGACATTTGCGCTCGAATACCATTGGTGTTTGGAACAATGGATGAAGATGAATATGAGACATATTATGATGTGACATTTGTCCTTACACGTGATGACAACAAGATATTCAGCTCATCATTCAACTTCTTCCAAAGAAAGAGTGAGTTGTCTTATGAGAACTTCATACTCATTCCTAAGTCATTAGTAAAGAAGTCAAGCTTGTCTTATTGGATTAATCATAAATACAGACTATCGGTAAGATGCAATGGAAACTGGAGCTATTTTGACTTCATCTTAAGAGTGCCTGAATTCCAACTTAAGCTTGGCACTCTTGACTATCAATACTACACTAGTGAAGAGAGATATGAGATAAAAGAAGGTGATCCTAATTGGATAGACACTAGTCTGCCCGAATATGATGTCTTGACACCAGAAGAGAAGAGAGACATGAATGTGTATACTGTGATGAAGTCTATGTTCACACAAATAGACTCTATAGCAGATGACTCTGTAAACTTCAACTCATTCATGTTTGATCCAAAGCTTGTTGAGACAAATGACATCAATTTCTTTGACAAGCTCAAATACACTATAGACACAGCATCTTCAGATGACACTTATGTGTCTAACAATGGTAGCACTTCATCCGGGTCTACAATGACTATAAACAACTATTGTGACTATCTTGCTTCTAAGTGCTATATATATGGTGTAGGATTCACGAATGACCATAACAGATGGACTAAAGGTGATAGTGTAGTGCCAGCATTCAGATTCAACAATGGCATATCATTAGCTAATTTAGAAGGGTATAAGCTTAAGAGCTTTAATGTAGATGTTCTTTTTGATGTAGACACCAACAACAAATGGTATGCTAAGAAGACATTCACATTAGACACACTTAATGATGACAATCCTAATATAGCTGATGATGTGAGAGAATGGTCTATATCTGACAAAGCATTAGTTGTATTGAAGAATGACTTACGACTTAAAGGATATGCAGAGAAGTTAGATGGCAGTATAGATTGGGACAGATGTAGTGAAGAATGGAAGAGATTCTATATAGATGAGCATGTAGTGCACAAAAGCAATTCAGTTGTCAGATTTGTCACATCTGGTGAGATAGAGCTTCCTAATGGTCGTGTATACTCATTTGGTGGATACAAAGCTGATGGCATGCCAAGAATATACAAAGACTTGAACATGCTCATAGATGTTGACAAAGACCTATGCTCTATGGAATGTGATTGTCCTTTTAAAGAAGAGTGCAAGTTTAGAGACAAAGTCCATATATATGATTATGATAAAGTAGAAGACAAAGCAGAAGGTGAAGAGAAGAAGAATGAGATAATGTCTGACCTTATAAAGAAGTCTATGGATGAATTGATTTCTTCTTACTCGCAAAAGATAGTGTTGTCTGACAACAAGAGATATTTAAATACGGTCCATATATATGACTTGTATCTTATAAAGAACAAGAAGACCGGAAAAGAATGGAGTCTTGGAATGAAACCAAGCAAAGTCAAGAGACTTGCTTATGACAAAGATAGATTTGACACAGTATGGTACTCTAAAGATGAATGGCATCAGACAGAAGATCTTGTGTCTTTATATAGAAAGTTCTTTAGAGATGATGGCACTTGTAAAGTAGAGTTGCCTGATACCGGTATCTTCAACTATGACTTCTATCTGATGCATGATGAAGACTGCTGGTTTGTAGTGCTTATATCACAAATGACTAATGATTGTGCCCAAAGTGATGATGACTACAAGATGCCTAATGAGATTACATTTGACACTGAAGATGGAGAGATGTCATTTGTGATGAAGAAATATAGGTCATCAGACAGATTCTTGATGAACAGAATGATGTGGACTGAGAGCTATCCAAAGAATCACTTCAATCAAGATGACTTGATTGTAGCTACAGTAGACAATGTGAGATTTCCATTCATATTAGACAAGACAACAAAATGGAGTGTGAAGAATCTTAGTGTCAACTTGCAGAACAAACCATCTATCGTTGTCAACACTAACTCAATGATATTGTCACTGTATGATGATTATAACAAGAATGCATCTGGATATTATGACATTGATGTAAGATATAGTGTTGATGGTATAGTAGATCATCAACAGAAAAAACATATACGTGTATTGATAGAGAAATGATAAGCTTAACAGAATATATATTAGAGTCTGGGAAAGACAAGACAAATGGATTTGCTATATTGAAGCCTGGATTCACAGACAAGAAAGAAGACTTTGAGAAGGCTTTAGAACGAGAGAGTTGGAAGATAACTGACTCTAAACAAATGAAGATGACATTTGATGATGCTAAGAATCTATATAAGTGTCATGAGAAAGAAGACTTCTATGATGACTTATGCAAGTATATGTCATCAGACAAGTGCATTTGCTATACTCTATATAAAGATTGTGATAATCCGATAGAAGACTTGAAGTCACTTAAAGAAGAGATGAGGAAGAAATATGGCAAAGATGAGATGCGAAACTGCATGCACTCTTCAGACTCAAAAGAGAATGTGAGAAGAGAGTCAAAAATATGCTTTTGCTCTAAAGATGGAAAATAAGATAGTATGTAAAAAGTGCAATAAAGAGAATAACTTGAGTGTATATGCTATAAATCCACACTCACATGCTGAGAATTATGTTCATTGCAAAGAGTGTGGATCTATTATAAGGTTCATTCCTGAGATATCATTTTCTTAATGTCATTAATAATATTGATTCCGGTGACACGCTTTATTTCCCATTTCATTGAGTTGAAAGTAGGATTAATCATATAGCACTTGTCTGAATATGTTGGTAAAGAATATGGCTTTTTTATGGAGCACATAAACTCACATCTTGGATTGTCTTTGTACAATGTGATTGTGAGATGTAAATTCTTATAAGGACCAACTTTATAGTTATTCATATATAACTCGTAATTAGGATCTCTATATGTGATTTTTGGACATTTGAATCCAAGCTCTAAAAGTTTGCTTACAAACAACTCCCGATTCTCATTAAGATAAACACTTCTCATTGTTGCCATAATAATCATTTTTAATTCATCAATAAAATAGAAAATCCTTGAACTAGTTCAAGGATTTTCTGATTTATTTTATCAAAACATAAGCAAATTTTCTTTATCAAGGATAATTATGCCTTCACATTGTGCTACGGCATACTCAAGACGGCATCCTCTAGATTTTGGCCATTCATCACACATATAGATGGCATCACATTTAAGAAGATCTTTGATGTCTTCACCAAGATGCCATTCCCATGTGTGTACAGGTGCATTAGGATCTAGTCCTTCATTAGAGAAGTCATCAATATTTGTTGGTCCATAGAACATAATGTCTTCTCCATACTTCTTATTAAGGATCTCACAAGCTTCATCATAACGTTTCCTTACGGTTGTCTCATAACCCATGATTGGAAGTGAAATGTATATCTTCTTCATTTTAACTTTACTTTTTAGATAAATAATTTATGTTTACATCACGATTTACTTAGATTTGAAATACTCTTTAGGTGTTGTGACCATACCACTCTCAATGTCATAGACTTGTGTGTTGACTTTAGTATTAGACAACCTACATATAGGATTATGTGTTATCTACAATGTGTCAAATACTATAAACTTAGCATTCAATATCTTGTTCCAATTGAATTAGAGTCTCACATCAAAGCCTTCATCAAGAATGATAAGTGGATTATATTACATCACACCATTAGGTACAAATGACAATGTTGTGTCTTTTTTGAAATTTCCGAAGTCTTTATTGAATTTTATGGTAATCATAGAAAATAACTCATATTATGTTCTATATAAAGCTTGTATATACCATTAGTGAGCATATCCATAAAATACTCAATCATATCTTTGTCACCTTCAGACACTTTCTTCATGACGGTGTTTGATGTTCCATAAACCCACCAAATGTCTTCTACAGCTTTCTTCTTCTCGTCTTGCGGCACTATCATCATCACACAACTACCATCTGCATATCCTGCATACTTGATGACTCCACAATCTACCTTATTGAAAGGCACTGCGGCC
>NFZD01002052.1_pt1 | contig 12015 bp, 15 predicted proteins | sample 1095381 | NCBI WGS metagenome assembly NFZD01 (sample SAMN03609891, study PRJNA323583) | gut metagenome | isolation source: feces | host: Rattus norvegicus | place: Denmark: Riget | collected 2013 | reverse complement strand
ATCTCAATCATACTAACAGCAACACTATCAAGATGACCAATGAATAAACCGTTAGGCTTAGCGAGTTCGTGACTAAATTTCAGACGAGAAGTACCACGAGCACTTCCAACACCTCTACGAATAATTTTCTTACCTTCACTTTCAACTTTAGCATCTGTTGCGCTTACAGGTGCATTGCCATTTTTTTCAGACATAATCTTTAATTTTTTAATTTAACGTTAAACTATACAATAAAAGTCGGGAACATAATTATTAAAATTACATTCCCGACTATAATCAATCACAGTAGAAAGTATGGATTACTCTTCTTCACCACCCTTACCAACACGAGCCGGTTCTTTGTCAGTAAATTCACCAAGAACAAGAGCCTTAACAGTAACATCATTGAAACCATTGCTAAGCTGAATGTCTTGCAGTTCTTCAACATCAACATCAAATATACGATTCAGTTTAACAGCATCATCGCCCATATCAGCCTTAAGCTGTTTCCAAACATTAGAATCGGTGAAAGTCAGAGAAGTACCAGTGCCTGTCAAACCAGCAGGATTAGCCGTCTTAGAACCCTTAAACTTAGGCAATTCACGAGGAGTAACAAAAGCGGCAAGAATATCAATTTGTTCTTCTTTTGTAACACCATCACGAGAAAGAGCATCTTTTGTTTCATCATTAGCTTGTTCCATAGCAGTAGCAAGCATGTCCTCGAAGTTCTGAGAAACAAACTTAATCTTGTCATTCTTAGTAAGACGTTCAGTAGTCGTTTTCTGATTACCTTTGGTATCATATTCAACAATACCTTTAGCAATAGCCCACATATCAAATTCTTTATGCAAAGCGATAGCTGCTTCAGGAGATGCAATATCAAGACCATTTTCTTCACAGAAAGAAACAACCTGCGGAGCTTTAGCGATAATAGCTGCATCAATAGCATCAACATTGTTCAAGAACATAATGTAATCGCCATGACCGATACCAAGAGCCTTAGAAACCGGAGGAGTAATACGGAAATTACCTTCAGTAGAAACTGCGATAATCATAGGTTCAACACTTACATTACGTTGTCCAGCATTAACTGCACTAAAGCCAAATCCCATTGTTTTCATACCTGTTGTCTTCATAACTTAAAGTTTTTAAATGTTTATAAATAAGTTTATTAAAAATAAGGATGTTCTTTTTTGTTAAAGTTCAATCGCTTCTACATCCTCAATAGAAGCAATATCGTTATTTGAAAGTTCACGACCTGCAACAATTTTAAGTTCTGTCGTTTCCATAACTCCAAATAAAATGTCAGAAGCAATTTCTCGAGCAGCATAAGTAAAAGCTCGATGTCCAATAAGTATTCTTGGATATTTCTTATAAGTATCTTTTTCAAGCATTTCGGCTTGAACAGCATCGTTATAACTAAATCTACCTGTAGCAGTTACTTCTACTCCATTAATCTTTCGAGTAATTTCATATTCGGTAATATAATCTACAGGATTATTAGCTACACGATAAACAGCAACTTTACCAGTTTTAGTAATTTCAGCAACTTGCTGACGATTAATAGCAATTCCAAATTGTTTTGTATTAAGTTGATAATCTTTATAAAGATTCCCATTAAAGTCTTTATACCATTTAACAGGATAAACATAAACATTATCAGTAATACCAGATTCTATATCAGTTTTAGCTTTTTCATCAGCTTCTTTCTGACTTTTACATCTTACTACATAATCAGGAAAACTACCGTCAATATATACATTGATACCATCCGTATATTCATACAGAGGTTGATAGTCTTTAAGACATCTCCAAGTACAACCTGCCCTTGATAACAATGCTTTAACAATATGAATATCAACTCCGGTTTTACCATTAATAACATGAATATGTTCAATACAAGTACTAAAAGGTAATTGTAAATCTTGTGCTCTCATAAGAACTGCAAGACCATCATTAACACTTTTAATTCCTCCTTTGTCACTTCTCATTACTTTAGTAAGAAAATTCTCAGCAGCAACAAGTTGTTTATCATCAAAGAAATTAATAGTATTTATACCACCATTAATAGCACGTTGAACACCATGTTTGGAAATAGGAGCAACTTCATGTTTACCTTCATGTTGAGCAGGAGATTCATTCTCAACATGAGTTGCTTTTTCTTCTTCTTGTACTTCCACCATGTCAAAGAGCATTTGAATTGATTACACAGCAAATATAATAAGTATATATCATATCACAAAATAATATCACCGGAATTTTCATCATATTTTAATCCATCAGTAATTGTATCATCTATCACAGTAATCATACTATTTCCTTTCTCTTTTATCATTTTATTATATTCAATAGTACCTATACAATAAATTCTATATACCTTATTAGTAGTATCTCTAAACGAAACATTAGTAAAACGGCTTTTAACTTCTATGATATTATCACATAGAGTTGATGTCAAAATAACGATGTCGCAAGCTATTTTTAGCTTTGGATTGGACGCTGATTTGATAGATAATACATTGATATTCCCAGCATTAAATAGTCTCTCATTTATGCTCGATTGGGCTTGCGCTCCAAGTACTTTAGGATTACCCTTATTAGCTCCAGACTTAATAAAAATAGGAACTCCATTATCATCTACAGCAACAGCATCATCTATACAATCGTGATAATCACCACACCAAATACTATTATCTTTATTATTAAGAAATTTAGTAATCTCTGCGGCATATTCACCTCTCTTTGAAATAATAAGAATTTTCTTATCTTTATTATCAAGACAAATTTTCTTAATAGTTTCAAATTTAGCGACATTATCACAAATCAAATCTCTACGTTTTTTAGCAATAGTATAAAAATTACAAGCACGTTCAAATAATGTATTAGGATTAAAAACATCATCTATTTGCTTCATAAAAGCAATATTAGTATCAAGGTCTTCTCTCCAACCATTTTCTTTAGCAATATTGTTTCTAAATTCAGTAGCACTAATACCTAATTTATCATCTCCTTTTTTACATTTTTCAATATTATCTAAAGTACCAAAAATAGAAACACAAGTATTAATATATTCAGTATATTTATTATATAATTGTCTATCATCATCAGAAAGCTCAATCCCATATCGATGTTCCTCTACGGGGGAGTAAATATTATCATTCTTGATAGCAATATCAAGATTGGCAGTATCAATCCACGGTAGTATATTACGAACTTGATTAATAAATTCAGCACACATTATATTTTTAGTAAGAATTACAAGAGTAAATTTACTTTCATTATAAAGTTTATTAATAATACCAGGCTTATCATTAATACCTACTAAAATATTAATAGTATAATTATAATGATATTGCTCTTTAATAAAATCAGCACTTAGACATCTAATATTATATCCAGTATCTTGAGAAATATTATTAGCTTTAAGATAATTCATTATATTACCTCGAGTTTCATAAGTATCTACAGCAATAAATATATCAGCATCTTTACGTTTACTAACAATACGGGTTATAACATTAAATATCAATTCAGGAATAACTTCTTTAGCAAAACAATATAAACTTGCTTTGCCTTTATGTTGTTGAAATTCATCTACAACAGTTTTAATAAGTTTATCTTTATTTTTCATTATTTTTCTAAATCATCAAAAAGAGAAGCATAACATCCAGAATTTCGTTTAATAGCAGTTTTTCCACCTTTTTGTTTTGGACTAATACTTAACTTTATAGGGTCAATAATTTTAAGAGCTTCTTGATAATAATAGGAATAACTTATATTACGATATTCAATGCGTTTATCATCGAGAGTATTAAGTATAATAACTTGCTGACCAGCACATAGTCCACTTCGAGCACCCGAATTATCATTAACTTTTTCAATTATTCCTCCTTTATTAGTAACATAAAATCGAACATTTCTTTGTAATATATCTTTTTTGTTTTCAATAGTAAATTCTACATGAAATTGACGTCCAACATTCTGAGTAATACAAAAATCAAGAATATTCTTACATTCATAAAGAGTTTCAAGAATAGGTTTGTTTTTTAGAAAATAATTAGAAACAGCTTGGGCAACAATAGGCATAGAATAACCGTTTTGTAAATCAACAGAATACATAGAAGGATTTAAAGCGCCTTTATAACTAACCTTATCATTAAGCTCTTCTATAATATAATTATTAATATCACGATTAATATAACATTTATATAATTCACTATCAAGACCTAATTTTGTATCTTCTTGCCATTTATTAATAATATTATCATATATATTTTTTTTAGATTTAAGTACTTTTACAACAATACCATCTGTATTAGCAGATAAAACAGGAATATTATTCAATTCAAGTTCTTCACAAAGTTTTAATAATAATAGTTGCCCATTAATAGTAACTTTAAGAACAGCAAGTCTATCACAAATATCTCCTTTATCAAAACCCAATTTACCATAAATAGAATTAATAACAATCTTAAGTACTTGAGCAAGGACATCTTTAGGAATACCGTCAATATATTCTTCTTTACTATGTTTGGCAGTAACACGAGTTTCTTTAAGCCATGTTATTAATTTAACAAAAACTCCTTCATTAATATGAGCTGGAGCTATTTTATAGATACTCATTAGACTTGGATAAAAAGATGAAACATCGGCATGACAATAAATATAACTATCATCAGTTATAACATTCCAAATAGATGGAGCATTATCATCCTTATTGCCACATTCTTTACAATCAGAAAATTGCCAATTATCAGTAAATATAATCTTACTCTTTAGTTCACGAGGAATATCTTGACTATGAAGTCCACCAGTAGCAATAGTATATATAAGATTATTAAGTTTAATTTCAAACCAGCCACTATCATTATTAGTTTTAAGATATTTTAAATCGGAATATTTATAAGCAATTTCTTTAAGAGCTTTCTTTCCGACACTATAAATAACAATTTTCTTCATTTCTTCAAGTAAATCTTGAAGTTCTTTAGTTTGAAACTTAATAAAAGGAAAAATAACACGTTTAAATCCTAAAGCAGTACGTTCTGTTTTACGTCCTCTCCATTGAGATTCAGCAAGACCACTAAATTCAGAATAAAACTTAATAAACAAATTATCAGCAATATTACTTCGAGAACTACTTAAAACATCAACTCCATAAACTCTTGATATATTATATCTAAGTCTTATTTCATCAATATATAATCTAACCATTTCACATACAATAAAAACATCATTAAGATTATAGTGCATCATATCATCAATCCACTCTGGAATAATATATCTATCCCATTTATTAATAAGTTGATTAATTTTATCTGCATCCATATCTTTATAACGAAAATCTTTAGTATATAAATGTATATCTGCATCACTTATAGGAGGAAGTTCATATTCAAGAAGCTCATACCATTGCAAATTAATAGATGTTTGTTTAAGACTTTTTCCAAAATAAACAGTTTCGCCTTTATCATTAGTACCTTTACCAACTTTATTAAGTGCGAAAATAGTCATAACATCAATATCTTTATATGGAAGATTATACTTTCGCAAAGAAGTAAGAAAATAATCACTTTTTGACATTTCAGGATTATTCTGAAGGTCAATAATATTTTTACTTGTTTCATAAAGTTTAATAATAAGTTCTTTAGTAGTATTAGTTTGATTAGCAAACATTAATAAAGCAGCAACCATTAGTTTATCATATTTAGAACTATTATATCCAAATATATCGCTACGAACAGCAACATTAGCATCATTATAATGAGGACGCATTTCATTAATATAACCTAACATTGGCAATAGTTGACTATCATCGGTATCAGTAATATAAAAAGCCTTACGTTTAACTGTATTAAGTTTCTTTTTAATATCATTAACAGAATATATTTGAGTAAGAGGTTTAGGTTCTTTTTTACCTTTCTTATTAATAGTACAAGCGTCATTAAATACTTTCAAATAATCTCCTAAATCGACAATAGTTATAGAAAAGAAGTTTGGAAGTACTTCAACATCATAGGCATAACTAAGAATCATTGTTATTTAGAGCTTCAGTTAATTGTTTCATAAAAATATCTTTAAGATTCTGATTATCGTAATACATAACTCCAGGACTTATAACAGTTTTGACATCAAATCTACCTCTATTACATTCATATAAACCAAAATTATAAATTTGTTTATCAAATATAATAACTTTTCGAGGTTTAATACGAGCAACTTCATAAAAAAGATTAGTAATACAAGATTTAATAGCATCTTTTTCCAGATTAAAATCTGTATTATTGAGGCATTTAACAGAACGAGTAACATAACAATCTTCAAGTAATTCTGTGCCTTTAATTTCTCTATATTTATCTTGTATAATATTTAATATAGTATTATATCCAATATTAGCTTTGACATCATAAGAAGGTAAAATAATCATAGTATCAGTCATAATATTTCCAGTACCTAATATAATAGTATCAGTTTTTTCAGCATATAATTTTAAAGGGCAATTAGCACATAAATGAACTTTGCTAATGGTTAACATAGTTTTATAATGTTCAACAGCTAATTGAGTATCTTTATTCTTACATTTATTCACCATAACAAAGTATTAATTCTTTATGAGCACGAGAACAACCAACATATAATCTACGAAGTAAATCATCTTGATTAGTATAAGGGTGTCCCATACGGTCATAAACCATATTATTAACATCTACAAATACAGTATCATAAGTAGAACCTTGCGTAACATCATAGCTTTCACCATGAACCTGACTATATCTTAAACTATTCTTTTAATTTTATATCCAAACTTAAATATAGCAAAACCATTTTTAATGGCCCTACCATTATTAGACCAAAACCATTTATTACCAAGAAATTCATCAACTTCAAAACCATAATGACAAATATGAATAAGTTCATCTTTACTGTTATATATTCCTACATCAATTTTCTTAGCCATAGGATTATTTGCTCCTTTTCTTTTATTACTAAGATTTTCTGCAAATCCATTTGGTTTTTTACGTCCTTTATTAGCTTTAGATATTTTCTTACCTATTTCAGACTTTTCATTATCAGATTTATTAATAACTGTATATCCACCAATACCACCATTTGCTTCATTTAATAAATTAGGATTTATTTTACGATAATATTCAATATAATATTTTTCCATAAAATCAGCATTACTAAATGGTTTAGTAGTATCAACAACTTTTAATAATTTAACTTGAACTCGAAGAGGTAAATAACTATCAAGAAACTTAAACAATTTAGTCATAGTTCTTTTTCCTCTTTTAGCTTCATTAAGTTTCCAATAATGTTCATCTAAACGTTTTTCAATAAAAGTTTTTGTTTGACCAACATAAATAACTTCTTGTGTACTTGGATGTACAAGAGCATAAATATTAACTATCATAACTATATAAATTTTATATTCGCTACAAATATAGTATTTATGAATTGTAATACCAAATAATTTTATGAATAGTTTTCCCCCATTTCCCAGCATAATAGCCAGTACTCCTTTCGGATAGTCGATGAACCTTACTATTATCATGTTTCTCAACATAATGAGTAGTCTTGGCTGCTGATTGTCATATAATAACAGTTTTTCAAACATTCACACTTAGATTTTCATCTTATGTTGTAGTACTATTATCTTCACGATGTTCCAGCAGTTAAAGGGATTTTATAAGAGCCAAGTTACTAACTCTTATGGGCAGTAATAGAAAAACCATAATCAATATCTCTTTCATAAATAATTTTGCCAGTTTTATCAATAACATTTGCAGCAATAAGATATTTCTTTTTAAAATTATAATATTCTTTCCAACGAGCAACTCTTGTACCACCATTAGCAGATTTAGCAGCAAAAATTAAATCAGTAACGGTTTTATGATATTTTTGAATAGTAAAAGAATCTCGATGGTCAATAACAAATAAAGGACGAGTAATAGTTCCACCGTGAATAAGTTGAAATTTGACAAGAAAACCTTTAAAATTATATGTATCATCAATAAAGTTTACAATTTCATTAATAATATATTCTTCAGAATTATTAATAACAATTTCCATAAACTCATTAACAATAGTTTCATAAGACATAATCAAGTCATTTTTCGTAATAATATTTTTATCAGAATCACGAATAATAGTATTACGAATATAATTATTCCAACCGCTAACACAATGGTTAGTATAAGCAATAATACGATACATATCAATATTCTTTGTATAAGCCTCATTTGAAAAAGAAGTATCAATTACTTGTTTAAAAGATGATTTATTACAAATACTAAAACCTTCACCTATATCATTATAAACAGTAGCACCAACATGATTACTTACATATTCTAAGAATCTATAAGTTCGATGTTCTATATCATAACGAAGAAGATTAAGCAAATCAGTAATAGGATTATTTGCAGCTTGTCTAACAATTTGAGTAAGATTATATACTTCAAAACATCTATCAAAAGCAATAGACTTATTTTCATTTACAGGAGCTAATTGAAAAGCATCACCGATAAAAAGAATTTTAATTTGAAGAACTTTACATCTATTACAAATATAAGTAACAAGTTTAGCAGGCAACATAGAAGCCTCATCAATAATAAGCAATTTAACATTATCGAGTTTAGGTTTAGCCATAGGATTAAATTGAGGATTAGCAGGGTCAAAATCTTCAAGTCTTAAATCAAGTCTAAGACCAAAAATACTTTGAATAGTATCAACAGTTTTACCACCAATAGCTTGACTAAAAACACGACATGCTTTATGAGTAGGGGAAGTACATTTAATAACACTACTACTATATTTGCAATGTGTTATAATATACTTTGTAACAAAAGTTTTTCCAGTACCACCAGCTCCAGTTAATCCCACTATATATTTAGCGGGATTAAAAGGTGCAGCAATAAAATCTATAATATTACCAACTGCATTTTGCTGGTCATCAGTAAGAGTGAAAGAACTTTTTTCTTCTTTGTCTTTACCAATATTATCAAGTTTCATGTTTTAACGTTTATTTCTAATAGCATCATTAATTTCGTTTAAATGTTTTTTGTAAAATTCAAGAGCATCATGGCTTTCATTATTTCCAATATCTATTCTACAATCTTTAATATAAAATACATGTAGTTTAGTAACATTGTCAATAAGCAAATTACCAGTAACAACACAACCAACTCCAAAAGGAAGCCATAGATTATTATTACAATCATTATATTCTCCAGTACAACGAATATATACACATCTATTCTTATCATATTGCCCATGTCTATAAACTTTCTGTTTACCTTTACATGAATAACAATCTTTATGAATAGGATATATAAATCCGTCATTTAAACTAACAGAATAAGTACCGTTTTTATCAACCCAAATAACTCCTTTTGTATCTTTTAATACAATCTTATACCTATCACTACTTTGAGAGGTTTTTCTCTTCTTAGAATCTTTCTTAGAAATAGAGAAGTCAAAAGTTGGCATATCATAATATTATTTAGTTTTAGCTTTACGCATAGCTGCTTTAGCCATAGTAGCCATATTAAATTTAGCTTCTCGCTTAGCGGCTTTAGAACTAATAGCATTGTCATCTCCATCTTGAGTAACTTTATTAATTTTCTTATTACCTAAAGAATCAACAAAAACATAAATATACCCATGAACTTTATGGAGATAATCAATCTTACCCCATGAACCATTACCAACATCATTATTATTCTTAGCAATTTCAATGACTTTTTGCACAGTATTAATACGAATACTTGCTTTTTTTGAAAGAGAACGAATAACACTTACTTCATCATAAGATTTTTTCTTTACCATAACTTTACGTAAATTTTAATTATTAATAATAGTTTTGTTAGCCGTAATAGTAGTAAAAGCAGCATAGGCTCCGGCTTCGCCTACGCCGCTTATGTTTATTCCCCCGTAGAGGAGACATTGTCATTCATAGCAGCCATTTGCTCTTCAACTTCTTTTAAAGCATCAGGATGAAGATAAGGATGTTCTTTAATAAATTCAGAAACATCGATATCTTCACCTTTAAGAACACTCATTTGCATCTCAGCAATAGCTACATAACGTTTAAACCAAATTTTTTGAACAGGCTCGAGAGTACTTTCAAGCATCATATTTGATAATTGTTTTAAATTATTAAACATCATAATTTCAAATAACTTCATAATCCATAGTTTTAAACGTTAATAGAATGACGTTGAACATACTCAAGAGTACCATGATAACCTCTGGCACGAAGTTCATCAATTAATTCACGAGGAGTAAACTTAGCTAATTCAGGATTACCTTCACTGGCTTTGGCTTTACAAGCTCTACAAATGGCTTCATAACCATCTTTTGAACGACCATGCTTATTAAAAGCAGTAATAGGAAGTTCATTACCACAACAAGTACAAACTTTTGTGGAAACATGCTTTTCTTCACACATAATTTTAAGTTTTTAAATTAATTATTCAAAGTAACTCATACTCTTAATAACTTTAGGAGCATCAACATTTGCTGTAAGTTCAGGAATAAGATAACATTTAGGAGCAAATCCATACCAAGTATCTATTTGTCCAGCATCAGTAGCCGCTTTAATAGCTTCTTCTTCTGAATTAGCAGCAACGAACATTAATCCAGCAGCATAAGAACTATCTACATCATCAAAACAATATACATTCATAATAGTAAAGATTTAACCAATAACATTATATTTATTACAAAAGTAATTAACTACATCAGGAATAACTCTTTTGTAGTAAGGCTGTTGGTCAGAAGTAATACGAGCAATAATATCTTTCGTAATAACTATACCACGAGATTTATAATCATTAATAGTAATATCAACAGAATACTCAATATCATTAATAAAATCTCTAACAGTCCAACCTTCCCAAATATGTTTATCATAATTAATAGTACACATAAATATATAATTTTTAATTGTTAATAATCAAATCGAAGCTAAAATTAGCTTATTAGTATAAAACATATAGAAGTTATTATAATTCGGAGTAGAATATATAACAAAACTAATAATAGCTAAATATGAGCATTATTTGTTCAATTTAGAACATACATAAATAGAAGTTCCGTAAGCAATAATAGTTATATCATCATCTTTAACACGCATAACATTTGCAATAAGATTATGAATAACATTATTAACTTACGGAACATTTTTCACAATGAAAGAAAACAATAATCGTTATCACGACGAGTTGTTGTTATACCTTGACTCGAACAAGGACTAATAGACCCAAAATCTATTGTGCTACCATTACACTATATAATAATAAAATTAGCAGACTTATGAGAAATAGGGTTGAACAGCATCTCTGTTTACTTGCTTCACAACAACATAACTTTAATAAGTCTGCTAATAAATAATAAGTTTACTACTTAGTATATTATTATGAGTTTACACATTGTTAATTACAAAGACTTAGTAGAATCAACACGTTCATAAACCTATTACTTTTTATTACGAAGAAGTTTAATAAGTTCTTCTTTAGACATATTATCATAATTGTCTTTTGGCTCAGTAATGCTTTTAATTTTAGCATTCAATGAAGTATTAAACAAATGTGAATAAGCAGCTAAAGTCCCAACAGCATCATTAATAAGATGATTATATTTATCCAATTCTTCAATAGATAATGTAGATAGTCCTTTAACATCAACAATAGCAGCATTAGCCATAATAGTGGCAAGCATCATAATCTTTTCATGATTAGGAATACTATTATCATTAATATGTTCCATAAGATTAAAAGATTCAGCAATCATTTCTTTAATGCTACTTTCATGTCTTGAAACACAATTTCTATAATTACCATCGCAAATGTTTTCTATAATAGAACTAATCAAATTTTCAAAACTTTCTTCTTTTTTCATATTTTTAATTATTTAATATCCATATAATTCAGCAGCTTCTTCATCAGAATCATCTTCTTCTACAGGGTCATATCCAACATCATCAAAATCTTTATCAAATGTTTCTCCATGAATATCTACGGTATCATCGCCATAGAT
>NFZD01012590.1_pt1 | contig 12067 bp, 12 predicted proteins | sample 1095381 | NCBI WGS metagenome assembly NFZD01 (sample SAMN03609891, study PRJNA323583) | gut metagenome | isolation source: feces | host: Rattus norvegicus | place: Denmark: Riget | collected 2013 | reverse complement strand
TCCTGTTGCTCTTTGGTCAGTTCGCTCCCTTGATTGCCACCGCCATTTGCGGTCGGGCGACCGAAGACAGCCCCTTTTGAGTTGAAATCGTTGGCGATGCCGTCAACCTCTGTTGTGACCTCTGTAACAAGCGTGTTGAACTGTTCGTCTGTCAGACTGTCAACAGTGATACGCTCATAGGGCTTGCGGAGTTTTTCGGGCAACTTGGCAACGATGGTTTGAAGTTGCTGCTTACGGCTGTCAGTGGTGCGTTGACCCTCCATTTTGGCGATACGCTCTGTCAGAGTTTTGTTTTGCTCTAACAACTGCTTCGCCCATTCAGGAGTTTCGTTCGCTCCCCCTGCTGTCGGCTGTGTGGGCTGTCCCCCTGTGGTTGGCTGACCGCCCTGTTGCTGAACTGTGACAGGTGTAACCTTTTCGCCATCTTTCAGCCCATACTTGCTTTCGTAGTTCTGAACAGCGGTCTGTTGGGCTTCCGTGGCTCTGTGGTCTGCATAACTGTCAATTACCTGTTGGAGGGTTACCCCCTCTACCGAGGTTGCAACCTGTTCCTGTGATGTTACAGTCTTCGCCAATTTGTTGGCTATCCTGCTTAATACTGCATCGCTGACCCCCTGAAATTTGGCTTTCAGCGCATTAAGAATTAATTGAAACATAGTCCTATGATATTGAAATTAACTAATCAGTTTGGGTGCAAAGTTACAAAATAAATTTTGAAAGTGATTACATAAAAATCACAAATAACCAAATATATTTGAAAGTTTAACTAAACATTAATACTTTGGGATTTGTAAGTTAAATAATCTTAAATACTACCCAAAATAAACTATTCGGTTAAAAATTTCTCGAAAAAATGTGTTATATGTAAAATACTTCACTTAACTTTGTAACAGAAATTAAAAAACAGACAGAATATGGCAGCACTTGCATACACAACAAAGCAAATTAACAGCAACTTCAAAATCAAGGTTGCAGGTTATAACAACGACACCAAGAAACTCAATACATTGGTTGGGGTCAGTGGTCTTGTAAACCTTATCGGTGTGGAACTCGCTAACAAGTTTGTCAAGCGAGCCTTTGAGAACTCACGTTGGGAAGACAAAACCGTGTGCAAGCTGCGCAGAGGTCTGAAAATAACATTCTATAACTTCTAAATAAAAGTGATTACAATGGAAACAGTTTTAACAGCAACGATTGACTATTCAATCATTCAGGGAGCGTTTTACGCAGGTTTTGAACCGTCATCTGATGACCTGTCAGACGCACAGTTATTCATCGAAGCAGAAGAGTTTTTGTTTAACATTCAATTTCAATAACAATTAAAACAGAAGAATTATGACAACAACAGCAACAACAGACCTACAGATGGGTCTCAACCAAGTGGTAATGAACAAAGTTCAGAGAATGATTGACGGCAAAGCCGTGGGTGTTCAAGAAACAATGTCTCGTCTCATTGAGGAGGGCAAAATAGCACAGGACTATATCGCCCCCATCGGAGTGAACCTGAAAGCGCAGGAACACGAACCTGTTATCACGTTCTCGGGCGACAGCCGTCTGATGATGAATATGCCCGATGGTCAGTTCTCACTTCACGACAACGCTATTGCACAGTTGGCTGACCGTATGGGCATACCACAGCGTTATCTGCGCAATCTTGCATCAGGCGAGCCGTGGGCAATAATGCTCGCAGCCCACGTTCTCAATCAGCACAGCGATTGGACGCAACGAAGCAGGGTATTGGTTCGCACGGTCGGTCATCAGGTGCGAGGTGTCCTGTCTGACAGTTATCGCAGACTGAACTCTGTGGAAATCCTGACAGCCTTTGTGCAGGAAGCAGCGGGGCAGGGAGCAGTCATCAGTGATGCCTATATGAACGACACCAAGGTATGGGCAGAAACCATCCTGCCGACACCAATCACGGTGCCAACCAAGAATAATGGCGATGTCATCATCTTTGCAGGGGCACGCTTTTCGACCTCTGATTATGGAGACGGAGCGGTTGATATGCGAGCCTTCATGCTCAACGGAGCGTGCCTGAATGGTATGGTTAGGGAGAGCGTAATGAAGCAGGTTCACCTCGGCAGCAAACTGCCTGACAATCTCGCCCTGTCACAACAAACGTATGAACTCGACACCAAGACCACTGTATCAGCCGTGCAAGACCTGACGAGGGGCTTGTTCTCTGCCGACACCATCAAGCGCAAGGCATACGAGATTCAGGGGGCAAGCGAGATGGAGGTTGATTTCGACCGTGAACTGAAAAAGTTGACAGGCAACGGTTGGCTTTTGAAGCAGGAGAGCAAAGAGGTAGAGAAGATCCTGATGCGAAACAATCCTGATGACGGTGTTCAGGGAGGGGCAACCCTGTGGAAACTGACCCAAGCAATCACGGCACACGCTCGCGAACTTAGCCCTGAAAGAAGCCGTGAATTACACGAAATTTCAGGCGAACTCCTTGGTCGTGTAAAAGTAAACGCATAATATTCACTCCGACCCACAGAGAGCCTATAACAACCCTCTGTGGGTCATAATACAGTTTAGACAATGACAAACAAAGATTTCAGTTTTAAGCAAGAAGGTTGCGATGGTGCACTGATTTGGGAGAACAGTAAGACAATCAAGCGTTATCAGCAACTATGCAATGAGCGGTCAGCGATAGATACCGCTAAGTTCGACATCTTTTGGGCTTTCTCAAACCAACAGTTTGCAGACGGTCTGAAAAGTATTCGCCCACTCAAAGATGGCGAGAAGTTGGTGCGTATAGGCGCAGGTGGTTTTGGCACCCGTGACGGTGTGGATAGGTATCTGAAATGCCTGCACGAATATGATGACCGCATCAAGGAGGATTGCGACCCACAGGAGGTTTACTGTTGGGAGTATAATAATCACGAAAGTTTCCTGTCTTGGGACGGAGATATGGGGGCGATACAGGTCATCATTGATATTTGGGGTGCTGATGTGGCAAAGACCATCAAAAGACGGTCTGTATGTTATTCGATAGATGAACTGTCCAAAAAACAATAATGCGGTCTTTGAAACGTTTTTATGGTATAACCGATAACCAATTCGGTAATCTTTCGGTAATCTCAACATAACCGAAGATAACCCACTCTCGCGCGAGAATAGAAGAGAATAGAATAGAAGATAGTTTGGTTATAGGAATAACCAATAAATAACTCTCTAACGAGAGTGGGATAACTCGCCCTGTCAGTTATCTTTTGGATATGCGCCCTGTCATCAGGTCAGGCGACCCCAAGACTGACTGACAGGCGAACACCAAAAAGAACGTGGGCGAGCGACCGCAACGAAAAGGATATAATTGAAACAGATATGACGGTAACGACAATCTATAGGGTGGCATTCAATGAGCCACCAATACAGGGCGATGACAGGAGGGAGTTCTTTTTCTCCTCCCTGTCTGCAATTTACGAAACGTTCACTGATGAACAGGTCGGGTGTAAGGTAACGAGGTTATGGAACTTGGGAGTGTCGCAGGGCAATCCCTATAATGGCAAACTCTGTCAGATAACAAGAGAGCCTTTGACCTCCAAAACTCAAATCAGCCCCTCTAAGGGTTCAAAAATTGGACAGTGATAACTTATAGCATGGGTCAGCGTTGAACCCGAAATACGTGAAATTCGGATAAAATAACTATCTTTGCCCCTGCTGTCTAAATCAAAAGCAATATGACAACGAAAGAAACTCTAAGTAAATTACAGGTGATAGCCAAAGCCAATGATTGGGATATTATCAAAGAAGTTGGCACGCTCAATAATGCCCCTGTTTATCAACTGATGCGGTCGGGGTTACCACCAAGAGCGAAACTTGGTTTACCACACCTGTATTCAGTCAATAAATCGGGCATTTTTGAGCTGCCTTTTGATGATGTCGTAAAAGTCATCGCAATGGAATCATTCAAGAGCGGTGGTAAGCGACTTCAATAGTTGGGGATTAATCAGCAATTTATCGACACGGAGAAGTTGCAATTTAGACCCCTCTAACATACCACTGATGATTTCCCCCAAGGAAAAGAAATTATCTTGCTGTGGGTCATAGAACACAAGACCTTTCTTTGTTCTCTCCACAGTGATGATATGACCCAAGTCTTCGGACATATCCCAACCCAAGTGATAGCGACTGCCTATGACTTGGGTTTGTTTTTCTATCTTGGCGATAATATCTTTTTCCGCTCCTCCTATCAGGGCTGTAAATTCAGGGGTGTTGCCCTTGGCTGTCAGCCACGCTAACCTTGTGTCATCAGACAGGGCAGCGAATGTCTTGTCATTAAACGGCAGAGCCGTGATGTCATATCCACGCAATCTTAATTCGTGTGCCAATACGCAAGCTGTGCAATTATCGCCATCTTTGTAAACGTTCGCTTTTCCATTATCCGCATCTTCAAATGTCATCGGTTCGCCACGATCATACCCTGTTGCTTTCGTGATGTCAGCAAAGTTTTCTATCTGTTGTGGCGAAAAGTCTGTCCGTTCTGTGTGGTCAGAGAGTGCTTCCCTTGCCTGTTTGGTGGCTGCTCTCCCCAACTTAGCCCCTGTGTAAGCGTGCTTTGATGATGACAGGAGGGCTTCGTTGTCTTCCAAAAAGTAAGGCACACTGCTCGCTCTCTCAATACGCTCTTGGTTATCCTTGACCCAATCAGTGAAGTTTGAGGGCAGGCTGCTGACCGTGTTCACGCTGTCGGGGCTGACCTCGTCCCCCTGTATGATACGGTTGTTATCCTCTGCGACCTCTTCCTCTGTTTTGAGTATCGGAGTTGCATGGCAACGGCAATGTGGGTGCCATCCTGTCCACTTGAAGTTTTTGGGGTATCTGCCTTTGAGGTCATCGCAGATGTCTCGCACAGGGTGGTTTGTGTCGGACGGCTCAATGAGTATTCCGACAACGAAATCCATCTGTTGCCAACGCAAATGGTCGGCTGTCCTGTAAGCGATATTGCATTCAGTGACAGCGACCCTGCGAGCGTTTTTATAGGACGAGCGATATACCCCTTGCCCAGGATGAAAGGCAGCAGCGTTCTTTGACAGTTGCAGCTCTCCGTGTTCATCCCTGACCCTGCGGAACAGTTTATCGGGGTATTTGAGGAACAGGCGCAAATCTTGGCTTATCTCGTCCGCTGACTTACCGCCCCTGATACCGACATCAAGCCCCAACTCAATTTCCTCTTTGAATTGGTTGGTATAATTCCACACTCTGTCAGACAGGCGAAGCCCTGCCGTCTTTCTTTTCAGGAAAGCGTCTCGGGCTGTCTCATTGGTTGACAGGTATCGCTTCTCTTGCTCTTTGGTCAGATGACCGAAAGCCTTGCCGAACACCTGTTTGCAAAGTTCATTGTTCTTGTTGTTGGCAAGCGTCCACTCTGACTGAATGCCGTTGACAATGACAGACTGTAAGCCGTTTCTTAGGCTCTCTAACAGGCTTTCAATGCGTTTGCGTGTTACAGGGTAATCGCTGAAAGAAAACAGTCTGTCGGGGTTGAAATCAGTCACCAAAGCCCCAATCGCTGCTGCTTCCTTGACGGCTGACAGGTAAACGGCTTCTATCTGTTGTGCATACCGTGACAGGTTGCTATAATGCGCCCTGTCGTGTTTGTTCATCTTTGCCATCGTCCTTACGTTTGATGAAGTATTCACATTGCAGGTCAGACAGGAATATGCAATATCTCCCTCCGTCCTGTTTATATTTGCAACGGCACAGAATCAGATGACCGTCCAACGCTTTGCTGTGCCAATCATAACTGTTGGCGCAGTCACGGCAACGGTAAAGCGTGGCTTGCTCTGTCTGTTTCTGTGCCTGTCTCTTAGTCTGTCTTGCCATACTCTGATGATGATTTATAGAGCAGGTTCGGGCTGCATAATATCAACCGATTTCTGCGCCTGTATTTCCTGTAACGTTTTATCCACATCGTCTGAATGACCGTACATTTCGATACTCTCTCGCTGCGATATGATAGGCTCGCCACCATTGGCAGTAATGAGGTTCGTGATAGTGTCCTTTTCGTCCGTGATAGTGAACGGTGTGATGACCATATCCACTTTCAGGCTGTCAATGTCAGCAGCGTAAGCGTTCCCAAGCATAATCTTCAAGAAAGCCTTGATTACGTTCATTTCACGGTCAAAGAACTCAATGAGCCGTCCGCTCTCGTCCTTGACTTTCAACTGTGCGTCAATGAACATCTGCTTTCGGCTTTCACCTGACAGGGCTTGCTGCGACATCTTCTCATACGACCAATCAGGGAGTTGGAGTTGGGTAAAGAACATAGAGCGCAACTGCTCGACATAGAATTTGAGGTTCTCAACCGCCTGTTGCCAAGTGATGTATTGAGCCGTGCTGCCCTTGGGGTATTGCATAATGCTTCGGAACTCCCTGTTGGGGCTTTTCTCATCGCCATAGTTGATGGCTTCATCAGCAAAGACAACGAACAGGGGCTTGCTGTTTTCACGCAGGTAATTTCCGTTCCGTGACAGCGACCATTCAATTTCATAGACGGTCTTTGAGGTGTCCTCCCATATAGGCATTGGTCGCCAAGCATAGATACAGGGTATTTTGAGCAGGGTAATATCCTCATTCTCTACCTCTTGCCACTGTCCGTTAGCGTCTGACCACTTGATATGCTTGGTGGCTGTATAGGTATCAAAGTAACGGATTGTCTTGCGCCCCACCTTACGGCTGTAACCCACGCTCATGGCTATCATATCTCCGTATTCGTCAAACAGGGGGTAAAGGTCATCGCCAAGCATCGGGCTGAAATTACGGCAGCGAAGTTTCAGTCGGCTGTTGAAACCATATTGGTTGTTAGGGCTTTCAACGGCAAACCACAGGGTCATTACCTCGCACCCTGCGAAAAGCATATTCAAACGCTCCGTGTTCACGCTGTCAATACGGTTGCGGTCATAGATTGCTTCAAGATATTGGGCAATCTCTTTCTGTCTGTCATTTTCGGGTTTGTAAACTCTCTTGACAGGAATACCGCAGCATAACTCTGTCATTCGTTTGGTGGCGAGCCGTTGGAGGTCGCACGTTATGCGAGTGACAGGCTGAACCCCCTCTGCCGTCACCTCGTCAGGGTAAATAGCCTTGTTCATAACAGGGTGCTTACGAGGGTCAAATTCCTGTAATAGCCCTTTTGTACCGCCCCATACAGGAACGTTGATGGATTTGTCTTTCAGTGCGGATATGATTTGCTCCGCTGACCCACCTGATTGCAGGATTTCTTCAATTGTCATCGTTGGATTGAATTTTTATTGTTGAACATTTATCTTCGTACTATTTTCGCCAACCTATCGAGGTCAATGCGTTGCTTGCTGCGTATCGGATAGAACGTGTTGGCGAGCGCATCAAAGAGGTCAGGGCTTCGCCCGATACGCTTCTTGATGTCATCTTTGGGTTCTATCAATATCCTGCCGTCTGACCTGAAAGACCACTTTATTTCGGTGGCTTCCTCGTCAAAGCGTGCATCGGGAGGAAGCATAGCACCTGTGTCGTTCTTGGGGTTGAGCCAATCACGGACAGCCCAGAACAGCCAAGCACGCATATTGACGAACTTATACTGTCCTGTGATGTCTGACAGGTCACGGTCGTTAGCCCCTTTTGCTCCCTCGCTATACTTGCAACTGATGATATATTGCTTTTCGTCAAGTTCGAGACAGCGAGAGTAAACACCTGCGCCCTCTCCGATGGTATCAATGCTGACGTACATCTTGGGGTCAAACTTGCGCCTGTTGACGATGTTTCCTGCCACCTTCATGTGGTCAGCCTGACCGCCCGAATTATGGATGTCGAACGGAGCGACCCAACAACCCTTGCGTTCGCAGAAACAGGTGCTGTCTCGTCCCATACCTGCCACATCGACACCAAGCATTCGTGGCTCTGATGACAGGGGTTCTTTGCCTGATGCCTGTCGCCATCTTTCGTGGGCGAGGTCAAGCCACTGTTGTGGTATCAGAACATCATCAGCCACTTTCGGGAACTTACCTAACACTTTCTTTCGGAACAGGTCTTCGGGACGATACCACCGCCCCTCAAAGAAGAAGTCATCTAACTCTTCCTGTCTTTCGTCCTCTGATATTGGGGTACACCAGTTTTCGACCTTATCCAACACCCACTCATAGTCCACCTGTCCTGCGATGACTATGCGCTTCTCTTTCACGTTGGGGGCTGTCAGGCTGTTTAATTGGAACTTCTCCCAACGGTCGCCCTTTTGAGAGCGTGCTGCATAGCCCACAGTGGTATTGGGGTTGAACACCAAAAGAATACGGCTGTCGCCCTGCAGGTTACCCTCAATAGCCGAAAAGGTATCGTCTCCGATACCTGTTGCTTCCGTGACAACGAACATCGTATGCACAGCGTGGAAACCCGACCAAGCTTCGTGATTGTGTTCATCAGCTTTGAAGCCTGTCAAGAACCATTCGTCATTGTCTGTTCTGATGTTGTATGAGTTCAATCTGCCAGGAAGAACAATACCCCTGCGCTTCGCCCTGTTGTAAAGTCGGCTGATTTCGGGCATCATAATGTTCAGCACCTGTCGGTCTGTTGGGGCTGTCAGCGCAACCTTTGTGTTCTCGGCTAACTCTATCTCTCCGTTGGCATTCCTGCGCCACCGTGGGGTCAGATACAGGAAACACATAGCAGCACAGGCAGCAACAAAATCCTTTCCTCTCGCTGTGCCTGATGCAACGGACGTGCGTCTGTTGAACTGAACAGAGCGCAGGATTGCTTGCTGTTCGCTGTCAAGAGTAACCCCAAAGGCTTCTTGTACGAAACGAGCCCAATCAGCCCTCCACGCTGTCATCAGGTCAAGACCACGTTGTTTTACTATGTTGTTTTTTCTTGCCATCAATTATCGGAAACTCATTTTAAGCCCCTCTGTTGGCTTTTCTCTGTGTCGGATTATAAATTATTCATCTGCGCCAATAAAACGCAACAGAGAGCCTATTTTGGGGCAAATTTGGGGTGCTTAGCCCTATCATTGCTGTTCGGCTTCATCTAACAGACCGCTCTCAACCAAAAACGAGGAAAACGACACGTCCCCTGTGATGTCTTTCTTTTCAGGCGCATACAGACCAAGCAGTTTCCTGCGTTCCATCAGTTGCTGTCTGATTTCGGATATATAGGCAGGGTTGCCAAGACCGATATAGTCTGTCTTGGTCTCTTCCACACCGTATGTCTCAATCGTGCCGTTGGACTTCTTCTTATCCTTTGAGGGCGCACCTTTTCGGGTATTGGTGGTTCGGGTATAGTCTATCTTTGACTTCTCCCATTGCGACCATAATTCACGCACCGTATCATCAATGCGAGTGAGTTCCAACTGCAGCGCATCGTCCATATCCTCAATACGGCTTTCTCGCCACTCTGACAGGAGCGTTTGCACATCAGCGTGGATGGTCTGCAATGAGTAGGCTTTGAGGTCAAGCCGTTTCATTACCTCCGCTTGGATTTGACGGTATGAATGCCCTCGTTTATACATTTGCGCAACGATTTCAAGCCTTGCAAGTTTCAGTTGCGACTGTTTCTTTCTCTGTGGTTTGCTCATTGTAATCTGTATAATTGTTTGAACCTTTTGCACACTTTCTCTGCTATTGCCCTGCTCGGGTAGTGCTTGCTCCCGAAGCAGTCATTGACGAACCATCGGAACAGTTTCCTGTCATAGGTCAGGCGACCGATGTAATATCCGCACCTGTCACACAACACCTGCACCTCGTCTGTGTTCTGACCGCCCCAACGATTATACTTCTTATGGTCAAAGTCAAAATCCATAACATAGTTACGGTCAAACTTTGCCTTGGCTTCCATACATCGCTGAACATAGGCTGCGTTATGCCTGACCAATCCAAACGCTCTGCGGAACAGATACAGGTCAGCACACTTATAGCACGAACCGCAGCAGTCATCAGGAACACAATCAGAACCGTATTTCTTCACGTTTGCCTTGTGTATCATCGGCTTTCGATAGTCAGGTGTTATACAGGTCGAAAGCAGGTCTATCAGACTTTTGTCGCGCCTGTAAACAGTGTAAAATGACTGCATATTATCGTGAATGTATGTCAGATAGCGATAGTTGGGGATAATGGTCTGACAGAAACGGTTGAACGCTTTGAGCATATCGAAACTGTCTGACAGGTCGTAATCAAGACTTCCGTGGGTGCTGTTTTCCTCAAAGATATTGCCAAGCCCAAAGGCTGTTGCTCCGTGCTTCGTCCCAAGGTCTATCAGCAGGCACATAATCAGGATATTCTTCAAGGGGTGTTCGTTGTATTCCTTGTTACCGCTGATATTGACCTTGACCTCCATAATCGGATAGCCTATTGCCTGTGCCACTGCAAAAGCGTGTCGCCTTTCAGACGGCAGACTTTTGTTCACTCCTGCGACATAGACGAGCGTGGGGCTGTAACCCTCCTCCTCCGCTCTGATGGCTGTCGCAAGACAATCCTTGCCCCCACTGAAAGCGATGAAAGCCTTGTTACCGCCACCCTCTGACAGCCGTCCGAACACGGATTTGCAGGTCTCTCGGAAGTTGTCAGGGGTGATGGTAAGCAGAGGTTGTTTCGCCTTTTCGTTGACGATATTCAGAACACGACCGAAAGCCCTGTCAACCGTGAGGGTAGTCGGCAAGGCTTTCACGCTGTATAATTCGTAAAATGGCTTGAAAAACGAAGTCAGCGTGTAGTCGGTCGGTATGTTATTCAGAAACTGCATTTCCTCTATACTCCATTGTGATGTTGTTCTTGCCCTTGGGCTGACCTGTCTCTCGCTCAACCTCAACGAATCCCATGTGCTTATAGAACTCAATGGCATTGGTGTTGTAATCCAATACATAGAGTTGAAGCGTGGGCTGCTTCTTGATGGCGATAGCCTTTTCAATCAGCTTGCGCCCAAGACCCTTGCGGTTGCTGATGATTTCGTAGATCCGTGACAGGGGTTTCTTTTTGAGGTCTTGCATCCACAGATAGCCGATAATCTCGCCTGTCTGTTCGTCTCGCTCAATATGAATGTCACCGTCTTTCAGGCACTCCTTGATGTGGGGGTAACGCTCGTAAGCAACAAGTCCCTTGCTCATATAGGGGGTTCTGAAATGATTGATTTCCGATAACAGGTCATCCCATTCGTCCTTTTCCTGCGAGGGCTGTGTGCCGTCATCAGACAAGGGAGCAGCGTCTTCCTCCTTGGGCTGATAGTTATCTATGATTTCCTGTAAGGCTTTCTGCTCGTCCTCTGTAATTTCGATAGGCGCAAACTCATTCCTGACCTTGGCAGGGTCGCCCTTATAGAATACAAGGATATTTTGGTGCATCTTGGCAACCTTACGGCTCTCCATATACTTTTTGGCTCTCAAAGCCACGGAAGAGGACATTTCAATCAATATCAGTTCGTTATACAGGTGCGCCCCTGCTTCACGGAAGATGCGCTTTACATCGCCCCCGAAGTCATAGTAAGAGCCGTCCTTTTTGCTGCGAACATCGCCCAACACAACAACGGCAAAGCGGTTCTCTTTCAGACAGCCGAAAGCAGCCTTGAAAGCGTTGTCAAGGATAGCGATAAATTCCTCATACGTTCCTTGGTTGCTTGCGTCATTGGGTAGGTCAGAGTAAACCTCCAAGTCAAAATAGGGAGGACAGGAGAAAAGCAGGTCTTGGCTTTCAGGCTCAAAGTGGTTGGCGACATTCTGACCGTCATCGCACACATAACTAATGGGCAGACCCCTGTCAGCAATGACCTCGTTGTTGATGTCCACTTGTTCCTGTCTCAACTCAACACCCTTGAACTCATATCCGCACGTTCCGAACACAAGCCCCTTTTGGGTATCACCTGCGAAGCAGTCGAATATCTTTGCGCCCTTATACGGAGTGAACCACTTGCACAGGATTTCGGCAAGCACAGGGTCAAAGAGCGACACCCCTGTTGACAGCACCTTTTGGCTTTCGTGCTGCTTGACTTCTTCGGGAACATACTTGTCAAGGTATTCACGGAACGATATGCCAAGGGTCTTACGGTGTTCGGCTGTGCGAGTGTACAGGTCTTTGTACTGCATTTCGATACTCTGAATGAGTTTGCC
>NFZD01002267.1_pt1 | contig 12067 bp, 24 predicted proteins | sample 1095381 | NCBI WGS metagenome assembly NFZD01 (sample SAMN03609891, study PRJNA323583) | gut metagenome | isolation source: feces | host: Rattus norvegicus | place: Denmark: Riget | collected 2013 | reverse complement strand
AAACATTATCAGGAGCCATCTTGCTTGTTACAAAAACTTCTTCTCCGTAAGGTGGCAACCCATCCTCAACAGATACCCAGTCTGACTTGGAGAGTTCTTCCAAAGCTTCTTTCAAACAACAAATGCAATTATTCAAATATGTCTGTCTATTTTCATATTTGCGTAAAATTGCTAAATGTTTTGCTTCTTCTATCAGCTCTTTAACTTTCTTCTTATCCATAGTTACAAATTAAAATATTCACGTATCTGCTCACCTGTCATGCGATATACCTCAGATATTCGGCAGTCTCTAATTGAGCTATCCCATGCACTGGTATGTTCATCATTACAACTACCATCAGCAACACGCTCTACGGCTTCTTCTGGTCCTGTTGCAAAGTCAACGCTTAGAAGTTCCTTTTCCTGGTCACTAAGCCCTTTTCCTTCCAAAGCAATATTTAGAGCGGTTTGCAACTCGTAATGAGCCTTATCAGAATAGCCTATAGCCTTACCAATATGACTATTGATTAATTTCTCTTTCTTATCCATACTTCTATATTGTTTCTTGTTTGCCATATTATATATGTTTAAAGTGAGAAGCAAGCACAGATAAAATAAAGTGCTTAATTTTAAAATTACCTAAAGAATTGCTTGCTTCTCGAATATTATTACTATCTTTGTACCGCTTAATTTTAAAAATTACATTTATATGAAAAATTTAATTACTTTGAAGTCGTATGATAATTCATACACCCGTGCAATTAACCCAGACCACATTGTCTCTTTCTTTGAGGTGGATGGTGATAGCTGTATCAAGTTATCTAATGGTGAGACTTTCACCACCAAGATGCAGTTCTATGACCTTGTGGAATTGATTAACAAAAGCTATGAGTAAAGATACTCATTAAGGCACTTGTCTCTATTTTCTGGGCAGTTTTTAATTACCCACATTCTATCTCTCCACTCTTTAAGGTGTGAGTTATAGACCCATTCAAATCGTGCTATGTTTGTGCTAATAGGAGCATTGATATACAATTTCTTCTTTAACCACTTACGTAGCACCTTTTTTATTAACTTTTCTGTAATCATATTCTTCTTTCTTTTTACCCTCTCCCTTGCAGGAGTGGGTGGTTAGTTACTCTGTTAATTGCATGTAGAACCTTCATCTTTTAAATCCTCAATTCTTCTAGTTAGAATATTGAGGTATTTTTCCATAGCTTCAAGCTGTTCTGTCATTCTTACAAACTGGAAACTTCCCACTTTCATTAGAGCGTCCTCTAATGATAAGAATTTACGTAACTTATCAACCTTTTCTGTCAGTTCTTGTTGTTCTACAGCTAGTCTATCCAAAAAAAGTCTCGGCTGGTTTGTAAGTTTCATCAAACACACTCTTAGGAGACCAAGACTTATATCCGTCCTTGTACTCTATTAAGTAGCCATTTTCCTCAACGGTTGCTGGCTTAATTTATACACCAAGCACTTGTGCTTCTGTAACAGTCATAGGTTCTGCCTTTATTACCTTTGTACCAATATACTTTTTCATAATTACTTATATTTAATCCCATAAGGGATGGTTAGTCAATCTTCTTAATACTATCAACTTCCATACTACATAGAACAAACTCTCTATTGGAGCGAGTACCATCTTTCTTAGCAGGATTGATTTTTACTTGAATCTCACCATTATAGCCACTGTAATATCGTTTAGGGACGATACTTGTAATCCAACAAACATCACATCTAGAGCAGCTAACTTTGTCTCCAACTTTGTATGGAAGACTTTCGATGTAATCATTTACGTAAGAACAAATCTCATTGTTAGCATCATTGATAATGCTTAGTTGCTTGGCAACCTTTGCTTGTAATTCATCTTTTTTCATATCTTTTAAAATTATGCCCGAAGGCGTTAAACTTTCATTTCATTTATGATGCAAGGGTTCTCTTCATCAAAACTGCATACGACCCCATTGCAATGTGCAATACCCTTGGTTGCAATATTCACAATAATCTTCCATATCTACACCTCCATTTCTGAGTTAAGTCCTAGACCGAAGATAAGATGCTGGAGTTGATGAACAAAACTAATACTAGCAATATTATGTCTGTCTAGACCTACACACACCAAGAACTCACCCAAAGTTGTCATATCTTTTGTTATATACAGATAAGCTCTTTTTGTTGGCAATCTATACCAATCATAACCATCATCCTTCCATCCATTTTTCTCTAGAATCTCAGGAGTAAGAGGAACTCCAGATAATCTTACTGGGCTTACTGGATGCCTTACATAAGATAATTCATAACCATTTGAAGCAAGTATATCTATAATAGTATGTATTCTGTTTTTATACATAACAATATCACCAATAATAAACTCCTGTTTCATACGCTTAATTCTTTCTTAATCATAATCTATTCATCCTTATCTTTTAGTTCAACGAAATCTCCAATACCCAAACGAGCTTTATTGATGCAATCACATATCCACCCAATAAGGTATGCCTGATGCTCATTTCTACCATTATACATTCTTTCCAAATCGCATGCATCGTTGATAGACGACAGAACATGAAATGCCTCATGACAGATATTCTTCATAGTCATGTCTTTCTTATTCGGGAAGACGACAAGATTGCCGATGTATCCAGCTTTACTCATACATTCGTCATAAACCATACCTCCGTATTTTCCTTCATTCATAGGACTGTCGTTGTGAACAAGAGGTTTGCCTTTCATGTCGGTAAAGCATTTGTCTATTTCTTCTTCGGATGTATTGTACATCACCCAAAGTCTCCTTGGGTAAATCTGTGGTATATATTCGTAATATCCTTTCTTCTTCATATTTATTTTCCTTTCTTTTTAGGAACATACTCATCTAACTCATCGTCAAACTCATAGCAGTCTGGGCAGTAGTGCTTATCACCAATCTCTGCCCATTCGCTTTCCATTGCTTGCTCTTTTGCAGTTCCTTCGTCCAACCAAGCCACAATGCCATTAAATTCATCAATAAAGGTCTTTCCACATCTGTCACAAACGACAGAGTACATAGTAACTGGCTTAATCATGATTGCCTCCTTCCTTTGGGAATAAATCGGATATATAACACCAGCATTTCCAGCCCATACCATCTTTACCATAATTGGAAAGCATTTCATAAACAAAAGAGATTTTAAATATATCAATTTTGCCACTATTGTATACTACTAAGCATTTTCCATTTCGTAGTAGAGGTTTTTCACTAGCAGGATGCCACAAGTCATTAAGGAATTCACAGATTGCCCACTTGGCACCAGTTTTAAAAGCACATTCACTTATTGCTGATTCTGCATAGCGTTCTGCAAATGTCCGCTTTGGAATGTGTTTCTTCTCCAATTCTTTTTCAACTTTCTCGTTGTACTTTTCGAAAGCAGCTTCTATTTCCTTATCGTCTATCATGATTACTTCACTCTTTTAAATTGAACATTCTTTCCGTCTTTTCTGTCGATTGCGGCACAACAAATATCTTTGCAGATATTTTCATAAATATTGCTGCTTATCTCGTCAAAGAAGCAACCATTACATTCTTCTGTCTCGCTTTCAACCACCTTCAAGACGATTTCTGAGCCTATAGGTAAATCTTCCATAACTAATTTCTCATTATGTGACACTTGACAACCTTGTTTACTGCAAGAGGTTGCGATTTATTAAAATTCTCAATGATATTGCGTTCCATCTGCTCAGGAAAGATGGGTTTGGTGGGCTTTGGAATGTAGATGGTAGCTTGGATTTTGCTGCCATCACTCAACGTCATTAAGCATCTTCTTGAAATTTCTTCTATTCCAAACATATTGCTGTCCTCCTAATATTTGCATCCGTGAAGATACGGACGTGATTCGTTATACTTCATTTTTAAACTGATATGCTCCATCAGGTCGATGTTGTGATTGTGGGCGATTGCGAAAGTCCGCATAAGAATATTCTGTAGAGTTTTTGATACGAACCAATAGGATGATTCATTATCAACAAACGAACTAAACTTTCCATTTAACCGATATAAATCGGCTGCGATATTGCTCCTATGAATCTTGTTTTGTATCGTGTATTGAATCCTGCCAATTTCATATTCATCAGCAAGAACAGAATTGCTATTTATTTTAATAGGGCTTTTGCTGTTCATCCATCCTAAGAGAGATAAGATACGGATGGCAATATCAGCGAACTCGGATTCAACCGTTCCTTCAAGAGAGTTCTTGTAGGCGGTAGGAATATCTCTGCCCATCTGAATCTCGATCTCATAGTCTTCAATACTTCCGTGGCGATTGTGTCGGTCTGCCTGAACAGCTTCTGCCATTTCCGTGATGATGAGCATCAATGCGGTTTCTATTTCTGTGCTCTCAGTATAGAAACCATGCTTGTCGGCATTCTTAAAAGCATCTTCTGCTAAGGATGCCAGTTCTTTCTGCGTTATAATTTTCATATTGTTTTTGATTTATTATTTTCTGATAGTGAATGCCATATCGTTGAGGGTGCGGCACCAGTTTATCTTGCCTTCTTCACACAACTCGTTGATGGCTTGATACGGCTGGGGGAATCCTCGGTTAATGATTTCGGCTGTGAGGACGTGGGGCGGCACGATGTGAGCAGTTTCACGCTCTGCCTGAATCTCAGCGATGATGGATAGGATTTTTTCTTTCTCTGTCTTCATGTGGTGAAGGTAAGAATGAAACTTGTGTGACTAAAGACTGATACATAAGGATTTCCTTATTTCCGTTTATGTCCATGCAGCACCATTTTCCATCTGTCATGGTTCCGATGATAGGTTTCTCTTTGTACCACATGATAAGTGTCTTGCCTTCAAAGAGAAGGCGGTGGGCTTTGCTTACTCGCTTGCCTACCTTGATATATCCGAATATATTCATGTTAGAAGAGTGATAGCTGACCAGTCTTGTCGTGGTAGTGATTCCCTGAAGGGAAAATCAGTTCCTCGAACATGGCGGTCAGGCAGTTGGTTACTATTGAATTTCCTGCAAGGGCATAGAGTTTGCTCTTGCTGATAATGAGTTGACCAGACTTCTCCTTGCTCATGAGTTTGTCTATGTCAGCTTCGTGAACTCCCATCAGTCGGAAACAATCTCTTGGAGTGTACTTCCTGATTTGGATGGAGTATTTCTTTCCGTTTGGTGCGGTGTGAATGATTTCTTTGTTCATGATTGTTACGAATGTCATGTTTGCTGTATCTATGGTTGTCTTAATGGTAGGGGAGATACCTTGCATTACAGCTTGGTTGTAGATGTCGAGAACTTGACCGCCTACATCAGGTTTCACCTTCCCAGATAGGAGCATGGATTTCATTCTCTTTCCTCCAGTTATCATATCTCTTTGACGATTAAGAATAGTGGGATGCAGTTACCTCCGTGACCCATAGCAGAATTGAGAGTAGGAGAGATTCCCTTGGTGGAGTAGACTCTGGTCTGCTGCTCTATTCTGCCTTTTATTTGGAGGTTTGCTAGCTTTATAATTTTGTCGCACATTCTTTTATTTTTAAGATAAATGTATTGTGTTCAAAGGAAGCTGTTGTGATGGTTGGTGATATTTTCGTTTTAAATAAACCACCTTTAAAACTCCCATGTTTGTTTCTGTATATTATCATACTCTTTTTATGATAAGAACTCCACCTTTCGGATAATGAGCGGTGTCTATGAGATTCATGATGCTTATCATAGAGAAACTGGCTGTGACTGCTACAGAGCATCCATCAGCAGTTTTCGGTATTGCTATCTTCGGGGTAGAGTTTTTCGATTGATTCATTGATGTCTGCTTTACAGAGATACTTTTCTAGGAGTGGCTGGGATAGGAAATATTCGGGAGATACACCATCTTCCAATATGTCCTCAACCGAAGTCTCTAACTTGATAGGAGAAGGGAAGTGATACTCTGGGTTTGTCTCGTCTTCTGTGCGTAGGATGGAGATAACGAAGATACGTTCACGATGTTGAGGCACACCATAATCTTTTGCATCCAACACTTTATAGAAAGAAGAATAGCCAAAACTTTCCAAGTCTTTCAGATATTTCAAGAAGTAGGGTCTCATCGTCTTGTTGATAAGACCAGTTACATTTTCCAACATAACATATTTGGGATGCTTGCATTCCAGCATTCTCCTTTCTTGGAATATAAGTGAAGAGCGTGTTCCGCTACCTTCTTCTGCTCCTTTTCTAAGACCTGCCATAGAGAAGTCTTGACAAGGTGAAGACCAAGAAATAAAATCGAAATCAGGAACCTCATTCCAATCAATGCGAGTTATATCACCATAGTTAGGAATGTCTCTTCCATGTAGCAAACTATATGCTTGTATAGCAGATGGCTCTATTTCAGAATAACCAACAACCTTAAATTCGAACTCAGGATGTTGCTCTTTGAGATACTTAAAAGCTAAAGATTGGCTACCATAACCAGCAAAAGCTTCAAATACTCTTAACGGATTGCTTTTATTGTACTTTGTCATTGTATGAAAAAATATAATTGCCACAACTTTTGGTTCTACCCTTACAACAACTAATGACAGATGTGTAATGTCTACTTGCAAATTGTCCTGCTTCTTTAGCAGATTTGAACTTATGTAAAAACTTACCATTTAGGTCAAAAGCATAAATGATAGTTCTATTTCTGTTTAGACTCATTTTTGCTTTTGTTGATTCAGAAAGTTTTCTGCTTTTGAGAATACTACTAATTTTAGCTTTTGTGGCATCACTAACTGAATGTCCTTTCTTTGATAATGATATATGTTTTTTTGTTAAGTTGTTATTACAATTTTCGGAAATAGTTACCCATCTAAGATTATCCACATTATTATTTAGTGGATTTGTATCTATATGGTCTATATGTTTACTTGTATCATCTGTTTTAATGAATGCTAATGCTACTAGTCTATGAACCGAAAAGTAATATAACTTATTCTCTTTTGATAGATGAACTTTATAATAAGTTCTTGTTAGGCTTGGTTGAACAATATGTTCTTTTCTGCTGTAAGCCTTACCATTTTTATCGAAAGTTGTTCTTGCTAGTGCTTTTATCCTACCATGATTACTAACCTGATAGTACCCTTCAAATGAAGGAATGTCTTTCCAAATTTCTTTCATTGCGGTAAACAGATTTGTGGTTTATGGATTCCATTGGATGCCCAAGCGTTTCAAGGTTCCGTTATCACGATATATCTCCAACTGCTTTCGGCATAGGCTATGAGGATTCTTTTGCAGAAGCTCTATCATACCAATGATGCGTGTCTTGAAAACGTTGTCCTTATCCGCATTTGTCACGTTCTGTTCAGCCCTTGTCTTTGCGATAAGTTGGCTGATTTCGGAAGGATTCTCGTTAACGGATGCTGGCGGTGGTGTTGCTCCGATGATTTCGTCTTCCCATCCTCGCTGGTTGAGAAAGGTTTGGAAGTTTTTACGATACTGCTTGTCTTCGGTTGCTATCACGTAAGCAGGGATATACTCTATAGCTTCCTTGCGGTCTTTCTTGCTCATAGAATTCCATTTCTTCTCCAGTTTCTCCTTGTCACCCACCTTCTTTTCGTAGAGGTTCCATGCTCGCTCAAAGGTGTATTCGTCTTTGACTTCCTTGGGTGGAGCAGTAATCTTGTAGCCATTCTCTTTTAGAAGTTGGATGGCTTGTTTGATTTCATCTGTCATAGTTCACCATTTAAATAATTGTCGATTGCTTGGATAAATTCATCTATAGAGCGGACGATGATGTACTTGCCACCATGTCGTTCTACTTCGTGTTGGAATACCTTCTGTTCGGGTTCCTGCCTACCTTTCGGTGTTTTATTTTCGATACAGAGGAAACCGTACTGGGAGGTGCGCTTCAGGAGCAGCATATCAGATACTCCTGCCTTCATACCTTCTTCTTTGAGCCATGCAGCTTGTCGGGAGGTTCGCTTGCCAGCATTCGGAACGGCAAAGAAGACTCCTTCAAGGTCAGGATATACCCCACGGATATACCTGACCTCTGCGGCTTGCAAGTTGTGCTCATCGTAGGATGAACGCTTGCGTATCTTCTTGCCATCCTGCTGTAGCTTTGCCTTGATTTCAGCGTAGCTTGCCATTACCAATCTGTTGAGAAAAGGTCGTTGAGAGAATCTTCACCCATCAAGCGGATGGCTTCCTTTGTAAGTTCTTGCGACTTGAAGTAAACACTCGCTTTGTTCAATGTTCTTGTGTACATTTCGATAAATGTATCACCATCTTTATTGATATTCCATTTTTCATCGTCTCTGTCGAAGTTCGGTTTCCAGTCACCATTGAGAAACTTGGCGATGTTCTGCAACTTGATGAAAGCAGCTACACGTTTTGCCTGAGCCATGCTAGTGCAGTTGTTTAAGTCGTTATAGTTATTTTCATCTGAATATATATGGTTGATTTTCTTATTATCAAGCCAGTATGTTCTCTTGTTCAAGAAAAACTTATCGCAAATATCATCATAAGTGATAGGCTTGCCTTCCCCTGCATCAGTAGGATTCTCGTCTCCTTCAATCTTCTGACGAACCATCAACTTACCATCCTCAGCGAAGAAGAACTGGAGGTTATCAGGGATAGGGTACTCTACTGCCGAACCATCAGCAGGAATGCGCAACTTAGATAATGTTGCCTTTCCGTTATTGATGTTGGTAACGTCCTGATTACTGATGCCTTCTGCATGAATATCAGGAGTCTCTTCCTCGGCAATCTCTGCCATCTTCTTGGCAATCATGTCTACACCTTTGCCAACGATTGCTCCGAAAAGCATCTGTGCAAATGGTGGTAACTCTGGGGTGTTGTTGCGCTGACGATTACGTCTGTTGTTGCGCTTGTCGTTTCTACGTGTCATATCAACTATAATTTTGTAAAATGTTATTAAACTCGTCTTCTGTAACACCATCTGCATAGAGTATCGTGAGGATGGTGTCTAAGACTCTACTATATACTTCATTAAAGGCTGGCTCATCCATCTTGGCGAAGGAGATAGACTTGGCTCTCTCCAAGAACTTCTGTCCGTTGAGGTCGTAAAGCGGTTCGCTGAATCCTGATGTTATCAGAAGCTGTTCTCGGAATGTGTCTATAGAACGTAGGTTTGTGCGCTGCTGCTCTGTAAGACAATCCCATGCTGCTCTGATAAGGGAGAAGAACTTGCGGTGAAACTTAATGTTCCTTGGTCGAACTATGTTCGCCTTGACGATGGAACCAACCTTTATCTTTTTCATTTCCTCGTAATCATCATCCGTGTAGTGGCGAAGACCAGTGGAGGTTCTTACTAGATTGATTTCCATACCTTATTGGTTTGGGGCAGGGAAGGGGAGACCTTGCTGTTGACCACCTGCATATTGAGCGTTCTGCTGAATAGGTTGACCGCTTGCATTAACCTGAGGGGGAAACTGCTGTTGCTGGCTCAGAGGTATAGGCTGTTGCTGTGGTTGGTAATACCCACCAACTGGCTGAGGTGCTGCGCCAACCTGACTCTGGACAACCTGACCTTGCTGCTGACCATTTGGTCGTTCCACCTTCCAGCAGTCCAACTGATTGAACCAACGTCCTTCCTTAGACTGGCGTGCCTTCAATCCGATGTGGGCGGTGATGATTTCTCCTAACTGAATGTTGAACTGCTGCAACTTGTCTGAGCCATATACCGAGATAACGGCTCTTGAAGGGTACTGCTCGTTCAACTCTTCGATAGTGTACTCACAAGAACTCCATTGAGTTCCGTTTTGTGAAGTTCCCATTTGAACTTGCCCTGCTGCAATAATTTTACCAGTAAATTTAACGTTCATATCTATACTTAATTAAGTTTGATTCTTATTGACGGCTTGGTGGTCGTTTCCTTTAGATAGTGCTCGTAGTGGTCAGGCTCCGTGTCCTTGAACAGCTTCGTGTCGAAGGTCTTCTTGGTGGTAGCTGCCACATAAGAGTAGGAGGCGAACTGAGTCTTGACGGATTTCTGCTTGTTGTCTTCCATCATCTTCATTATCTTTTCCTTCAACTCATTCTGCTTAATCTTCAGGGCATCCACACGAGCGGTTATTAATCTGAACTCCTGCTCTAGTGCAGAGAACTGCTCAGGAACTTCCACCTTATACTGATATTCTGCATCATCAGCGAGATAAGCGTTGATTAAATCGTCAATCTGATAATCAGCTACCCTTTGGAGTGGCTGGAACTTGCTCTGTCCGTTCTTGAACCACATGCAGACAATCTCCTTCACCTTCAAATCGGGGTTCTGCTCCTCGAACCATTTTGCATAGATTGATAGCTGGAGCGATACGTTGTCGTAGTGAAGGGTGGCGGTGGTCTTGTAGTCTACCAGATAGATATTGCCTTCGCTGTCGGCAAAGATTCCATCAATGGCAGATGCGAAGTTCTCACCATCTGTAACAAGATACTCGGATGCTACATAGTGTAAATCGTATGCGACTAACATACTATGGAAGGCTTGAAGCTCTTCCGTAGGATTCGGGTACTGCTTGATGTCGGCATCGAAGATGGAGCAGAAGGTTTCAAACGTGTTGTGGATAAGACCTCCTCGCTCTGCTGCCTTCTTTAATACAGACTCGGGAATATTCTTGTAGGTGTCGGGGAAGGCTTTCTTAATGAGCGTTCCCGTTACTCCTTTCAGTTCCTTCTTGCCGATGAAGTACTGATGAGACTCCTCAATGAATGTGACTCTTGGCACATTCAAAGTGATTTTCTTTGTTGCTGTTGTCATATTATTGTATACCTAATTGTTTCTTCTTGGCTGATACTGCTTGCATGAACTGAGTGTTAGAGCAGAGTGGCTGGTAATGCTGAATTACCCACAACAGATTATCCTTGCTAACACATCTGCTCAGATAACCCAATCCTTCGTTCAGGTCATTCGGGTGGTACTGAGAGGATGCTGTCTGCTGGGCGGCTGGCTGCTGAGTCTGTGTTTGCAGCTGCGCTTCCTGATGCTGCCCATCGTTGGTGGTATCAGAATCAGCGTTATCATCAATGGCAAAGAGACCGTTGAGGGCATACTTTCGAGCGTAAGAGGATGATGCTCCAGTAATCTGGCTGCCATCCATACCCTTTTTGGTTTCCTCTTCTCTAGCCCAACCAGTTGTTGTTTCGCACTCGCCCTTCTCGTTCTTGATGGTAGCAGTTGCCTTCACGTAGATGCGGTTGCCTATCAAGACTACATCATCGGTGATGATGAGCGTACATTTCTGCTTGGCGAGTAAAGGCTTGACAGCTTCAAGAATGTCCTCAGCCTTGCGATACTTGTAGCCACCGAATTTGTTGAACTGACTCTTCGGGGCTTTCAGTTCTGACTGAATTGCGATAAGTTCTTTCATATCTTATATGTATTAAGTTGTTATTGATATTTCCATTCATAGCGGCTGCATCTGTAGCCACAATCTGGGTTCTTATTCGGGTTGTCACACATGGTCGAGAATAGACAATCGTGACAACTATTTGCTTTATATCTCATATTGTATGGTTTAAATGTTCAAATTAAAAGCCCCACGATTCTCACGAATGGTGGGGCGAGTTATTTTATTTTAGTTTAACCTGAGCGGTCGCTACCGCAATTATGAGAGTTTCAAATGTAAAATGTAAAATGTTGAATATCTTAAAGTTTACAATTCCTATATAATAGGGCGCACGTTCCGAGCCTTTAATCCATCCGTGCGCCCTTGGTTCCCTTCTGCATTTATGGAGGCTTAGGACTCCCAGCACTAGTAATCGCACATATTGTGATATATCTGATTTCTATAAAATAACCAATTATAACTATTGAACCGAATAGAAAAAAGAAAGCGTGCTGGCTGCATTAGAACCGATTTGTAGTTGTGCGCTCCTACCTTTAGATGCTACCTTATTATATAAGGGTCACGGCATCAGGTCTGCTTCTTCACAAGTGAACTCCAAGTTTTTCCAAATTCCACCTATCAGGTGTATGTACTCGCTTGCCACTTCCACGTCTAAGCACCATCTGTGGTTAATGATGCTCCTTTTGGGTACGTGTACCTCTCTAGGAAGGTTTATCCTATCCGATACAAAGCCTTGGAATCGGGCTAAATTGGGCGCAAGGTTGGACTCGAACCAACGAC
>NFZD01011636.1_pt1 | contig 12070 bp, 18 predicted proteins | sample 1095381 | NCBI WGS metagenome assembly NFZD01 (sample SAMN03609891, study PRJNA323583) | gut metagenome | isolation source: feces | host: Rattus norvegicus | place: Denmark: Riget | collected 2013 | reverse complement strand
TTTTATTAGTATTACTTTGTATTAAAGTTGCGTGTTCATTAACGGTTTGTTCAAGTTGTTTGACTAATTCAGTATTACTATCAACCTCGCTTTCAGTTTGAGTTATTCTATTATTAAGATTAATAATAGCAGCTTCTACATTTGTTCCAACATGGTTTGATAACTTAATATCTAATGCTTTATTAGAAGCATATAAATTACCATTTGTATTTTGTAATAAATTACCAGTTTCAGGTGTTGCTAATTTTAAATCTGCTTTAAGAACATCTGCTTGACCATCCAAACCTTTAACTTTAGTTAATTTGATAACACTTTCATCTCTATCTTCAACTATCCATTCATTATATAAGTCTGAAACAGGAACATAAACAGTTTTTTCTTCTTGATTTTCATCGATATAAGTAATAACTAATCGTTTATTTTCACTATCATATGTAATAGACTTAATAATCGAACCAATACTCAATTTGATATCTTTTGAAGTATTATTGGAAGTTAAAAGAGTTAATACATTAGTTGCTGAATTATATTGTAAATCTACACTTGCGAATAATGCACCTTCTTTTCCAATGATATTTCCTTCAGAACTTGAAACAACCACATTACCGCTTAATATATATCCATCTCCACTTGAATTAGCTTCTTTAGTTAAAGATATTGTTTCTGTATTTTTAACATTACAAGTTAAATCTTTTTTATTTTGTTCAACTGTATTTGTTAAATTATTAATACTTTCACTATTTCTACCAATTGCATCAGATAAACTATTTTCTTTTTCGGTAGCACGTTGTACTTCGGCAGATAAATTACCTTGTACAGTATCAATTCTAACACCTAAAGCTAAATCATCTTTTTCACGTTTATTAGCTTCATTATTTATTAATTCAGTATTACTTTGTATTGAAGCTCTTAAAGTGTTGTCGGCAGAAGTTCTATCTTCTATTTCTTTTGGAAGATTTGTTTCTAATGTTGATATTCTTGCAGACAATGCAGTGTCAGCATTAGTTCTATCTGATATTTCAGTGTCAATTTTACTTGTTACATTATCAATTCTAACACCTAAAGCAGTATCGGTAGCAGTTCTATCATTAATTTCTTGTAAAATCTTTTGATTTACTTCTACAATATTACCATCTATTTCAGCATCTTTTTCTTTTAATGAATTAATACTTGAAGTGTTGTCAGATACCTTTCCTTCTAATGTTGTAATTTTTCCATTTAATTCGTTATATTTGTTATCTGAATCTAATTTGTTATCAGAAACGGTTTGAGAAATTGAATTAAATTTATCTACTACACTTTTACCATCTTCAAACTTAATACCACTTGCAGCATTAGATACATAAAGATTACCTGTTACTTTTTGCAGTAAATTATTAGGTTCAGTTGAAACATTTACATCGGCTGTAATTATCTGAGAACCATCAGATTTATCGGTCATTTTTAAAGTAACGGCATTTTCAGCAGGATTTTCAACTGAAACTTCATTAAACAAATCGGCTACATTAACTCTAACCTCTTGAGATTGACCGTCTGCTGTTTGATAAGTAATTACAAGTTCTTTTGTAGAACTTTCATATCTAATACTTGTTATAATAGAACCTTGGTTTAAAGCTATAACTTTATCGGCATTATTTGAAGTTTTTAAAGTTAAAGTATTTTTATTACCATCATATACTAAATCTACAGTAGCTTTCAAAGCAGAACCATCAGAATTAATTATATTTCCTAATTCTTGTGATACATTTACAGTACCAGATAAAGTGTAACCGTTTCCATCCTCTAATACAGTTTTAGTAAGGTTTATTGTATCTGTATTATTAGCTGTAACATTAGTTTTCTTTTCTAATGCTGTAATAGCGTCAGAATTTGCTTTTTCAGCAGCAGTAGCACGTTGTATTTCAGATTCTAAATTGGTTTTATTTTCGTCAATTCCTTCTTGTAATAACCCTTCGACCGCTTTGGCTCTATTACTTTCAGAAGTTATTAGTGAAGTATTAGCTTTTATTAAACCATCTAATTCAGTATCTTTATTTTCTCTTGCTGCTTTTTCTTCTGAAATAGCTGTTTTGTTAGCATTTTCAGCATCTTTTGCACGCTGTATTTCAGTATCTATTTTGTCATTTAAAGAAGATAAATTAGTATTAATACTATTAATATTATTACTATTAGTATTAACTTTTTCTGATAATGCTGAAATATCAGATTTTATTTGTCCTTCTGCTTCTTTTGCACGAACAATTTCATTAGAAATAGCTTCTCCTAATGTTTGGTCGTTTTTAATTCTATCTTCTGTTTCTTTAGATAATGAAGCTTCTACCGCAGTAACTCTATTACCTAATTCAGTATGTTGTCTTTCAGAATTTTCTTTGTAAGAATTAAATGCAGTTTCAATTCTTTTTTCTTCTCCAGTTGCACGTTGTACCTCAGTATTTATAGCGTTTTCTAATTCAGAATCTTTACTTGTAGAACGAGAAATTTCACTATCTAATTTACCTTCTAATGTTTTAATGCTTTCTGTTATTTGAGTATTTACAGTTCCTTGTTTACTTATAGCAGCATCAAATTTTGCTTCTATGCGACTTTCTTCCGAAGTTGCTCTAAGTATTTCACTATCGATACTATTTTTATTAGCTTCTTCTATTAATCCTTCTGGTATTACTAAATAATAATGTAACATCAATACATTATCATCATTACCATCTACATCCTTATTAGGATTTTGAATTAATTCAAATTTAAATTCATAATATACAGAAGCCTCAATAGTTTCTAACCCTGTCCATTCTAATATTAGTACGTCTTGAAACATACCAGCTTTAGTTAATAATAAAGAAGTATCAATATTATTAACATTATTTGCAAAACATACAGGAACAGTTATATAACAACTATTCCCTATTTGTAAATCCTCAAATCCACTAAGTAATATATTACTTAATGTATCCCTAACTATTTTCATTCCTGCAAATCTATCTGTTATTCCTTTAAGTGTTCCATTTGTATTTATTTCATTTACTATATTTTGATTAAGTTCAAATCTTTTCATTCTTATATTCCTCCACTTATTTTATATTTCTTCCTGTAATATCATATCAGCTAACGAACCGAGTTCTTTCTCAGCTCTATCTTTTATATTTTTCCATATTTGTTCTCTTTGCTCTTTATTAGTAATTCCTTTACGATCAAGAGCAGATTCTACATCACATCTCATAATAACAGCCGGATGTTCAGCGAAATCATAATTTTCTAATTTAACTATTGGATTTAGAGCTAACATTTGCTCTTCAGTTAGTAAGTATGTTTTCATTTAAATTCCTCCCTAGTTCTTTTTCTTTTGAGATAATGCAGGTAATGTATCAGTTACGAACTTTACTGCTTCTTTATTATAATACTCTTTCGGTTTGTCAAGTCCAGGTATATTCATATATACCAGCCCACTTTCCAGACACAAAAATAAAACATCTGGATTATATAGCCTACACATCTTATGAATATCTTCTTCACTCATTTTATTTATATTGAATTTAGAAGCTATATCATAATTCGCTATGATATTAAAATCAACGTCATAACCTATTAATTCTGTATTAATTCTTTGCATACCATGCAAGAATTTCTTCCAGTTTTCATACTGGTTTTTGTTCATGTAATTATTGTATATTATAATACCATTTATTTTAGTAATAACACGATATACAGTTTCCTCCATTCCAGGCAACATTGTAGCTGATGTTCTAACAGACATATCTTTAAATGTATCATATGTCAAAGTTTCTTTAAGTTTATTAATTTTCTTTGTTTTTATTATAATCATATTAATTCCTCCTTAACTTCTTAATAAAATAAAAATAAAAAACAACGGACAGATTATTCCATCCGTTGTTCTTTTGATAGAGTTAACTAATTAATATAGTTCTCTATCGTTTAATTTAGCTTTTTCTTTTAACTCGTTATTTTCTTTAACAAGCTTATTTGAACGTTCTTCCACATGCTTGATTCTAACTTTTTTGCATTCTATTTCAGCTTCTAAGCTGTAAATTTTATTCTTTAGATCTGCAATCTCTTTCTCTTTCGCCTTTTCTTTAAATTCAACTATTTGAGGTATAGCTTCTTTAGCTAGCTTCATTAACTCTAACATAGTCATATCGCTAGATTTGCATAGTTGGACTATTTCATCCATTTCGAACTCTAGTCCGAGATTAAATCCTTCCAGATTGAATGCTCTTTCTGGAGTGTGGTGTACATGCTTATTTTTCCCGTTCCAAGTAACAACATCCATTTTCTCTTGCTTGATATGCAAGTTTCCTAAGTTTAAATTAAATTTCATAATTAACCTCCTCAAGGTCTTCTACTGCAATTTTCTTCGAGAGGTATTGCATGGCACCTCTTTTATTGTTATGTATATGATATATTATTTATCATATCACTATATATTATATAATTGATAAATTACTAAAACCCTCTGGATTTAACTAAAATATATCAAAATACATATAAAATAACTCCTTCTTATAGTCTGAAAACCACCAAAATGCCACTATAATTTCTCTATTTCTATGTATTTTACACCATTTTCTATCATATACCCACAATATTTCCCATGTTTTATCGCATATTTTGTTAATAATTTAGCAATTTTACGCCAAAATGAATCTATTATCCCTGATTTCATTCCTAACGATGGTGTTGTTAATTTAATAATATCATCTGGAATTTCTATTCTTGAATATCTCTTATCATCATTTATTATATCAACCATTGATATTACTGTATCTCTAAATACACGAACATCCATATTTATATTTTCCGTACCAATTTCATAAAATATATACTCCATTGTATCTCTACATATATCTATATGCTCTTTACGTATAACCATATTAAAATCCTCCATTAGTAATTAATATACCACATGTTATTATAATAATTTGTAATAGCAAGCCATGTTTGATATGTATACAATTCCGGATGATCAAACACCTCTTCAGGCGTAACCCATCTCATTGATGGATGTTTGTGTGGTTCCATATTCTTTATTTCGCCACTATACTCTGATATATCACAAACATGTTCCCAATACACTTTATGACCATCTATACGATCATAATATGCCCATGTCGATTCTACTAATGTAATATTGTCTTCATTTATATCAATATCTAATTCTTCTTTCATCTCTCTTACAACTGTTATCTTGTACCCATCATCAATTTCTCTTTCATTTGGTTCCATAGTACCAGCTGGTAATGTGAATTTATTTTTACATTTCATATGCTCTAATACTAAAATTCTATTTTCATCATCTCTTATTACACATGTTACACATTTTGGATAATACTTTTGAATTGCTGCCATTTTAAACCACTCTCCTTTATATTTGCGTACAAATAATGGGACCCATAACGGATCCCAATCTATTGCTACTTTTTATCATTAAATTGGTATGTTTTACCATACAACCTATCTCTAATAATATAATATGGCACATCCAGTACACGTGCAATTTCGGCAATACCACGACCTTTAGCAACCATAGCATCAACCTTTTTCCACATTTTTGGATCTCCATAATATTCTTTACCTTTTATTAGTCTTTGTGCATGTTCAACATTACCTCTTTGTGATATGTATTCCAAATTCTTTGGTCTACAATCTTTTTTAATACCATTAATATGATTTATTATTGTATTCTCAGGCTGTGGACCTAAAAACGTATGAGCACTAACAAAATGTCGTTTAACCCGAATCGGTTCACCATTATCACTCATTAAATCAACTAAATCATAACCCAAACCATTATCAAAACATTTCATCGGTTCATTCTTACCTTTTCTATATATTAATCCCGTATCATAATCAATTTCATATTTATTAAATGTAATATTTTTACATATACACGTTTTCTTCAAATTAAAAACACCTCCAAATTAAATCATTATTTAAACATTCGGATTGTTTTTAACGAATATATCATTATAAATTTAATCAATCACCTCTTTAATATTTTTATATATACGTAATCTCTTATACTTTTTTCTATTAATACTAAACTTTCTATTAATATTGACAATATAATATAAACCATCACCAAATATATCATCATTAATAATCTTAATAAATATATCCTGAATACGTATAATCTTATAATTATTCACTATATCACCTCAATATAATATATTATATTATATTATCTACTTAATTTTCCATAATCAAATCTATTATCAATCATCAACTTATTTTCTTTTACAAATCTTTTATCCACTAAAACTCTATTATCATTATTCGGCAATACCCCCATTAACTTATACGTCAACAAATATACCGATTCTTCCAATTCAATTCCTTTATTAACAAACCCCGTTATCGGGTTGTATATCGCTTTCTTCGGGCTGAATGCAAACGCAAGCTGTGCTCTTATTTCTTCCGGTAACATCATAATTGCGATTGCATCCCCACGTACCATTCAGTCAGAGAGCTCATCCTCCAACCCGAGTATTCAAAATAAAATTTTCTTATTTCTATACTCTGCCTGACATTACATCAGATACTAGACTATCTCTTCATAGTTATAACGCAGTTTCCCACGCCCATGCCTACCGTTTCCATCCAATTTAAAAGCCATCTTGGTATGTACACTACTTTCTTCGCACAAGTATTCCAACTCGTCTTATTTTCAGTGGTTAAGGATTGATAAGTTCCATATACATTCATTTTCCAATATACCCACATATAGATTTCGTTAGTCGTTGAACTCATATCTAATCTCCTTAGATACTTCGTAACGTCGATTCCGCCTCACGATTTATACGTTTTCACTATTCCGTTCATATATCTTACTATATTATCCACTATTACGGCCACGGTATTATAGTACATCACTGTCTATAAGTAGTAGTATAAATTATTATAAGCAGTTCCCGTATTTAGGTAGGAAGGATCCTAAGAGGAGAACACCTATGTCGCATCACATAACATGTGTTCCCATTAGTCCCAAGCATTGCCAATTTAAGTTTAATATATAATTAATTTAAATTAATAGGTGTATCGATTATTTGTTATAGTTGATTATTTGTTATTTTCTCATTTTAGATAAATCATAATCTGACATTTTAGGTATACTAAAATCACCATTTACCAAACTAATAAGTCTTCTTTTAAATACACCATTATATTCTTCATGTGTAGGTTTAACACCTTTATATATGTATTTAAATAGTAGACTTCTTTCGTATGGTCCAAGTAATTCATGTATATCTTTCATAGGATATGTTTGAATATAATTAGTCATCTTATCTAATTCTGGTATTGTATACTCTTGAAACTTCTCTTCCAATTTATGTAATACATTTCTTTTTTCATTTACTAATCTACTATATGCTAATCTATAAAGTGTTACATTTGATTCTGCTAAACTAGTGTCATCTTTAACTACATATGTTAGTAATGCGTAGTATACTATTGGAGTAATTAATCCTCTTTTATAGAATTCTTCTGCATTTCTTCTAATTAGATATTCTTTACATAGTTTATATTCGTTATGTGCTATATGCATATCTGGAGCTGATCTATCTATTAATATATGGCTAGTTTTACCAAATACAGTTGTATATACAGAATAAGTTTGCTCACCTGTTTTTTGTAATACTCTACCCATAGTAACTCCGATTGGTAAATCTCTACGCTGACCAGCATTAGTCTCTAACATAGTATTTAGATATTTAGGTAAGAATACACAAGTTCTTCTACTGTATTCTCTTACACCTAGTATTCCACCAATTAAATCTTTATCTAATTGATATTCATAACTCTTTACATTCTCTACATTATGCTTAAATACTCTAAAAGAGTCCTGTTCATCATAAAACCATTTAGCAAACTCTCTAAAGCATTCAAATTCGTTAGATATATCACTATATGCAGGTGAATGTCCGTTGTTATTATAACTTCTATCAACTATACCGCCGTATTTACTTTGAACTATACTATACGGTGTCATATTAGCTATATCAAAACGATACTCCTTTTCAATTTCTTTTGTTTTAAATATTGTTTCTGTCATTTTAAAATCCTCCTATTTTAATAAATATTATTTGTATACTATAGTACGATGATGTACACTAATATACGTTATATTTGTTTATTAAAATTGTGATTTATAAAATAACCCACACTTATCGCAAAATCTTTATCACCGCTCAACATGTCGTTAATAACAAATTCGTTTGCACGGAAGACGTCGTCATTTGTTAGACCTATTAGCTCTAAGACACAGATTGATTCTTTGTAGATTACTGGTGCTCTTAGGACTAGGAATGTATTTAATGATTTTTGTTTTAGTTCTAGGAAGACTTTGTTCATCATTATTCTGTCTGATTTGTTTGGATGATTGTGTAATATTCTGTATTCACTGTCTGGGTTTAGACCATATTTAATATATAAGTCTTTGTGTTGATATATTGTTATTTCACCAAATCTCATATATGGTAAAGTTCCTACATCCATACGATGATGTGTTAAACCTTCCATTATAAGTCTGGCTGAGTTCTTAACCCGTCTTCCAGCTAGTTTATTTCTAATATCTGATTCTTTACCAGATCCTAGAGTATCTTGTAGATTAGCATGAATATCTAGAAGAACGTTTGTGATTGTGGATAAGTTTTTAAGTGATGTTGCTATTGTTTCTAATCCTGTGAAGTTATTTAAAGAGAATACACGTTTAGATATTCTTATATATAAAGAGTTTAGTACATGAAGTTTTACTTCTGGTTCTCCATTAAGTGATGGTTGAATGGAATAATGTCTAAAGTCTTTAGATATTACTGGTATCTTAGATGTAAGAGCTGAGTCTATGTGTTCTAAGAAATAGTTTTTAGAAGTATCTATGACGAAAGTATTAATAAAATCTTTAAGATTCTTTTTATCTTGAAGATCTAGAAGTGTTAAATTTGTATAACGAGGTGTTGGATTCTTCTTATTAAATACTTTAAGAGAGAATAATTCTGATTTAAGTTTTTCTTTATTAATATTCTTTCTGATATTTGCGAATAAGAGAATAAAATAATCTGGATTAAAAACTTTGTGATTTTTTAATACGAACCAACCACGAACGGCATCTATATTTGTAGTATAAGTAGAACATACTGGACATAAGACACCTGCTTCTTCTAGTTGTAGATGACCACATTTGCAACGAAAACGTTTTGATTGTGCATATTGTGTATCATTCATACGCATTCCCATTTTATATGAAAATATAGAATCGGAATCAACAAGAGATGAGAAATCGGATAAATTATCATATTTAATTGTATCGTCGATAATAAACCCTTTACCGTCTTCTAAATCTTTGCGAAATAGGTCTTCTAGATTAATTGGACGTTTAGAAAGACCGTATTGAAGTTCAGATTTTTTGGCATCATATAGCTGTTTTTCTTTGGTTGTTGCAAGTTTATACCATGATATACGTGGTATATGATAGATCTTATTTAAAAGATCATCTGTTGTCTCAAGATGTGGTGGATTAGAAAGTTTTTCTAAAACCCGTTGTTTGTTCTTGGATGTTTGTTTAACCATTATAAATTCCTCCTTTAAATGTTATGTATAAATAAAAAAGAGCGTAACAATTAAGGACCCCATAATGGGATCCCGTAAAATGTGTAACTCTTTTATATTTCTGCTATATATTATATAATTATATGAATCAATTATATAATATATAATGGTATAGCAATATTAATATGTATTTTCATTATATAAATTTTGTTTTTCAATCCAAAAACCACATTTGAAACAAACATGTTCATTTTCCATTATTGTTTTGATACCACAAGTTTCAAATTGTACTGTATCAAATGTTTCTCCACAAATTTTACAAATACCTTTCATAATTAATTTGATTTTAAATATTCAAAAATTTCTTGACTTATTTCAGTATAATCAATAAGATAATTAGTATCAAAATATTCTTCTCTATTTAGAATAAATTCTAATGAATCTTGTACTTTATCTGAATCAAATTTTAACATTTTTGCAAAATCTTTACAAATAAGATTAAAATTTAAATCATATATTTTATAACCAACCATATCCATATCGAAATCTCTCAGGAATTCAATATAATAAACTATTGTTATTTCTTTTCTTTTTGAACCAACATAAAGGCAGTAAAAAAATCTCTTTTTGTCCATGATAATTTTATTTTATAAGTTTGTAACATCAATCATTTTACATCTTTTATCATAAGCTAAACAATTACGAGCTGATGTTTTATCAAAAGCCATTATTTCATACCAATTTGTAGAATGTTTTAATTTATAAATAAATTTTCTTAAATAATCTGAAAAATCAAATTTCCAACCCATAACACAAATTGAATCTGAATAAAATACACTACTATTGATTTTTTCAGTTATCCAATTTTTCTCTTCTCTTGTAAGTTTTTCACCTTTTAAACATTTTACTTTGAGAATATAAGCTCTTGAATTAGAATAATTTTCTAAATTCTTAGCATCTTTAACAAATGGTACTGCAATCATTTGTTGTGTTATTATTTTATTTTTCTTGTTTGTTTCCATAATATCATATTATTAATCAACTAATACATAACCAACACCAGGTTCATGTTTTATTTTACCTTCTATTTGAAGTTCCGCAAGTGCTTTACAAAAATCTCTATAGAACATTTTAGCTTTACAAGCTTCAATAATAAATGTTGTTTTATTATTTCCAGCTTTGATAGCTTTTATAATTCCTCTTTTAAGAGTTTCAAAATTTAATGTTTCCATAATCTTTTGTTTTATATTTATTTCTAAATAATATATCCTCCAAATATCATAAATATAAGTAATCAAACCAAAAATTTATGATACTGGAGGATATATGAATTATTTATTTTTTAATATAATCGTTACATGTTTTCAAAGGATATTCAACATTTCTTAAATCTCCTTTAATAACACAAAATGGAACATATACAATACCAAAATTATGAATCAACTAACTATCACTAAAATAATTTTTACAAGTTGAACATAAATCATTATTTTTATTTTCTTTCCCAGATTGTTTTTCCATATTTTAGACCATCTTGAAAACCATTTTCCCAATTATCTGATTTTTCAAAAACAAATTTAATATCAAAATATTTATGTCTTTTATGTGTCAAATCTTGATTAAAATCATTAATACTAATACAACTTGTTCGATTAATTAATAAATCATCAACAACAAGATATTTAATACCAGCTCTTAAATGAATAACCATTCCTGATTTTAAATCAGATAATTCAAATTTATTTTTGTTTTTAACCAATTGAGAATAACTATTATCATGTAAATCATAAATACAATCTGCACAATAATATAAATTTTTATGGTTACACTTTTTACATTCGGTTATTAATTTGTTTTCATCTATCTTTTCCATATTGTTTCTTCATGTTTGATTTCACCATGTAAACCATAAGCCCAACGATTTGATTTATTAAATATTTCAACAATATCAAATGTTGAATCATGTTTATGTGTTAAATCTGGTTTGTAACTATTTAACATATTAAATCCATGTTTTGCTATTAATAAGTCATCAACAACAAGATATTTTTCACCTTTTGTTGTTAAAACAACCATACCTGATTTTAAATTTTTCAATTCAAAATCAGTATCATATTCATAAATTTTAATTGATTTATTATTTTCATCAATTTCAAAATCAAATTTATGATAATTTACATCATTTATCATAGCTGAATCAATATATTCAACCTTAAAATCTTTCAATTCACATACTGTTATTAAAAATTCTTTGATAGATGTTAATTCAAATCTATCATGTCCTAAAACAATTACCAAATAAATTTGTAACATCACCAAATTTATTACAATAATTAATAACAAGCACATTTGCTACATCACTTATTTTATCAACATATTTTGTATTATAACCAACATTATCAAGAATATCTTTAATTTTATCATATAATTCTTGAGTAATTTTAATATAAGGATAAGTTTGATTTTCCATAATATTTTATTTTAATTTACGACCACAAAAAGGACAATAATTTAT
>NFZD01011553.1_pt1 | contig 12100 bp, 13 predicted proteins | sample 1095381 | NCBI WGS metagenome assembly NFZD01 (sample SAMN03609891, study PRJNA323583) | gut metagenome | isolation source: feces | host: Rattus norvegicus | place: Denmark: Riget | collected 2013 | reverse complement strand
TTATTTGCAGCATCCGACAAAGAATCAAATCTATAAATCAAATTATTATTAAAGTCAAAACATAATACTGATTTTTTATTTCTATCTCCAATTTTTCTTTTAGTTTCTTCTGATAAATGTTTCCCTTTGTTTGTAATTCCCTTAATTATAAAAGTCTGTCTAATTTTTTCTTTACTCTCTTCTGACATTTTACAACATTTATGATTACTTTCTTTACCAATATGTGAAAGACTCATTTTCTTTCGGGTTTCCTCTGAAATTTCTTTTTTATTTTTATTCCAATATTCTTTTAAATTCTTTTTAAGTCTTTTGCTTGACCTAAATAATATTTATCAGATTTTACATTATACCATCTATATATACCCGATTTTAATATACTCATTTCAGTGATTGTTTGTTTTTATTATATATGAAAAATCCCATTGGGTTTTCTTATTATAAAGATTAACCAATGGGAATAATACGTTTAATCAATATGGATTTCTTTTTACTTGCTTGCAGATGCTGACATCTTAGCTTTTGCAGCTTCTGCGATTGTGCCAACTTTAGACAATTCGCCAACGCCTGTGAATGTTGCAGACATTGTGGCATATTCTGCGTTTGGTGCTGAACAACTCAAAGATGTTATAATTGCTTTTCCTTTTCTTCCGTTGCCTGTCTTAGCACTCCAACCGCCTGTAGGTACATAGTCAAGTTTGTTTGCTTCAAGGTCGGTGCTGTCACCCTCAAGGGCAAACACAACATCAATTGGCTGTCTTGCAATCATAAGGTCTAACAATGTATCATAGCCTAAGCCTTCTCCGGGGTTTCCAACAAGATTTTCACTTGAAATAGTCCAATTTATCTTTCCTGCTTCGGCTTCAGTCCATTTGCCTCCGTGGTCTTTTGTGCTTATCTCTCTTGTGTCAAGTGATATTTCCAATGAATGTGAAGTTGCAAAAGCAATAGACTTGCCATCTGCAAACAACATAAGATTTTCACCTTTTAGAATTTTACTCATTTGTTATATTATATATAATATTTTATTTTATTATTTCTGTTACTTATAAAGATTATGTTATCCGATTTAACGCACACAATTACAAATGTCAAATTCAAACGTCAATTTCTGTATGTAGGCATCATCAATAAAATCTTCACTTGAATTAACCATTGTGCAATCATTAAGTGTTATTGCATCCTCTGTTGCCGTTTCAAAATCACCTTTAAGCTGCTCCAACCTTACTTTAACTTCTTGCGCTAACTGCACACTTTCATTATATGTTGTGGCTGCAATGGTTATTTCAACATTTGCGGTTTCGCTGTAATTATACATATCTTTTGTATTATCGGTTTGAAGGCTGTTTCTTTTGTATATGCCAAATGGATATTGTGCGCCCTTATCCGCAATGATTGGATAAACGGTTAATAGTCCTTTTAATCGCTCATTGATTACCCTGCCAATCTTCAAACTGCTTGTTCTTAACTTTGCCATCTTAATTATTTGATTATCTTATTTAGTTTGTCGGTCATTGCTTCCTCCATCGCTCCAAATATTGCCGACTCATTATTCCGTGCTTCTGCAAAAAAATGGTGTGCCTTGATGCTTCCCCTGTAACTGCCTTTTTTCAGTTTGCGCCCATCGCTTTTTGTATGGTCTTTTTTCAAATATCTTTCCTTTGTTCCCTTTTCAAAAAACTTTAATCTAAAATCTTTGAGGATTGAAACAATAACTTCATTATAGAACTTTTTAACAATTAACCTTATACCTCTTTCCATTGGTTGCCAATGGTTTGATGATGATGCTGCTGAACCAAGTTCTTTTCTTAAATTCTGCTTTGTCAATTCCTGTAACTTTTCACCGCCTTTTTTAAGACCTGCCAACACCACTGAATTACGGTTTTCTTCATTCAGTTCTTCAAATAGTGTATCAATGTCTGTAATGGTGCAATTAAAATCGTTACTCATTTATCAATTCTGTATGAATTATCTTTTGTTGGAATTGCTTGTTTTTCTCAATCGACAAAATACGGTATTTTCCACCGTTCCAAATTATTCTGTCTAAGTCCCTTATATCGTGGTAAATGCGAATGATAAACGTCACGTCCTGCGAAAAAAATAATTCGTTGTTATCCTCGACACGGTTTATATTGTTATATTTTACGTTTGCCCTCGTTCTGATATGTGGTTTATAGATTTCTGTTTCAATCTCACCATATTCATTGTTGACTGTCTGTAATCGTTCAATGTGTATTATTTCGGTTAATATTCCGCTTTGCATCTGTATTAAATTATATGGTGTTTATTGTTATGGAATCCAATAATGCTTATCCAAGTTTACAAGAAAATCAAAACCTTTGTTCAACTCATAGTTATTGGCAAATGTTGTGGTTTCTCTGTTTGCGTAAAAGTTGCCAATCAGCAATAATATTGATTGTTGCAATGATGGTGGGAGGTAGCCTGTTTTTGGTGATACCAAATCATTCAAATCACGGCAATCAATACGCTTTGCAACTGCATCTTCTGCAACTTGTATCAGCTTTAAAAGATATTCATCATCATCGTTAAAGTCATTATCTAAATTAAGGTGTTTTTTTACGGTGCTTAATAGTGTTAGCATTTTCTTTAATCTCCTTTTCTTATAAAGATTATCAAATAAAAAAGGTGCTGCAATCACTGCAACACCATGAGAAAAGAAACTATATATAGAAAATTTCTTAAAGAAATTTGGAATCACTTATAAAGATTATCATATATGGTTTTTATGTCAATAAAAAAGGTTGGAAATTTCTTCCCAACCCTAAAAACTTAATATATGAATAAACAAAGTTGAATTATTGTTTTTACTTCAAAATCTTAGCTGAGAATGAGCCATCACGTCTTTTTGCAAAATCCCAATAAGAATCAACAATAAGTTTTACCATTCCTTTGCCTGCCATAGTATATGGGTCAACGGTTATGCTCAAGTTGTTCCAATTAACCAAAACCAAATCAGATGGGTCAAAAAGCAATACACCTTTTTCAACAACTGCATTTGTTACAAATGATTTCATACCGTCAATTTCGTTTGCACGGTCGTAAACGAATAAACCGCTTCCATCATCAACTTTTGTACCTCTTAAAATTCTCTTAGATTTTGGATTTACAACCCAAACACGGTTAAGACCGCTATTCTTAAGGTCTAACTGCTCCTCCATATCGAGAATTGTGTCATACTTTGCAACACCTGTTTCGGCTGTCACTCCTGAGAACAAACCTGCAGGTTTCTTTGTTGTTGCAGCGTCTGCGCTAAATATTGCTGATTCAAGTGCTGATTGAATTGCATCACAAATGTCTTTTCTCAAAACATTCTCAGAACTTGTGCTATCCTGCAAAAGGAACTGCTTGCTAATAGCTATTGAGCAAGAAATACGGTGTGGCTTCAATGTAATTTGGTCGAATGTACCTTTACCGTCTCCAACTTCCTCACCTTCCTCAAGCCATTCAGCTGTAGAATTTGTATAACGTGGAATTGAAATATTACCAACTGCACCGTTAATCATGGTTGCGCCAACATTAAAGATAACGCTGTTATTTCTAAGACCTGCGATAAGGTCAAGTTTCTCAGTTGCTACTGTTTCAGCTCCTGCACCTTCAACGGTTGCCATAATGCCATTTGGTACGGTTGTTGTTGGCTCATCTTCACCTGCTCTGCTCTCTACAATAGGAAGGTTAATCTGTCCTTTGGTATCTATACCGCTTTTTGCCATTGCTTTACGAGCTTCGGCATCCAAGTTCTTAGCTACGTCATTAAGTTGTCTGTTATTAACAACATCGTTAATAGTCTGAATCAAACTAAATTTCTTACTCATTCTAATATTAATATTTGAACTTTTATTTTTATTTCTTTCTTCTTTATCTTTGTCGGTATCATCCATTGGGTCATCATCAACATCATTTGGATTTACCGTTTTATCGTCTGTGTTATCCTCTGTATTGTTGTCGGTTGGCTGCTCTTCTGTCTGATTATCTTCTGAATTGGTATCATCTGAATTATCAGAAGTATCACCGCCATCAGTGTTTTCTTTATCGTCTTTCTTATCCTCGGTGTTATCCTCGTTTGCTTTCTCTTCTTTCTTATCCTCACAACCTGTTTTTTCCTCAGTTGGCTTTGTGTCCTCAGTTTCATTTGGTTTTTTATCCTCTGAAAGCTGTGAAATGAGTGCTTTAAGCTGCTCAATAACCTTTGCTTTATCTTCCATTTCTTGATTATCTGTATTTGAATTATTTTCTTTTTCTCTCAACTCTTTAAGTCCTCTTGTGTCTGCTTTAACCTCGGTGTCTTCATATGCAGGATTGTAAACAAGTGAAACATCATAAAGCTGCTTAATCTTGTCAATGTGTCGGATGATTGTGCCATCCTCTTTTTTCTCCCACCTGTCTTTTTCCACCGTGAAGGCAAAAGAACACTTTGAAATATCACCCCTACGCAATCCCTCAAGTATTTCATCACCTAATGTCGTGTGTGGTGCTTCAAACTCATATTTCAGACCATGAGAATCAAGTGTTAATTTTAGACTGCCTTTGCCGTTGGTTGCTCTTGCCAAAACTCCACGTTCTTTGTTGTGGTCTAACAGGCAAAGAATATCAGAACGGTTAATTACATCATCATCAATTGCACCATCTTCAATGATTTCATAAAAGCCTCCAAGGTCTGCCGATAAAGAATTAAAAACAACTGCATAACCTTCAACTTTTCTGCTTTCGTTGTCGGTGTTCTGTGCTGTGTTTTGTGTTCTTATCTCTTTCATTACTTATAAAGATTATGATACTTTATTTTGTGTTTCAATAGCTTCTTTTTGCGCTTTTTCCTGTGCTGCTTTCAACTCGTCTGCTTCTGCCTTGGTAATCTCTTTGTAATTATCCACGCTGTCAAATTTACCCAATGCAATTGAAGTTGCAATTAGTCTGTCTTTTATATCTACATTATCATCAGCATTGGTAATGTATTTGCCATCCGCTGCCGTGATAATGGTTGTTTTATATTCGTTTGTTTTCATTCTTACTAATAAAGATTATACCGTTTATTTTTAATATTCGCCACAATCATAAACCAAATTTTCGGGTGCTTCAATCTCATTATAACCTGTATGGTCTTTGGATGCTTTGAATGTCATATAATCGCCCTGTAACTGATATTTATTATCACTTTCGGTTTTGGTGTAAACATCTGTTTTGTTCGCTTTGCCGTTTAACTCTGTCTTTGTGGCAAATGTTGGCTTATCGGTGTTATATGTGGATTTATCCAACTTGTCATTTAATGCGGTTGTAACGTCTGCTTTCTTTGCATAGTCTGTTAATGGTTGGTGCTGTGTTAGATAACCACTATCATTTGTTAATTGGCTAACTTTGGTTGGAAGTTCTGATTTATCAGCCTTATCACCTAACTTTGTATCTGTTTCGGATTTTGTGTAAACATCTGATTTATTAGCCTTTGAACTAACAACATTTGAAAGCTCATCCAATGCGTCTTGGGATGCTGTTTCAGATAGGGTGTTTTCAATCTCATCAAGTTCATCAGTAACTGCCTTTTGTGACATTACATCGGCTGTTGACTGACCTTTGGTTTGGCTAACAATTACGTTGTTTATTTTGTATGAATTAACGGCAATGAAGTTACCGTTTGCGTCCTTATATTTCAGTATCGCCATCGTGTTTTTCTTATATGATTTTATATTAATAAAGATTAGGTTTTACCCTCTTGATACCGTCCATTCACCACCGCCATTTTCTTTTTTCCAAATAAGGTCAACACCCATATACAGGGCGTTAACCTCATTATTTTGGAAATATATATTTTGAATTTCTTTGTTAGTCATTCTTATTTGATAATATATAAGGTATTATTATCCTTTGTTGTCAATGCGTCATATTCTGATTGTGTACCGCTCCAAATCTTTGCAAATCTTTCATCACATTGTTCTTTGGTATAGACTTCCACCGAATCATCAGCATCAGAATTATCAATTACCATTTCAGTAATGATGTTGCCGTTTTCATCCTTAATGGCTGTGGTTTCTGCAACTTTGGCATAGTCCTTTAATTGCTCAGTTACATCAACATTATCAATCAATGTGTCGACCTCTGTCTTGGTATATGTATCTGATTTATCCGCTTTGGTTGGCAATGTATCATTTATGGTATCAATGGCATTTGCATTTGCTGTTGCCATATCTGCAACACCTTGAAGACTTGTTTTTGTGGCATAGTTATCCAACATTGAAGTATCTGCCTTTGTCGCTAACTTATCATCAACATCTGATTTTGTGGCAAACTTGGAATCAGCTTCGCTTATATGTGCGGTCAGTTTTCCGTCAACGGTTGCAACATCGTTTTTGGTTGCCATATTAGACAATGATACATTTATATCAGCTTGAAGACCGGATAACAAATCATCTGCATAATGTTTGGCATCTGCTACACCATGAGAAATTGAACCAATTACACTTTCACCACCGTTTATAATTGCAATGGCATCAGCATTTGATTTTTCGGCTGCTTTGGCTCTGTTGGTTTCAGTTACTAAATCGTTGGCAATCGAAGTATCTGCGTTGGTGCTTCTTGTAACCTCGGCATTTAATGCAGATTGTAAATCAGTGATTGAAGTTGCCAATTCATTTTCTTTTGCTTTGGCTCTGTTGACCTCTGTTGCCAAATTATCTGATATTGTCTTTTCAGCTTCTTTTGCTCTGCTAACTTCGGCATTAATTGCAGTGGTGTTTGTATCAACTTTGGTTTCAATCGCTGTTTCTGCTGCCTTTGCACGATTTACTTCAGTGGTTAAATCTGTTGCAATGGTGTTTTCTGCGTTGGTTGCTCTGCTAACCTCTGTTGCAATGGCATTGTTAATGGCAGTTTCTTTGGTGTCAATCTCGTTTTTAGTGTAAACGTCTGAAGCGTTTGCTTTTCCACTCAGTACACCGTTAATTGCAGTGATAACATCAGAATTATCATTTAACTTGTCTGCGATTTCGCCCAATGTGTCTAATGCTTCGGGCGCTGTGCCAATAAGTGTTTCAATCCTGCTGTCAACCTCTGCCTTTGTTGCATAGTTTTTAAGCGAATTTTCAACATCACCACTAACGGAAGTTTTCAATTTGGCAATTTCATCATCTGTATAATGTTTGCTATCTGCCAAACTATGAGAAATTGAACCGATAACCGTTGAATCACCATTTATAATGTCTAACTTACCATCAATTTCAGTGTCTTTTGTTGTGCTTCTTGATACCTCTGATTGAAGTGCTGTTTGCAGGTCGGCAATAGCGTTTGAATGCTCATTATCTTTGGTCTGAACGGTTGTTTTCAACTGCTGCAATGATGTTGTTATATCTGCTTCCACCTGCTTTGCACGATTGATTTCAGAAGTGATATTTGAAGCATTAACAGATGTAATGTTTTCAATACGTCCTTCTTCACTCTTTGCCCTTACAATCTCTGCGGTTAAATCATTCTGTAATGTGGCATCAGCATCGGCATTTGCTGCAATCAAATCTTTAATGTCTTGTTCTGCCTGTTTTGCTCTGTCTGTTTCTGCTGTGAGATTATCAGCAATTTCAACTTCTTTTGCTGTTGCCCTGCTTACTTCATCAGCAATGGCAGTGGTGTTGGTGTCAACCTTTGCTTCAATGGCATTTTCTTTGTCGGTTGCTCTTGTTACCTCTGCATCCAAATTATCTGATACCGTATTTAATGCGGTTTGAATATCGGCAATCTTATCGGCATTATCTGAAATGGCTGCTTCTAATTCATTTTCTTTTGCCACTGCACGATTTATTTCAGCTGTAAGATTATCGTCAACATTTGAAATGGTAGTTTCTAACTCCTTTTCTTTTTCTGTTGCTCTCTTAATCTCGTTTTCAATAGCTTCTTTAACCTCGGCATCCTTATCGGCATTTGAGTTAATAAGTGCTTCAATACGTGCCTCCTCTGCTTTGGCTCTGTCAATCTCAGAATGTAAATCATCATCAATGTGTTTTTCTCTGTCTTGCGCTCTTTGTACCTCAGTCTGAAGGTTAGCGGCAATTTCATTTTCTTTGGCTGTTGCCCTTGCAGTTTCGGCATTGATAGCGTTTGAATGCTCTGTGTCCTTATCTGCGCTTCTCTGCTTTTCTTCCTGTACGGTTGTTTTGAGTGCCTGTAATGATGTTGTTATGTCGCTTTCAACGGTCTTTGCACGATTGATTTCAGGATAGTTGTTAGGATTGGGAATAAACGCTTCAGCAACTAATCTATGTACCGTTTTAGGGACGTTTTTTCTGTCTTTAGTTAGTCCAACCACATAATAACCACCAACATTTAAATTTTGTTTTAAAATTCTACCTTCTTCATACCTTGAATAACTCTTTACCCTGCCTTTATTGCTGACCTTATAAAGTCCTTCATATCCTTTAACGTCTTTCCAAATCTCACCGTCTAAATCAGCATTATAATCAATCTTGGTAAAATAATCATTCAATAACTTTGCTTTATTGAAATATGTTCTTTTACCATCGGAATCTTTCAATATAACACTACTTGAATTTTTCCCGATAATTTCACCGTTGGCATACTTTAAATAGCTTTTTACTCTACCTTTATTTGAAATGAAATATATTCCATTGTAGCCATCAATTTCTTTCCAAATCTCACCGTCTAAATCTTCTAAATATGTGTTTTCCATTTTATTAATCATTTATATATTTATTCAATTACAATAATAAAGATTATCAGTTAGTGAAAACATTTCAAGTGGTTACAATCGCTTTTTGAAAAATAACAGGTATGCAAGATTGGGTGCAATGAGTACACATTTAAGGCGATTATTGGGTGAAACAATTTCCAACCAACATAATCTTTATATATGTAATTGTAGATGTAGAGCATATTGTAAGTAATTCATACTTTTCTATTATTTAAAAAACTAATTAGTTGAGATTGCACCGTCTGTGAAGATAGTGCAATTTTTTTATACTTTTATTTTGCAGTATCGGGGAAAAATAGTATATATGCAGTTGATAAGTTGTTTTATAACTTTCATATTAGTTTATTCGGGTTGCTTGGTTAGTGATAATAGGGCAACTTTTTTTGAAAAAAATCATCATCCGTTGAAAACTTTTGGAAATTGGGTGATATTTATATATATATATATTGTAAAAAGGACGGAGTAATTAACCGTGGGGAAGTCTTTTAATTTGCTTCATCTTCCCCTTTTCCTTTTTTAAAGATATGAAGCAATGACACTAAAAATAAAAGACATATGAAGCAAGTTAAATGCAGACAAAGCAAATTGATTTAGAAGCTTTACCAATCGAGGTAAAAGAAAGTAGATTAACAGACACACAGAAGAAAGTATTAAATGTGTTTTACACTTATAACACGTTGGATAAGACAAATGAAAATGGCAGTTTCTTCATTGATAATATCACATTGAAGAATGAAGCAGCCGTTTCGGGTAATGACACATTACAAAGAGCATTATCCTTCTTAATTACAAATAGATTTATTGATAGAATTGCAGGCAGCAGGACAAAAGAAAACGGTTCAGTTGCTTCAACTTATGTATTACATACTGATAACATCATTGATTGGTGCAAGCTGAATAAGCAGACCAAGAAAAAACAAGGGTATGATGTTAAGGGTATGATGTTTGATAATCATACTAATCATCATACCAATAAAAATGCTGATTTGAAAAGTGAAATTGAGGTTTTAAAGGCTCAAAATAAGGAATTAAACAGCAAAGTTGATAAATTGATTAGTATGGTGATGGGTATGATGCAAGGGTATGATGTTAAGGGTATGATAAACGAACATCATACTACAGATATAGATAAAGAAATAGATATAAATAGATCTGATATATATACCTGTAATCTGAAGGACTCTAATGAGATTGAAATAAGAAGTTCTAAGGTTGGTAACATTTCAGATGGTGAGAGTAACAACGGTGATATTTCAGATTTGAATGATGTTAATGATGGTTCAGATTGTGAGAGTACACCCAAGGAGAATGAAGAATTAAAAGATGAAGATATGCAGCAGTTCACAGCGGAAGAGGTAAAAGCGTTAAATGAGTATTACGGCAGAGAGTGGAAAGAACTTCAAGAGGTGAGAGAGTCAGAGTCCATGAAGCACAAAGGGGAATATGTGGAACTGTCAAAGAAAATTGACAATTTCAATGAGTTGTTCCGGTCCTATTACGACAGCAAGAACATTAACACCTTCACTGAGAGAGAAAGACAACTATGGAGTTTGAAATCTCAGATTGAAGAGAATGCAACACATCTGAGACTTACAGACAAACAGATTGATTACATTCTCAGTCTTGAGGTAACACTTCAAAAGGCGATGGCAGGTAAGAAGAAGTTCAAAGAGAAAGTTGTGAAATCTCAGACGGTGAAGGCAGAACAACAGGCACAGCCAAAGGCAAATGTAACTTCAAACCGTGAGATTATCAGCAGACAACAGGAAAGACCGTGTAGAGTTCATAGCGCAGACGGAGACTTGAGCGATGAGATAAACAAACTATTCATTTAAGAGCCTCAGACGCTTCAAAATGTCAGCAGGTGAACAATCAGCCACATCAAAGATTAAAACCTGTCAGGAGCGAAATAAAAGGCATTCAGAGCAAACGAAGTTATCAGAGAGAAAAGCCGCCGGCGCATCAAGTCAAATAAAGCGTTTTAACAGGTTTTTAACTCATTTGTGGAATAGTTATCCACCATGAGAATAAGAACGGCACAGGGAGCAAATAAACGGCATTAAATGGGAATGCTATATTATTAACCATTTGGCACTTTCAGATTAAAATGAGACTCCAACAATTCTGATGGGTACACCTCCGATTGGTACACCTTGCAAAGTGTACTGATGTCAAGTGTACTAATGTCGGGGAACTGAAACGAAAATAACCCATTATAATCTTTATTAATGTAATTGTAAATATTTAGCCAATATTCTTAGATTTAGAAATTATTTGCCGTTGAATTTAATTATTCAGCGGTTTTTTTATGCCGTTTGGCGAACTTTTGAAAATAGCGTACTATTTATAAATGAATAAACTAAATAAAGATTATCAAATGAGAAATTTAAAACAACTTACAATGTGGGCGATGGGTGCAATTATAGCAGTCTTATTAATCAATAACATCAAATTACAATCACTTGTTAACCGTTATGAAATGGATGATGCAAGACGTGCATTTGTAATGGCAGCGTATCAGACAAAGAACGATTCAATTTCAAATGATACCATGAAAATAAATACCATATTCATTGACACCACAAATGCAAGTCATTAACGAGCATCAAGAATGGGGAAATGTTGGGAATGAAATATATTATAATTGGTTAATGGATAAGACAAAGCGTAATGAAGATTATCACTTTGAACTATTGGCAACGGTCGACAAGTTTGCGGCATATGATTTGATGCAGATAAAGCGGAACAACGAAGATTATTCAATTGAGGATATCCAATATATTGAAATCAAAATCCGTAATATTGATATATCAGATTATGAAGATTGTCAAGTGGATAATGAGAAGATTATGAAGCTTCAGAAGCTTTCATTAATGACTGGTTCCAAATGCTTTTTGACGGCAATTTATCAATTAGACCATAAGATTGCAATATGGCAGATTGAAGCAGATGCAGAATATCAGACAAGAGAGACTACAGCCATTTGGCACACGGCAGCACCCCAATGGGGAAAAAAGACAAAGATAATGGCAGTTTTGCCGCTGAAAGACGCAAAAATTTATAACTATCAGTAAATCAGTGATTTAGTTTAAAATAAAAATAGATTGATTTTTAATATAAATATTTTCGACATAAACAAATAATAAGTGATAAAAATATTATGCTATTAAGTTATTTTAACATCAAATACTTGGTTTTCTCGAAATTTTATCATACCTTTGCATTACCAATTTGAAAATGTGGCAGTGAGACACAACGGAGCGCAAGAAACCTCCGAGAGCATAACCGATAAGATTTAGGTATATGCAGCAACCGACAGCCGTAACGGTGCTAAATTTCACGGCTTGCAATTGGTGCAAGCAAAACGGCAAAATTTCAATAATAGTTTTATTAATTCAG
>NFZD01008922.1_pt1 | contig 12121 bp, 3 predicted proteins | sample 1095381 | NCBI WGS metagenome assembly NFZD01 (sample SAMN03609891, study PRJNA323583) | gut metagenome | isolation source: feces | host: Rattus norvegicus | place: Denmark: Riget | collected 2013 | reverse complement strand
TATAATCCGCAAAACGAAATGTTCGCGCCTTTTGAAACGAAGCGTATATTTTTTCAAAACGAAACGTACCGCTGAGGGGTATTCTGAATTTCAAAAATCGACCGGCTTACGCCGGTATTTGTATTACATTTGAACGGCATCCGAATTGTGCTCGGATGCCGTTCTTCTTTCTGTTTTTCGCCTTGTCGCTTCGCTCCCGCTTTACGCTACTTCGGCTATCGCCTTATATGCGGCTACGCTTTCGGCCTTCACGATTATGCCGCGGAAGGCGAGACGCGACCCGACAAACGTGTACCCATTCGACGCATCGACATTCGCATACGCGTACGACACACCGCCATCCGGGTACGCGTTGTAGTTGCCACGATAGACCACACGGGCGGAAGATGTGCTTATATAGTATTTGTCTCCATAGTCGGAAGAGCTGCTGCCGTTGACAGTGCCTACAGGGACTATATCCATGTGCTTACCATGGTAGACTGCAGTTATCCACTGGTCACTGGCGGTCTTGCCCTTGACCATACGTGTAGTGCCATCGGGCATCCATATACGCCATTTGCCGACATTGCCGCTGTCGTTGGGTAGGTCTACGTTGTCCATCATGTCGTACTTGTGGCCGTAGATGTCTTCGTAACCGAGACAGCAGATATTGTTGACCTGAGTCACTGTTGTCTGACCGTAGTCGTCCTTGGTCTTATACCATGCATATTGATGGACTGCTCCGTCTATCATGCTGTTGGTGACGCTGTGGTCTATAGCGTAGGCTTCATCAAAACCTATGGTATCCTGCATGCCGTATTTGGCTGTGCCACCGGTGGTCCTGTTGTTAGTATGAGAACCTGCGCCACACTGCTCCTGGCTATTTCTGCGGCCATACTTGGCATAGAACAGATTGGCTATACGGGAGTGCATCATGGCATCTATCTGCTGCATGCCTCTGCTCACGCTGTAATAGTGGAAGTCAGTCCATGTCATGCTGGCAGCCGTACTGCCGCCACTGATGACAGCACGAAGTGTGGTACCGACTACGCTGGAACCGACTACGGCACACAGATGTTCGTCAAAGGCTACCCAGTCGGGTTCCATGTCCTCTATTCTGTCGCTGTTGCTCAGTACTACTTTGTCAAATTCTGCGGTGTTCAGGATGGAGAAATGGAGCTGTACGGCTTCCTCTGGCACATCTGATATGATGTACATACCTGGTTCGAACTTGCAACCTAATGTAGGCACAATGACTGTCTCCACTACCCTACCATCTGCATCGGTAAATACACTGCCCACGAGGGTGGTGCCGGGTACTGTCGGAAAACGTACTCTCTTATGTGCCGAGACGTCCACCCTGCAGACGGAATAACTGCTGTCTGTGCTTATGGAATCTATGATGGTAGCTTTACCTGTCATGACCTTCTTTCCTGGAGTGTAGCCTCCACTTAGGCCCTTAATGTCATCCAATGTCAATACCGTGACTTCAGGGACAGCCGGCATCTTGTCCTTGGAATTGGCACTGAAACAACTGTAGTGCTTGTTCCTAAGATAGTCATTGATACCCTTTCCCCAGTAGAACGGCTCGTACATCATCAAGTCGCCTTCACTGCCATCCAGTCTGGCCGGTGTGCCGTCTGCATAGTAGTTAGAGTTGGTATCATCCAACAGACTGTAGGTCATCTCGCCGTCCAAATTATTCATTATGGTATCCACGCCTGCCATCTTCACGTTGCGTGTGGAGGCTTTCCTTGTAACCTTGGCCAGGACACGGTGGCGCTTCTTCAGTATGGCCGAGATGTGCCCACTTGGCACGTACTCTGTGCCACTGTTGCTGCCAGTGCCGTTGTCAAGATTGGTAACATTGGCATCATCGGTAATGCTGTCGTCAAACTCTATCATAGTGTACTCGGGCAACACGATATTCAGCTCGTCATAGTGGACCGTCCATTTGGCAAGGTCTTCGTCGGAGGGATACCTATTCAGCTTGTATGTTCCTATTAACTTGCATTCCGGCGTAAAGTTGCCCTTTGCATCCACTCCTCCTGCGGTCATGTATCTATTAAGCAGCGTACCGTCTCCTTCCATATCCACACCGGTGATACGCATGTACGTAATGTTGGTACACCTGCCAAGCAGTGTCTGCCAGTCAAGATTTGGACATCCGGCGAAGATGAATGTGCCGATATTGGCATAGCTCTCTATTGAAAGGCCATCTGGCTTCAGTTGGGCAAGATACTCCAGTCGCAACACCGTGAGCGTGCGTGGCAGGTATGCCGTGGTCAACGGTGCGCCCTGAGCAAAGTTCACACTCTCAACTTCAGTGCCTCCTGCGTCAAGAAACTCCAGCTTATTCTGCTTGCTCAAGTCAAGTTCCTTGGATGTGCTGCTGCCAGTCTTGGCATGCTTCTGGTTTCTGACATTAAGCCTGCGCAGGGACCTACAGGCATCAATGACAAGCCACCAGCCTGTGGAGCCACCATTCTTTGCTTCCAGGTTCAGTTCACGCAGCACCTTGCACTTGCCAAGGTCCAAGCCATTCTTGAGGTGTTCGGCTGCGTCTGTCATGTCAAGGACCTCCATGCGGCTTGCGCCATAGAGCCTGACCGGGTCATTCACCGTGAGATTCCGTGTGATGCTCAAGTCGGCGGTCTCGCCTTCCTGTACGATGCCTGTGTTGGCTATGTTGGGCGAATTATTCGTTCCGTAGCCAAAGGCGTAAACCTCGTTGGCGGTGATACGTATCACATCAGCATCATCGGAGGCGGAACGGGACAAGTACATGTCCACGTTGTCGGAGGTAAAGTTGCTTGTGCCGTACTTTGCGTCCAACAAGGCAAAACGGTTACGGATGAAGAACTCCCGGTGTGCTCTGTTGGAACCTTGCAGAGCGTATATGAACGGCCATACCTTGCCGTACATCTCCTGAATGGCAGGACGGATGTACTTTATCTCGCCAGACTTGTTGAAGGCTCTATCCGACCAGTTGCCTGCCTGCTCGTTGTTGAACATGTCAAGCACACGTTCATCTGTCATAACGCCACGGAGGTTGTTAGCCAGGCGTCTGAGGTCTTCCTGCAGGTTGGCCAGGACGAGGTTCCACAGCCAGCTGTCCCTGCCCTCGAAGGCATACTTGGCGGCCTCGGCATCATAGGTATCGCGGTCTGTGGTGTACTGATATACGAGGAAACAGTCATTACGCTTGCCCAACTGTGTGTCACCATCATAATAGGTAATGTACCACTTCAATCCATCCCAGGTACGGAGCATCATGTTCTTGGCACGCTGGTCCACAGAGAGGTAGTAGTCGGTCCATAGATAGTATGTCAGGATGAAGTCCTTGTCAAAGTACTGGTCTATCTCGTCCTTGAATTTCTGGCTGACGAAGGTGGACAGGTCATTGGAGTCGGCTCCAACGGGCACACAATCCCTTATCCATCCGAACAAACGCCTTACAGCATTACGTTGGGCTTCGGTCAGGCCAGCCCATTTCACGTCGTCCGGGTAGTTCGTTTCCAGCCCGGCATCGAAATTGGCCTCCACATCATCATCGCTGTCGCTCTGGAACAAGCACAGTTTCTCACCGTTATTCAACGTCTCGAAGGTCATGGGCATGGACGGATTGAAACCGCTGACATTTGTCATGCCGAACAAATCCTCGCTCTTGGACTTTTCATTGTTAAAATTATACTGGCCGTAATACTCGCTTTCCCCATCCACTGTCTCGGCACAGAATACGTCTATGGGAAAACCATCTATGGCTGTCCTGACGTTAATGGCGGACAACTGATTGCCCCCGTTCTCATACTGGTGACGCTGCGGAGGGGTGAGCAGTCCAAGCTCCTTCATGGAATCATTGAATAGCTTGGCTCCACCGGTATTCATGGACATGGAACTGTCGGAATAGTCTGACTTCAACGTATACAGATTCATAGGGATTGCTCCGGGGCGCATGGGGTACCTGTTCTCCCCGTAAGGGTCCTTCACACCGTTTACGGTGAAGCTGAGGAGTTCACCGCCTTTGGCGTAGTAGATGCGGATGTTCTTGCTCGGGTACTTAGTAGACGATGTTCCCTGTATGCGGATGTAGCAGTCCCGCAGGACGAAATCATACTCTTTGCCAAACGGGGAGTAGAAATACACGTCGGCCTTGAAGTCGGTCTTCTTGTTGTTCTCAGCATACACGTCATCCAGCTTGTTTTTGCGAACAATGCGGAGGACGCCCTTGCCCTTGGCACGCAGTTTGTCGATATCCACACCACCCTTGTCTCCAAGGATGTTGTTATCATCAAAGAGCGTCATCATCTCATCAGAGGTTTCAGCATCAACTATGCGGTTGTCAAGCTCCTCGTCATCGGATATGGCACGGTTGTAAATGCGAATGCTGCGTATCTCCACATCTGCCTCCGAACTGTCTATGACGATATTCTGCGGTACGTCCTGGCCAAAATTGAATGAGGTGTCATACACGTCCGCTCCAGTTCTGTTGCCATCCACATAAATGTGCATGAGTCTGTCGTCGTCACGGGTGCAAACAGTGAAAGCCACCTTCATCCAACGGTCTGCGACATAGTTAGTGCCCAGCTTGATTTCACGAGTTACCAGTTCATCATCCTCGTTGGTGTAGTCCACTGTCTGTCCCGTCTTGAAACTTGCGTTCTCGGCAGTAAAGAGCAGTCCCTTGCCATCGTGGATGCAGCTGACCACATTGGCACTACGCTTCATGACGTTGCTCACCTTCATGGTCATCTCTATTGTGATGCCTGTAGACTTGATATCGGAGGCAAAGGGCTTGTAGTCTATAGTGGCCTTGGCCCCGTTGGTGAGCCTGAGGCTCCCGCCCGTCCAGCCGTTGGAGTTCCAGTCAAAGCCCTCGAATATGGTCTTGATACCATTGGACTCCCATTGTGCAGGGTCGCTCTCACTGTTGCTGCGTCCGGCTGCATCAAACTTGGCTATTATGCCGTATAGGGCTTCCGACAAGTCTATGCTGCTGTCCTTAACGTCAATGTTCAGGGTATAGCTCTTAGAACCGATCTTCATCATGAGGGTATTGGTACCCTTGGAAGTGAAGCGGTTGATATACTGCTGCATCTGACGCGGAGCATTGATGGTACTGGTATGCTTGCCGTTAAGGTACACATCTACTTTAGCCGGGGTGGCCGCAGGGTCGTAGGCGATGTAGTCAAAGCTCATCTGTTCATACTGGGCTGCAGTGAGAACAGGGGGGATATGTGCGGATTCAAGTATCCTGCTTAACGTATCTGTATACTTTATGCCTATAAAGGGGGTATTCTGCCCGGCCTTAAGGATGTCAATATAAATGCTGTCGCTCTTCAGACCGTTGCGCTCAGCCACAAGCTGAACGGAATGCCAACCGGGGGTGAGGGACGAGCCGGCAATAGAGAACGACCCATTGACCGTGCCGCTCTTGTTGATAGTCTGCGATACTGGTGTGGTCGCCCCGTCCACATACATAGACACATCCTTCGTACCGCTGCCTGTTATCGTGAATGGTATCTCTATTGTGTCGGAGCTTTTGTATCCACCTCCGGCAATGGTAGCGGCAAGGTTGTAGCTGCTCGTCAGCGTCAAGGTTATCACGTTGATGCTGGTATAGGCCTGCTTGGTCTGTCTGGTGCCGTCTTCCGTAATGACGTTGGCCTTTACATATATGTCAGTGGTGCCGACAAGAAGATAGTCGGACACATCAAGGTGGTATGTGCCCGCGCTTACGCCCTTGATAGTCTGCTCGTATGTGGTGGTAGTACCACGGCTGACAATGATGGTGAGGTCGGCCTTGATGCCGGTGGCATCTCCTTCGGAGTTTACGTGGTTATAGGTATAGGTAAGTTCTGCATGTCCGCCTTCCTTCAGTTGCACCTTGTCAAGGGTTGCCGTCAGAATAATACGGCTTGCGGTGGTGCCACCGCTGCCACCACCGCCTGTGAACTCTGCAGAGGCGATGATACCGCCCTGCTTATTCAGTATGTTTAGGGTGTTCTTGTCACCGTCTGGGATAACCTCGACCCCTCCTACGGCTGCATCACCTATTTCCTTCATCTTACGTGTAACGACTGCATTCTGCACAGGGTTGGTGCTGTCTTCGTCAAAGCTCTCGTCCACCTGAACCTGGTCTATTCTGAGAGACACGTTACCTTCCGCATCCGGGGACACCTCCTCTCCGTTGAGAGAGATGGACTTTATCTTGCCGCCGCCATACTCTTCCCAACTGGCAGGGATGAGAAAACTGGATATATCACTGCCCACAAAGCGATAGTCCTTCCATTTGCCCGCACTCTCCTCAAAGGTGATTATCATACCAGGCTTGTCCTCGTCATCAATACCGGCATCTACCAACGCTGCGATGGCGCTGTCCTTGGTATAGTAGCCTTCGACAAGCGGTTGCTCGGAGGTCACGTTGTAGAAACCACTGCCGGAACCACTACTGCAGAATTCTACAAGTGTTCCCTCATTATCATCCCACACATAGCCTGTGCCACCCAAAAGATATACCTTGTCCTTCTGTATGCTGTCTTTGCTTTCATTAAGATACAGGTCTACAGTGGGCCAATCCAGATGGTACTCCACTCCTGTTGCTCCGTCTGTCCGGCAGGCAAAAAGCTTCTTAGCCAGTACATAGACTATACTACCACCATCAGGTGCTGCTGTCATGGCCAGTTGGGCATCTGGAACCATCTCATCAAACCTTGCTGTGGTTCCGCCCTCCGCCATACTTATACGGCTGTCATATCGGCCAATGTTTGAAGCAGCCTCGTTGGCCGCTTCAGTTGCCTCCAATGCCGTCTGAGCAGCCCGAGAGGCCGTATCGGCTGCCGACTCCGCAACGCCAGAGGCCTGGATGGCCATCTCGGAGGATGTATTCGCATTCTTCGCTGCTGCATTAGCCACTCCTGCTGCATCGGTGGCAGGCTTTGACAATAGCGACAACGGTGCCAGTACAAGGCTGTCACCCTGCATGGCTGGAAGGCCGGTAAGTCCATTCAATGATGTGGCCACGCCCAACTCCTTTATGTCTGTACTCTCTGCTTTGATGTCATTGAGAATCTCTTTCTTAATGTCGTTCTTCTCTTGTTCGGTTAGTGCCATAATTGTATATGTGATATAATCATTTGTATTGATCTTGGTTATTCTCCCGTCCACAGTCCATCTACCGCATACCAGGCTCCAAGCATGGACTTTAATTTGATGACCATATTGGGTTGCATCATAAGATAAGAGCCTCTACGTTCCGTATAAGGCACATTCATGTTTTCAAGCACGGCATCGCTTCCTTGTGGAGCATACGGATTCAACTTGTAAAACAAGGACTCACCGTCTGCCGTTTTTATATAAGTAGCATTCTTCTCAATGTCCCACTTTGTATTCTTAATGAAGAACGAAAGTTCCAGACCATCATACAAGGTAGCCTGTGGTAAGTGTATATACTGTACTGTTGTCGGCTCGTTTATCAAAAACCAGTTGTATGGTTCCTGTAACGGGTCAATGGTATATGTCACTTCGGATATTGTCCGGGTCTTGGCATAATAAAGGCTGCTATTGAGCACGCCATAGAATTGCCCGTTCTTGGCCACTATACTTCCATCGTCCAATACCTTGAAGTTGCCGTTGGCAGTAACAAGGCCCTCCAGTCGGATATTCTCTGCAGTGAGCTTGATTACAGTCTTTCCATCCTCCTCTACAGCCACGCCTATGAGAGCCAGTTTACCGTCTGCTGTCTGCATGTATATGCCGGAACCCTCTGGCCTAATCATAAGCCCGGTCTCCTTCAACGCCTCGCCGTCCTTGTCGAATACCGCTGCCGATATTTTAACAAGACGCTCGCTCTGTTCGAACAATGTCCGATAGGTATGCGTAAGGGTTTCGATACGGTCCGTGCTGAGCACAAGCATATATACCAGAACCTCCCCCGTAAAACGGAGCGAAAAATCACCCGTACCGTTCCATAGACCCGATAATGTCATCTGCTGATACCCCTCTGTCACATCCAAATCATCGGTATATGACATTGGCTGGTATACCACGAAACCGTCATTATTGATATTGCTGAAGCCGATGGTCATAGTTCCGGGCTTGCGAACCTTGTAGAAGAATGAAAGATATACAGCTGCCGGTTCTTTCATGCCGTCCGCATTGGTCTTAATTTCCGGCAAGCCGCGATAGTCCGTGAATTTCTGCGTAATGGCGTCGTTCTTTATCCTTACCACACGTCGTCCATCATCAGTATATAGACTCGCTCCGTCCCCTTGGCTTGCCAGAACATTGCCGTTAGCGAATATCCACCGCTTGTCCAACAGGAAAAACGTAGTCTCATTGTTGACATCCCAGTGCTTCATGCCATCCCCAAAAGTGGGATTGGAAAGGAAACCCTTGTCCTGTAGGAAATCCTTGCGCACCGCCTCCACAGCAGAGTGTATCTTGCCCTCGGTAATCTCAAACTGGGTTCTCACGTCCGTACCCGTAGTAAGCAAGAATGTGCCACGCAGATAGGCATTGTCGGAGTATAGACCGTTGCCGTGGGGGCGGTTATCCGTCGGGAACATATCATCTTGAATGCCATCCAGATTGCCTAACCTTGCTCGCAGGCATCCATCAAGGCTTGTAGTCCTGACGCCGTCATAGACATCAACGCGTGGCTGTCCATCCTCTGTAGCGCTTATGAGGATGAAGTTCTGGCGCTTCGCATTGTTGAGACTGCCCATCAATACACATTCGTCACCTTTCTCCGGAAAACATTCCCACTCCTCAAATTCGCGTTTGTCCACCACTATCTCATCTGCAAAACCGTGACGGACGCTCACCCAATAGCTCTTCACCATACCGGCGCTGAAGGTCTGGCAGCGCATGAGGTCGCCCTGCAGAAAGGTATTCTCCTGTTCAAACCTGATTAGATAGGTCGTTTCATCATAGTCCACGACCTCCTTTATCTTTCCATTGGCCGCAGAAACACATATCTGGCCTCCCACGCTGCGCACCTTGGAAACGAGCAACTCCAGCAGTACCATTGTCTGTCTGACGGTCAAACTATCAATGGTAAGATGAGTCTTGCCGCCATTGTCAACCCACATACGGTATCCACTGCCGAATAGGCCGTCAACAAAATTAAGGGTACCGCCAATGCAGTCTGACATCACCTCTGCATATTCTACTTTGTCCGTAGTACGTACAGGTTGGTCCATACAATCATCGAAGGCATGGCCGTCCCATTTGTCAGAGTCATCAGCATGAGCTGCAACGTTGGCCTGGGTAGCATGTGCTGCATCATCGGCATATCCGGCCTTAGCCTTTTCCGTCTCGATGACGGCCTCGGAACTGTCCTCGCTTTCACGCATCTGGTCTATGTAGACATAGCTGTCTGCGTCTATGCTGATTTTGTCCAGCGAATACTTGTTAGCATGGGTGTGACCGATGCCGTTTCCGCCACCAGGGGCAGACGTAACATTTATCACCGTACTGCCGCCTCCTGACTGCACTATTCCGCCCAGTTCACGCAACCTCTCGCTGCGCGGACGGGGAGCACGTCTGGCTATATCCAGTTTATATTTCTTCTCCATCATGTGCCTGCCTTGTCATATTCATCGGGACGCAGTTCCACAAAAACTGCCTCCATAGTATCATCCTGTACATTTTCCACACTCCCGGTCATCATCAATACGGTGCCGTCAGGCTGACTGGCATCTATGTAGGTTTGCAGACCACCGCTCATTATCTCCACAGTGCCATCCAATCGCGTCTTGCGCGAGGCAAATTGGCTGTAGAGAGTGCCTATGAGCAGCTCTTCGACCTGAGTGGTGCGTCCCGCACGTGACAGTTCCGTTATCTGTGCCCCCGTCTTTGTATTGAAATACGCACCGCGTGCCGTAGGGACACCCTTCGCGCAGGTGCCGCACACGGTCTCGAGCCCTATCGGTTCTTTTGCCGCTTCGTTCAGCTTGGCCGAGTATTCCACGTCGTCAGTGTCTATGGCCTTGTCAAACTGTGTGCTGTTCATTATCTCCAGTTCCGGCATCTTCATCAGTACCCAATTGACCGATGAGTACAGATTGCGCATGGTGTCGGTAATACTCAAGTCTTGGCCGGACTTGGCTATCATCCAGCCGCCGCCTCTGACCTCCATCCACAGCTTGCCTCCGCCACCGCCAAAATTTGGGTACGGTATGTATTGCCCGGCCTCGGCCTTGGAGAGAATGGACAGGAGGCGTTGCCTATGTGGATTGATGGCCGGACGGTTCTTCTTCCATCCAAGAACCCCGCATTTCTTTTCTCTGTCGTCAGCATCATAGTAGGCCAGATAGCCCCAGGTGGTGGTTTTGGCATCCTTTGAATAACGTACCCAGCGACCATAGGTGTCACGTAAGGTCGTAATAGGGTATTTGACCGGGTACTTTACAGCATCGCGGTTGTCCCACACATATATGTCATCACTGCCGTCGGGCTGGAACTTGACCATGATGGGGACGTATACGAAATTACCGTCTTTCTCAAATTCGTCATACCACTTGTCCTGTTCTTCAAATTTTATGTTGCCTTCCGCCCAAAGCGTCTCAGCCTGCTCAAACGGATTGAAACGTGGGTCCATCATCATCTCTATGGCTATGCGCAACACGAGGTTGTCCGCTTCCATCACAGGCGGCGCCCATATCGGTGTGGTTCTAAACAGAGGCAGGTCCACGCGGTCTATGTCCTCCGCCATTAGGGCACGCCATCCGTATGGTCTGTTGTAATAAGTGACATGCTTGGGATTGAACGGATCCAGGACAGCCTGCACACCTTCCCAGTATATGGCGATGCCCTCACTTTCAGTACCATCATACTGTGGGACAATCTTGAAAAAGCGGGTGTATCTGTCTTTGCTCTCGCCAAGCTCGGCATTCCTGCCGTCCAAGGCCGTCCAAATTGTAAAACCGCAATCGGTACTGTCAGTCCAGTCATTAAGTTTGGAACTGTAATGATATGAATAGTATTTCACTCCCCCATCCTTGAAGCCTCCGTCCTGAGTATTAAGTGCCGTTTCATTTGCAGGCGTCTCAATATCGCCCCAGCACTCTTCCGGCAAGAGGTTGCCGCTTTGTGCATAGGTGCTCCATGTTATTTTGGCATCATTGTACACTTTATCCACACCTAACGTCTGGTCATCGGACATCCAACGTAGTTCCCGGCTCTTACCATTCATATATAGGCCGTTCAGGTCATATACCCAAATTCGTCCATCCCGTTGTATCATACGCATAGCCAGCGGCTGAAAGATACCCTCAAGCACCTTCCTAAGGCTCATAGCCTCGCCGTCCTCATCATAGAAATTGTCGGAACGGACTTTCAAATCTGCAAGGCTGATGCTCTTGAAGCTATGTGCAAGACAGGAACTGACCATACTACTGTCAATATCCACATAATTGATATTGCTGCGGCTAAGAGCATTCTGTAATATATCATGCAGAGACTGCATACCTGCAAGGTCATACCTTAGACGGTCAAGCACACCGAAATCCGAAAAGGTAAGCAGCACCTCATAGTTTTCCACTTGAGAGTATGGTTCCTCATAGAACTCGGTATCCATGCATCCGCTCCAGTACAGGGTACCATTGCGATATACATCCAGCCTCACCGCCGTAGGGTCATCTGTGTACAGGTCAGTATATGTCCTGTCGCCCGGACTGAGGACAGTAAGCGTTGCCGTGCTTCCGCATAGTGGCACTTCCTTGCTTTCCTCATTCCATTCAAACACTAATGGCTCCGTACCAGGAAAATGCAGCAAACCTATGCTATCAGGTTCATAATCCTGGTTGCGGAGTAGCTGCACTTCCCAACGGACATTCTCCCTCGAATAGAATTTACCTATATATATAAGTTCCATGTCATGACCTTTTATGTAGTTTGTTTTCCCGTGCCAGCACGCCTTCCAGACGCCTGCCACGTATCTTGAAATCCACAATGCCATCCATATTGCCGCTTCCGTTGCCATCGGCAATAAGTGATTTCAGTTTGTCCAAAGGTGCTACCACCTCGGGATTGCTTGACGCGCCACCATACTCACCCATCAATGCCAGTGTCGGGCCGTAAATGAGGCCACCGTTGGCAAAAGGGGTTACGGCCACACTGGCGACCAGACCCTCCATGG
>NFZD01016430.1_pt1 | contig 12179 bp, 21 predicted proteins | sample 1095381 | NCBI WGS metagenome assembly NFZD01 (sample SAMN03609891, study PRJNA323583) | gut metagenome | isolation source: feces | host: Rattus norvegicus | place: Denmark: Riget | collected 2013 | reverse complement strand
CTTTAGGGCAGAGCTTTGTTACCCAAACAAGTAAATCGTTCATTGCTGCACCTGGGCAAGCATCATTATTACATTTCAGATGGACACCATCCCATATTGGAGTAGATCCGCATGCAGGGCATCTAACATCCTTGTGGATAATTAGAGAAGGTTCAACTATTTCTTGGATGTCTGGAATTATTTCTCCAGATTTCATTATCTTAATCTTTGCACCTGGACCAATCTTGTTTTTAAATATGTATTCAGCATTGAATCCTGCGGAGTATGTAACTGTTGTTCCTGAAAGCTCTGTGGGCTCTATTCGTACTCGAGGTATCAGATATCTGCTTTTACTTAGAGACCATTCAACATCTTCTACAGTAGCAACCTTCTCCTCAGCAGGAAATTTAAACGCTTGAGATTTGTAGCTGTAGGTTGCTTTGATTATATCTGATGTGTCGTCAACTGATATATCAATATTTTCGTCAGCTATTACAATTCCGTCTGCAGGCACAACACCATACCACTTATTTTTAAGTTCCTGCATCTGGTCAAGTAATGTCTCTGGATTGAATCTAACTATTTGGTATGGTACTACATTCTGGAACCATTGCTGAAGTAACCTCAATGTAGAGTCGTAGTTTATATTTGATTGCTTGATTGTATCAACTGTATCAGCAAAGTTAATATCCTCGCCTACAATCTTATAAACAAATATACGAAGAAATCTTAATTCATCTTCATCATATTCTTTATTCATGATTCCAGCTGTAGAATTTCTTGGATTTTTAGCTTCAAGGTGCAGCGTTTTATACAAGCTGAAATCATCAAAACTCATCAGCACTTCTCCACGTATAGCGCCATTGAAACTCTCATCGACACTGCATGACGTATGTGTTGTGTTAGAAAGAATATATCTAACCTTATCGGTTACATCAATACCGACTTTACCGTCACCTCGAGTTACAGCGCTAACAAGATCTCCTGATTTGTAGTATAAAACTATAGATATGCCGTCAAGTTTAAGCGACGCAACAACTGGTTGATTGATTATATTTTTATCTGCCTCTTTCCAGTTATGGAATTTATCCAGCGATCCAACTTCACCATACCTGTGTTCAACTTTCTGTCCCTTAGTTGAATCAGCAGATGGATCATATCCCCAACCTGTTTTAAGGATCTTTGAGTCAGGATTGACTTTGCGAAGCTCTTCTACCGCAGCATCAAATTCAGCGTCGGTCATATCTTGAGACCCGTCGGTATAGTACTTTTGAGCGTTTTCTCTTATTTTATCTTCAAGAGCTTTAAAACCCATATGACATAGTATCTCCTTACTCTATATAATACAAGCACTGCTCTACTTCATTTTCAAATAATTCTTCGTATGTCTCTTGAAATAATTCGTCGTCATACGATGTATTATCAGTGTCGTCGTCATCAGTGTCGTCATAGTCGTCATCGTCATAGTCGTCGACAGATAGCTCATCATCGTGTTCATAGTTAGCTTCGCATTCTTCTAATGCTTCTGCTTTGATTTGTTCAATATCTATACCTTCAAGTTCATCAATAGCGCCCAAAATAGAGTCAAGTCTGTCTGACCATTTTTCACCGTTTTCAGATTCTTGCCATTCATAAGAATAGCCGTCAATCATTTCTTCTATCTTGTCAGCTATCTGAGATAGATATTCTATAATAGAATCTATATCTTCCTGAGTATAGTTCGAAATCATGTCCGAATAGTCCTCTATCGTGGATTTAAATCGTTCCCACTGTCGTTCAGTCATTCTGGCCATGTTTATTCTCCTTCAGTTAGTGATAATGTTAGGTATCTTAGTTTCTATAACGATTGACTATACACCTATATCTCTTAAGAACTGTAAGAATTCGGCAATATCATTGAAATGATACGTCTTTCCGTCTATTACAACATTCCACGTACCATCTTTACATAGACTGGCAGCAAGCGTATTAAATTCAGGTGTTGTTAAGTCATTATATTCCATTTCAATCACGTTTATTAGTTACGACCACATGTCCTATGTACTCGTCAATGCTCAAACCGAGCGCATCGGCAAGTAATTCTACTGTATCTATTGTGTCACCGTTTTTATCAAGTTCTAGTGCGTTGATTGTTTTTGCGCTCACTTTTGAAAGCTCTGCAAGCTTAGCTTGTGACAACTTGCTTCGTTTGTGCCACCGTCGCATTATCTCGCCTCGCGTCATTTGTCATCCTTCCAATCAATCGCCTGTCCACAATAAGAACAGAAATTCATTTCTTCATTTACTCCCACACTGCAAAGCGGGCACACACCAGCATCAATGTCATAAGAAAGCATAAATCGTTCTATTGGTTTCTTTGGTATCCCCGTCTCAAGAGCATCGACTATCATCGAGAGCAACTCTTTCTCTTCTTTATCGAGCGAGCCAATCTCTGCGGCCTCGCTTTTAAGTTTCTCCACAAGTTCTTCGTGTGTCATTCGCTCACCTCCTCATACATCTTTATCCTTTTCGTTCCCGTAGTAGCAGAAAACTCTCTAAATACTTCAATGCCTCTCATATGAGGTAGTTTGCAATAATGAACGCTCTTTCCATGACAAGGCTCTTGCTCCCAGTAATGGTACTTACAATCCCCCGCACCGCACAACTTTAACAGTGTCAATTGTGCTCCGTGCCTTAATTGTGTGTACCACACCAAGAATTACAGATTGCCGAAAACTTTCCTGATGCTTTGCTAACAATTCAAGATCTTCTATCAACGAATCAGCATCAATCGGCTTCATTCAGTACGACCTCCTTGAAGTACGGCAGCGTTTCAACCCACTTACAGAAAGTTCGCCATTCTGGAAGTCTGTGGTTTCTGCGCTGATAATAAATCGTCTTGAGCTGTCGGTAGTTCGTGGTCAGCCTCGCTGTCAGCTTAAAGCCACTCGGCACGCTATAAAGCACTTGCAAGTATCTTTCGGGAGTCGGGTCTGCGTTGTATTCGTCAATCAGCCGTGCGACTATTGCAAGCAGTTCGGTGTCGACATACTCATTTGTCTGCGCAGCTACATCAAACTGCGTTATACGGTGCATCGTACTCTGAGAAGAAACGAAATCGACAAAGTGATAACGCTCCATCTCGACCCACGCTTTGTTGCTAAAGGTAAGGTCAAAGGCAACACGGATGCCGTTCAAGAAGTTATCGTGTCCTTCGCCGATGCCGCAGGAACCAAGCGTTTTTGTCATCTTCGTGACCTCTGCAGTAGGCTTATTAAGGTCAACAGCCATCGGGTATTTGCTAGCTCTGATTGACTCCGCAAAGTCGTAGACGTGTGCATCGCTTATCATTCCATCGATGCCGTTTATGATTAATTCACTCATGCTAACCTCCGCATATCATTTATTGGTTCTTCAGAATAGTTGATTCCGGTATATCGAAGTCATCGTGCAGTATTCTTGCCGTATACAACTTCCGCATTTTCAATCAGCCTATCGAGATAGAAACGGCACTTTTTCAAGTCCTCAACGGGATTGTCCTTGCGCGTCCATCGCCATATGTACTTGATGACCTGACCCGTCAGCCAAGCGCATATGCCGTTCGGTATTTCGTTTACAGCCGCTTTAATTACATCGATACACTCAATGCCACCGTAGGTGTAGTGTGACAGATGGTTGACCACATCGTTTGTCGGCGTAACTTGATCATTTCGCTCGACTTTGACGAAATTGATTTTCGGCTGTCTAGGCTTGCCGATGAGTCCTTCGGCTATGAGGAAGCGGTAGCAATCTTCGGTGCTTTCATCACTACGCAAACCCCATCTGCAACCACCGCCGGGCCTACGGAGTCGGCAACCATCGCTACAGCATCTAAATCCATAACAATATTTTTCTAGTTCTTTTCGCATTTCCTCAATCGTCATAATGTGATTAAACATCAGCTAACACCTCAAATTTCAAAGCTCTAAATAACTCGCAAAGTTCTTCGTCCGTGCACTCAGGATACAGAGCATACACTCCTATCGTTGCATCTACAAAGTCTACAATTGACATCCATCTATTTTTACTCCCGTAGGCTTGTTTTGCAAGTTCTTTAGCCGCTACAACTCCTGCGGATGGTGGGTTTATCTTGCCAGTTCTTGCTTATTCACGAGTGTAATCTGCAAGCTCAAGTAGTGTGCTCTTCTTGATTGCTTTCACTTGCTGTTCTCTCCTTTTTCAGCTTTTTCAAATACTTACGATATTTTCTGCTGTATTTCCTTAGTATTACTTCTAACATTATTGAATTGGTTTGCTCTGTCGTTTCCGGCATTGTTGTAAGATACGGACAATTTTCCTTATCATCCACTAAGGTTTTATATATCAGATCAAGTGCGTATTGGGCAGAAATTGGAGGATCACCGAGAAAATGATCAGGGTTGTTAAACCATTCAGCTTTCTTTTTGCTGTACCCTTCAAATGAAATGTCCTTATCCCAAATCATCACTATTGTCCTCTCTTTTTCCTTCCTCCGCTGGCTGCTGGAGCCATTTCATTTTCCATTCAAAATTGTCCGGTTGTTTTCCGTACATATAAGAGACACCATAAACTACGCCTGCATTATATATCTCACGAAATAGTACATACAGTTCCTCGTCCATCATGGCTCGGATGCGGTCGGCGTTGGTCATATGCGCACGGTCGATGCATCGACGCGCTGCTGACTGCATAAGCAGATAATGTGCTTCATTGTCGGTTTCAAACTGCAAGCGGTATTCTCCATTACCGACCTGTGTGTTAAATTCAGTTGCCATAATCATTCTCCTTTCGGCGGCTGTGGCAATCTCCGTCCACACATAGGACAAAATCGAATGCCAATATCTGCGCCACAATGAACCTCAAGATGCCATAATCCATTTTCGTTAGGCTGAATGCAAGTATCGAATACTCTTCCGACAGGTTCACCATTGATAAGATGTTCGGGCAAATCTTCGTATTCTTTACAGTATTTGCAACCGTCCAACTCCTGCACCGTTATTCCGTGTGCGATAATGTCCATCACATCGTCTGCAAGCCCCTCAATCTTTTGGTCGCACCATACATTGTTGTCATAAAACAACTCCACCAGCTTTTCCCTAACATCCATTTTCAATTCGCCAGCCACGATACATACCCCCATTCAGAAAGTGCAGAAATTAAGACAATAATAAGCGATGCCAACCAATTAACTGGTAATCCAACGCACACCCATATCATTGCGTATATTGTGAAAAATCCAGTAAGTGTCACCAAAAGAAAAATTATAAACTTGATGTTATTTACAATCTTTTTCCTAACATCCATTGTCAGCCCTCCTGCGCTGGCTGCATCAGCCATCTCAGCGTCCATTCAAAATGGCTCGTCCGTTTTCCAAATACAAATAAGACACCATCCTCGGAGCCTGTGTCATAAATCTCACGAAATAGCTCGTTCAATTCAACATCCGTCATTGCTCGTATGCGGTCAGCGTTTGTCATAATCATTCTCCTTTCGATGTTTTCGGTTTCTTGCAATAATCCGGTTTGTTCACCTAATAAGCAACTTGCGTAATCTATTACCTGTTTTGATTAATGTTCCCTTATGCTTATCAGCGTTTACAATAACGATTCGACAAAGAAAATCTAGCAGGTTTTAGTTTCTTGCTAGATACATGAACTGGTCCGAGTGGCGCGACTCGAACGCGCGGCTTCCACATCCCAAATGTGGCGCCCTACCAACTGGGCTACACCCGGATATTTAGTTGAAGTTTTAGCTACTACCATTTTTCTATCATCCAGATCGGCTGGTAGCCCACCGAAGGCTGCATCACTGCCTTGGCTACAAAAGGTGGGGCAAACGTGACATGAGAATTGCACATACTTGCTTGCGTTGCCCAGATGCGAAGAAAATCAGCGCAATATGAAACTAGTTGTCGTATATGAATATAGAAGAATGAGGTGAATAAATTAGGAAGCAAGTCACAAACCGGAAGATATATCGGCAACTAGTTTCAATTGCATTAACAAGGTAGTATCAATTTAGGGTATCGGAAGCTGTTCGATGTAGCGAAGTTCTTAACGTATTTACGCTTCAAATAATTATATATGAGATTCTCAATTCGATTTATCTCATAGTTATAATCCTTTCTTCGACAGTTAGAGCGGCTTAGCGCTTCGGTGTTCAGCTTGATTGCAAAGGCAATTACCATCGAATCTCGTTCGTCATGTGGATTCAAAGACTTCAAAGCATTACAGAAACACCTAAGTTCTTCTTTATCTACACCGGCTACTGTTGCAAGGAATAAAGATGCGATCATTTCGGAAGTTCGAATACACTTGTTCATGCCAAGAGTTATATTGTAAACAAACTCGAGTTCAGTAGCGTAATTTTCTGCTACCTTGATGTGATCTTCTGGAGTGAAATCCTTTCCTCCTTCAAAGCAGTATCGCATCGCGTTAGATATTATTTTATTATAAAACTTGTGCCCTGTCATTATGCTGACAATATCAGAAGCTGTTCTGTTCTTACCAGAATCGATGCAATTTGCTGCTTTCAGCGGTATGTTCCATTTGACGTAAGCTCTAACTGGAATACCTGCTGCAGCTATTGCTTCCAGGCGATGCTGACCGTTTGCAAGCGTGTTGTCTTCGTAGAATCCGATTGCATCAAGCGTTTCTTCCTGCCACTCGCCGTTCTTAATCTTTTTAACAAGCTGACGAACAAAAGATTTTCTAACGGTTCGATTTCGGGTGTTGTTCTCTAACCAATGTCTTGCGAGTTCTGGAGAAATTTCGACATACATCTGTTTGATATCGTTACTCATTGTTTATTTTTCCTCTCTGTTTTGATATGTTATATATGTTGATGTTTACATTAACGATTCAAGATTCACTTATTAGTTGTATAAGTTCTGATATAGTTTACTTATGTCAGCTTATTGACTGCCATAAGGTACCATCATATATCTATGCTATTTCTTCAGCAGTTCTCGCTATTGTCGAGACGTCAATCATTGTTTCACGCGGGTCTTTCCCTCCGAGGGGTGTTATCAAATAGCTCATGTATACACCTCCTTATGCATACAGATTGATGGTGTCGTAAAGTCTGTGCAAAAAAGCGCACATCTGGCCGCGGGTGCAGTTTGCATCGGGTCTGAATGTGCCATCTTCATAGCCCTTTGCGATGCCGAGTGAGGCCGCCCATTCGATGTCTGCTTTGTAGCCGCTATCGGCAATGTCTTTAAATTTTGCTATTTCTTGTTCGTCTCCCATTGGCAAATTTTTAAATTCTTTCCATATTCCGTTCTCAACTCTGCCGTCATATTCATCAAGTGCTCCGGTCTTGGTGTTGTAGACAAAGATAGATACGGGATAGTAATGACCTTTTTCCGCTTTGATTGCGATTAGAGCGTATCCATCGAAAATCTTGTACTTGGGCGGCTCGTCATCGAAAACAACTTGTCTGCTCTGGTCGTGGGCATTGACGATAACTTTTTCGCCGCTGTTAATTGCAGAGATAAAGTCATCGGAAGTGCAAGACTCGCCGTTGCTGATAAGCCCCACGAGTCCTTCGTCGAATGCACCATCAAGCGTAAAAGTTTTGATTTCCATTTTCTTTTCCTCCGTCTTAACCCTGTAGTTTTTGCATCCGTTATGTCGCTACCTTCCAGCCGTATACGTCCGGCGCGTAGGTGTTGGCGTCGATGGTGCAAACATAACGCTTGCCGTTGTAGCTGACTTTATCGCCGGTGTTATATGCGTCATGCGCCCCTGTAGGCTGTACCCATTCGGGATACTCGTCAATGCTGACCACGACCCATAGCGCAGGTGTCGCGTCCGGCGTCCAGTCCGCCTGTGATGTGTGCGCCTGTACGCACTTGTACAGTGTGCCGCCGTGCTGCACCCTGTCGCCCACGGCATAAGCCATGCCCGTTGCCCACGCGGGGAACAGCTCAACGCCTGTCAGGGCGGTTTCATCACCAAGCGTGACCGCAAGCTGTTCTATTAGCTGTCGTAACTGTTTTGCTTTTGCTCTTGTCATGTTGCACCCCCTAAAAGGATATCGAGCGCTTCTTCGGCAGGGATATCCTGCTCCTCTGCCGAGCCTTCGGCGGCGATACGTTCGTCCACGCGGCGCTGGATCTCCTCCTGCCAGTCTGCCGGAACTTCGTCAATGGTGATTTCGCCACTGTACATCCTGTCCACAAGGTCTGCTTTCTCACGGATTTCAGCAATGAGGGCGTTGTATTCCGATTCTGTGATTTCCGTACCACCGTAGCCTGTACCAATGGCGAGGAGTTTGCCGGAATCGTTATATTGTGCGTAGTATCTCATTCTGTCACACCTACAATCCATTGATATGTATTTCCAGCTACAAACAAAGTGTATCCGCTTGTATTGATTCCAAATGATATATTCGATTCATTTGCCCCATACGCTTTAATGTTATATGGCCTCGATGCTGTGCTGGCATCTGATGTTAATTGTTCACCTTCTGTTATATAATAATTTCCGTGTTGATCACATATATCACGCGTTAATTCGCTTTGGAACAGCATAAGCAGTCCGGTTTTGCTACCTCCATACATCACACAGACAAAAGCAAAAGTAGGAATAACGCCAAGCATATGTGGTACAGTTATGTATGCTGTATCGTTTGTCGGAGTATAAGTTCCAATTGATATTTTTGTTCCCCCGCCCCCACCCGATTCAATGCTCTCAATCAGACTTGCCATACCGTCCAGCAGAGTGCCATCGGGTACTGTTACGCCTTTGCTCTCGATGGCAGCGACGATGGGTGCCGCGAAACTCGACGCATCAAGATTGCCGACAATGCTTGGTGTGATTGCGGACACTTTCTGTTCGCCTGTGGTGTAAACACCGCTTGCGCATACTGACTGCTCGCTTGTGGATGGCGCGACAGTCGCCGCCGCCTTTTTGGTTACGTCGCTGCCGACATAGGTAGACGAAATTGCGCCGACAGACACCGTTTTGAAGTTGGTCACATCAATGCCGCTCTGAGCCGTTTCGCTTGGAGTTAAAGCCTTGTTTCCGCTTACAAGCTCGCTTGCTGATACAGTAACGCCCGTGCCCGTTTTCGTGCCGCCTGTGATATACCCTTCTGTATTCGTAACAGACGGAGTAACAGTCACGGAGTGATTGCTGACAGCACTCTTACTTGCCTTAGGAGTACCTGCCGTTCCGCTTGCAACAGACTTGCTTGCTGCCGAAGAATACAAGCCTGCCGGAACATTAACAGCTGCACCGCTAACAGTAAGGTCAGAAGAATCCCTCGCTGTTCCTGTAGGAACATTGACCGTAACCTTTGATAACAGCTTGCCGTTTGACGGCGTTACATCTCCGTTGGTGGTGACACTTTTTGTTTCACTCGGGGTAGGAGCAACAGACACCGTTGCGTAGTTCGTTACATCAATGCCTGTCTGAGTTGATGTTGTGGCGGTTATAGCTTTGTTTCCGCTTGGTGTAATACCGCTAGGTTCAGCGATAAGGCTCTGTACCGCCGCCGTCAGGTCGGCATCGCTCTTGCCGGTTTTGGCATTCGCTGCCGCAATAAGCGACCGCATTTTAGTTTTTATACTCATGGCGTTGCCTCCTTCGTATTAACCGCCCCAGTGCATCGCGATATACGTTCCACCGGAAATTATCCTGTCGCCGCCATAAACAGGAGTATTGCCGTCGAGCGAAGCTGCAAATACACCAGCTTCGTCAAGCAAGACAACGCCGTCGTCACCATAAGGGACAGACAGCATCATTCCGTTTTCTAAGGTTTTATAGCCGCTTCCTATCCACTCGGAGAACGTCTCTCCTGCATTCGCGGTGCAGGTCGCGTCCTCGATCGTAAAGCTTATCTGTATCCCGCTTCCCAGCAGCGTGTTGATGCCCGCAAGCTCCGCGCCTATCTCCTGCAAAGCGCCCTCTACGGTGTCCGTGGTGAAATAGCTGCCGCTGTCGGTGATCGAGCTTGTTTGCAAGTTGGTCTCCCTGAAAACCCAAGTGTTATCGTCTCTGAGAGTAAGAGTGTATACGATGCTGCCCATGTCACAGCGGAAATTCAATCGCTTATGTATGCCCGATGAATCAGAAAATCCAAACGTCTCAAAGTAATAAAAATCCAAGATGTCTTCATAGCGGACAACAACCGGCTTACCGGCGTCTATCAGCGCCTGTATGTCTGCGTATGTCTCGCCATTGACTGTAGATATTACATCGCTTGTCGAATTTACGGCAATATATGTAGTGCCGCTCTCGATCACCTCCAACTTTGTATCAATAAGGGAATTGATATGGTCATCCGTCACGGCACTCGGAATATTCACCGTTTTAGCTCTAGAACCATCGTAGCTGTCGGTTACTGCTCCAGTAAAGGTCAAGGTATCGGCACTGGCAGGGACATATTTAGATCCATCATAAATATAGAATCTTGCCACAATTAAACCTCCTAAATATATGAATATGGGTTATAGTCCTTTCATATATATAAGAGGTTGATTGTATTTATACGTATTTTGACTTTTCATATTATATAATGTTTATCCTCGTCTTTCCGAGGTGCCATCAATTTCTATTCAGTTTATGTAGGACGCATGAAATTGAGAACCAGTAGTCCTTGGCGCTGGATGAGGGATTTGAACCCCCGTGGTGTTACCACCTAACGGTTTTCAAGACCGCCCCGTTATGACCGCTTCGGTAATCCAGCATATGGCAGGGACGGCGTGATTCGAACACGCGAAATACTGGAGTCAAAGTCCAGTGCCTTACCGCTTGGCTACGTCCCTATATAATTGGTGCGCTGTCGGAGGCTCGAACTCCGGACACCCGCCTTAAAAGGGCGGTGCTCTACCTACTGAGCTAACAGCGCATATGGTGGGCCTTCAAGGGCTCTAACCAACTGAGCTACTGAAGCAGATAACAATTGACGAGCGTTTCATATCTTTTCACCGCTAGGTGGTGCCCATATGGCTCGTCTATTAGGCTCTCTTGACACTTCACGTTTCAACCAAGAAACGGGATACAACTCTAAACCGCGGGAGCCGTTACAGTCGTGTTGTACCAAATGTGGCGGCTCAGGTAGGACTCGAACCTACGACCCTCTGATTAACAGTCAGATGCTCTAACCAACTGAGCTACTGAGCCGTATTAAATTCAATGCCTTTCTTTACCTTGAAGCAGCGTTCACCCTTGGCGCCAACGGGTCAGGTTCTGTTTATTCAAGAAAGGGCTAAGCCGTCATTCTCACCTATCGTAGGTCGTGTCCATCGGGGATGCCAAGCTGACCTAACTTGAGTAACTTACATCCTCGCCAAACGATTAAGGTAGTTTGGATACCATTGGAGCTGGTGGTCGGACTCGAACCGACGCGGAGAAAACTCGACGGATTACAAAACCGTTCCCATCGCCTCTAGGGGACACCAGCAAATCAATTGCGCGGCCTGTTCAACATCCAAGAAGTATCTCCTAAATAAAACCAAATTGTAGCGCTACCTCAATTTGGTCTTTGCAACGCTTGATACTTGAGATGTGCCGCTCGTCGCTTAATGGCACAGCGTTATAAGGAAGTCGTGTACACTGCTCTCTGATATTTGAGATGCTATTAGCGCTTCCTATGGCACTCCCAAGGGGATTTGAACCCCTATTACAAGATTGAAAATCTTGTGACCTAACCTATTAGTCGATGGGAGCTTATTTGCGATACTTGCTGTCATTTGGTGCTAGAAGTGGGCTACGATCCCACACGCCTTAAGGCACAGCTTTTTGAGAGCTGCATGTCTACCAATTCCATCATTCTAGCATTTATATTTCTATTTAATCTGTACAACCAAACTCTTGGCTGTAATAAGGACACTCTGCACAACCTCCATAGGTTTCACAAGGAGAATCAGACGGAACAACAATGTCTGCATTGCGACAAGCAACTAAAACAAAGTTCTGCCTAAATCCATCCGCAAAGTAAAGCACACTGCCTTTGGATGTATAGATAGAAATGGCAGCTTCATCGGCATTGTCTCCGATAACAAAACCGGTATATACACGATTTTTCTTGATGCCATCAGGTTTGTTGTTTTGAATTGCTCTACATCTAATGTACCACTTCATAGTTCCACCTCCTTGTAAAATTATCCTTATATCAGTTAATTATGGTGCCGGTGGCCGGACTCGAACCGGCACGATGCAATCATCAGGGGCTCTAACCAACTGAGCTACTGA
>NFZD01007754.1_pt1 | contig 12199 bp, 16 predicted proteins | sample 1095381 | NCBI WGS metagenome assembly NFZD01 (sample SAMN03609891, study PRJNA323583) | gut metagenome | isolation source: feces | host: Rattus norvegicus | place: Denmark: Riget | collected 2013 | reverse complement strand
TACCATTAGAAATATCTCCATTATGTAATATATAATGTATTTTTAAAAAGTTTCAAGAGAAAGCAGAAATATTTTTTTATTCCGCTTCCACTTTTTCTGCTTTTCTCCAAGAAGCTACTATTTCTGGAGTGGCTTCTTGGTAGATATTAGTTCCCTTTGCTATACCATATACACGATTAGTCCAACCGAAAATAGTAGACATCGTGCTACCAATTTTGAACCAAAGCTCTCCATTGTGGCTAGCATCGGATATTTCCCAAACTTGATGAACCATTGGGTATTCATGTCCGTATTCGTCTTCCAAGACGCAGAACACAGCATCACCCCTCTTAACCTCAACTGGTACGCAAGGCTTAATCTTGCAATACTCCATGTGATTGATTAGTGGCTGCATTGACGTACCAGCCTCCCAATGATATACAGTTTCTTTGTTTTCTAGGGCTTTCTTAATCTCCCATGAGTCTTGAACAACCCTTATGCCATCAATTTCTCGTGGCTCGTTTACAATTCTCTTCATTTATTACTCTAATAGTTTTAATAATCTTCCAAACTGTGAATCAGAATTTCTTCTAGCTCTATTGTTTATAGCTGATATTGTTTCAGCACCTCCAAGTTTAGCCATTGTGCTTAAATCCTCATTAAGTATTGTCAATGAGTTAGTGAGGTTATCGAAATATGTATCAAGACTATTGACAATCATATCAATTGACCCAATACTACCATTAAATTCGATATTTGGCATGTGTGGGAATGTAGGAAGCTTCATGTGATAGCCCCTCATTCTGTTAACAGCATTTTCAGCACGTTTGCGCTGCTCCTTGATTCGTTTTTCCTCTTCAAGAATCTTACGCTTACGTTCCTCTTCAGCTTTTTTAATCCTAGCCGCCTCTCTTCTAGCTCTTTCAGCTTTCAGTGCCTCATATTCCTCAACAGTATAAGCACCCAATTCATCCCAACTAATCTCAAAAAATTCATTAGGGCAAAGTCCATCTAGATATTTTGGCTCTACACCGAAACAACCATCAATGGAAATGAAATCACCATTAACTGGACTTATATGTTCTCTCTTCAGTTTAATCATAACAAAAATCGTGTCTTCAGAAGAAATGAAATTCGCATGATTAAACACAAGATTCTTAGGATAAACCAACTGTATGTCAAGATTGGTCTTGTCGTTGATTACATAGCCATTGCCATACACAATAGGCTCTTTGGTAGTAATCCTAAGTGTGTCCATGAAGTGTTTCTCGCCAATGAGGTGTCCGCTAGGAGTAAGAATATATCCATCTAAATAATCCTTGAAACCATCAAGTCTTAACAAGATGAATCTTACAGTGTTGTCCACATCACTTACAGGAGTTGTTGCCAAGTTATTTTTGTCAAAAGGTATCTTCTCTTTAACCCTAACCCAATTGAGAGTCTTTGGGAACAACTGCAAACCCTTTTCATATTCTATACCATGATATTCACAGTCATTCTTGGAAAGAGTGAAGATAATTCCTTGTTCACCAGCAATCTGCTTAACAATCACAGAATTAATGTTAGTTCCATAGAAATCATCAACCACTTTAATGAGCTTATAGACTTTGGTTTCCATTTCAAAACCATCGCAAGCAACTCCTTGAAGGGCATAGTTTTCTCCCTCAATGAATTTGGGTGTGTGTGGCTCAGAAGCCTCAACAATATCAAATTCACTAAAGTCAACTGCCTCAAACAACTCTTTAGGTTGAGTAAACAGTTTCTCTATTTTCTCTTCAACCTTTGCTATAGCTGCTTGATTTCTAACAGTATTTGAGTATTTCCTAGATGGAGTTATATCTTCGTATGAAATTAACATTTCTGGATTAACTATTTCGATTGTTCCGTCTCTAAATAAAACGGCCATATTATTATTGTTTTCGTCAAAAAATACGTTTAAAACATCCCAATCTCTTGGAATATTGATTGGGATGCTTTTTTGACATGGTAGGGGTATATCACGTGGTCTTATCTTTCCCATGATTACTCAGGTAAAAAATTCTTGTCCTTTCCTCTAAGTTCCTTTGCGATTACGTGCTGTGTAGAAGTAGCCACACCGATAGCTGTCTGTGACATCTGCTTCTCAAGCTTGAACAACTCCTGTTCAGCAGCAGCACGTTTCTGAGCACCCTCAAGCTGTGCTTTCTGAACACCCTCTACAGTAGCAAGGAGGTCAGATGTGGTCTTACGCAGAGTCTCAATGTCAATAACTGTACGCTGATTCTGCTTTGCAACCTCAATGGCTTGGGTTTTCATCATTTCAGCATTCTTCTTGAAAATCTCGTTGGTCGTATCAGCAACCTTACTACTAATCTCAAGAGTCTGCTTCTGGTCATACAGAGCAACAGCCAATGAAAGCTGATTCTTCCACAGAGGAATTGTCATAGCAATCTGCTGTTCCGTATTGTTAGCGTTCATAATGTTTGTACGCTGAATGATACGAATCTGTGTAAGAGACTGCTTGAAAGCATAGCGAAGCATGGTAAGGTCAGTCAGACGCTTATCAAGAGAGTTATTGTACTCTTCTACATCACTAATCTGGTAATCGTCATACTCTTCCGAGTTAGCTTTCATATCCTCAATGAGCTTGTCAAGCTCTTGAGACTTAATCTTACCAGCAATGATGAGTTCACCAAGCTGCTCAACATAGTCCACGTTGTTCTCAAACTGCTTCTGCAAGTTGTTGTTGTCACGAATAGCAATCTGACGTGCGGTTTCAAGCTTCTGCACGATACCATCAATGTTTTTCTCGATGGTGTCATATTTAGCCTTAATCTGTTCCACAGTTACAACGAGCCTACGCAATCCAGGAATCTTTCTCAAAAAACGCTTCACTGCACTAGGTGCTTCGAGGTCATCAATGTTCACCTCATGGAGTTCACCCAACAGATTAGAAATCAACTGAGCCGACTCAATGCTATTCTTGGAGTCAAATGACTGCTTCAAGAAATCGCTAGAATAGGTGTCCATAGCCCTCTGAAGGTCAGAGCCATAGCTAGCAATGCTTGTCAAGTCCTTTTCATCAAGAACCTTGGCAATCTCATTGTAGTATGCCTTTTTTTGAGCTGGGATTAAGCTAACGTCAATCTCACCAGTGTCAGACAATCTTGTCTTAGGCACATTGGCGATTTCAGTCTCACCATTAAGTTCAGCCTCTACCTCGTCAGTGATAGCCTTTACAGCCTCTCTCTTCTCAGCAGCACTACGCTTAACAGTTGTATTACACTTTGGATTAACCTCTTTTACTTCAACATCGACTAATGTCTCTTCATTTACTTTTTTTGCCATATTCTATTATGCTTAGTTATAATTTAAATCTTCTGTGCAAAGATATATATTTTTTCTCTAATTGCAAAATTTTCTTTATTAAAGAATGTTAATAAAAAATGCCACCCAATTTTGAGTGGCAATTTAAAGATTAGAATGGTAGGTCATCATCGCTACCACCGTTGTCAACTACCTCTTGGGTTGCAACTGGTGCTGTGGCAACTGTTGCAGGCTGTCGCTTCTTAAATGTTCCAGTTTCAGCTACCGCCTCATTTGACTGAGTAGTTCCACTGCCACTGTTAGAGAAATCAACCCTATCCGCAAACACATCTACAGAAATTGCCTTGTCACCATCTTTGGTAGAATACAAAGAGAACTTTGGAGTACCCCTTACGATAACAGCACTACCTTTCTTCATGTATTCCGCCATCTTTAGAGCACGGTCTCCTGACCACAAAACATTTACCCAAGTTGTAACATTCTCGCCACCAATGTAATCGTTGCTAGCGACACGCATTGAAACAAATTTGTTTCCATTTTTAGCATCCTTGATTACTGCATCAGCACCAAGTCTGCCGCTAATATCAGCATATATCATATTTTAAACTGTTAAGAAATTAATTATTCAAATATAAAATAAGGTTTTTATTGTCACCACTGAATGACCATCCTTGATTTTTCAATGTTTCCAACTCTTCTTTCGGAAATTCCGATTTGAGTAGTTCATCCACTTTCATTTCGTAGTAATAATCAAATGTATGCCTATCCATTAACAATTTGGCATCTACGAATTTCATTATATTTGCCAAAGCGGATGCGCTAATAGAAGAAGTTGATAATGTATTACCATTTAATGCACTTTTTAGCTCATCTAAACTCATATTAATGTTGTTTAACAGTGCAAAGATATATTATTTTTTTCTAAATCCCAAATATTTATAGAAAAAAATTATGAAACCAAGCAAAATTAAAAATTTAACAGCCAAAAAAGCACTATTCCTATTTTCTGGTTTTAGGGCTTTAACATGGAAAGGTATTGTATATTGCAAAAAAGAAAGCGATATTCAACTAATCAATTTCGAAGATAAAATATCTAGCGACTTCGAATCACATGAAATGATACACGTAAAACAAGCTGAAAGTACACATGATTCATGGTTCTGTTTCTATGCTTTATATCTGTGGTATTGGATTCTTAACTTCCCATTATTTATATATGGAATGATGATGCCATACTACTTCATTCCATTTGAACTTGAGGCATATAATAATGAGATAAATTGGAAATACTCTACCAACGGTGCTGTATATCAATGGAAAGAATTTAAGAACAAACTATCCATCGGTAATAAATTCAAACTTGCAAAAGAATACAAAAATCAAAAAAAATTGGGATTTAAACAATTCGTTAGAAAAGTTATATATCCAATAATAAATGAGGACTAATTACTAGTCCTCATCTTCTTTTGTATCAGAAGCCTTAATGTTCATCATTGGCTTCATAAAGTACAAGATGTTCACCGTTGGCTCAATGTACTTGACAATCTCTTCCATTGGCTTATAGACTTGTGGGGCTTCATCTAATGTTGAAGCATCTGCTGTAGTAGTGTATATTCCTGCTGCTGCCATTTCAGATTTAAAATCCTCCACGTTGAGCTGCTGATTAGCTTTCGTCCTTGAGAGTGCCCTACCACAGCCATGAGGAGCTGTACAGTTCCAATCCTCATTTGATTTACCCTCACAGATTGAGATACCATCCCTCATGTTGAATGGAATGATTGCCCTCTCTCCTTCATAGGCACGGATAGCACCCTTACGAATCATCATATTAGGCTTACCCATAAGTGCCTTGAGGTCGTAGTCGATGTAGTTGTGAGTAGTGTGAATCGTATCAACAACGCTTACGCCCTTTGCCATCTTTTTGTAGATGTCAACCACTTGCTCAATAATTGTCTCGTGGTTCAAACGAGCATACTCTTGTGCAAGCAACACATCAACAAGATACCCCATAAGGTTCTCACCGCTAAGATAACCTGGAATCTTCTTTGACAAATATTCCTCTTTTGCAGCTTTTATCTCTGCATTGAGTTTCTTCTTATCAGTATTCTTAGACTTAACGGAATCGGTAAGCATACGCATTTCCTCTTTACTGATGGTCATGCTCTTGGCAATCTTATTCCAATAGTTAAAGACCTTCAAGCCAAGGTTACGTGAGCCGCAGTGTACACAGATGCAATACTTACCTAGCTCGTCATTCACATCATACTCAAGATAATGGTTACCAGACCCAACAGAACCAATTGATTTCATAAACACACCAAAATCCATGTGAAATTTATCAACCCAATTTTTTAAATCATTTTCTCCTTCAAAATTAATACGATAGTCACTAAAACTTGGAAAAAATGAGCATAAACGGTTCTGAACAGAATTAAAACGTTTAATTATAAATTTTGCATCTACTTTTGTTTTTTCATTAATATTTACCCCAAAAGGAATACTCTTTCTTATTTTATGTTCTAATTCGGCAATATTTTCTTTTGGTACTTCCCTATCAAAAAATACAGCAGATACAGTACACCCTAAATCACATCCAACAACTTCTGGTGATACAAAATCATGCTCAATATCTATTGGGCAAGAAAAACCAATCACACATCCTTTTCCTTGATGTACGTCTGGCATTATTCTTATTTTTTTATTTTTATAAGCCATAGATTCTGCCATTTTGTATATGGTAGATAATGCTTCTTCCTCTATGTTGTCTGTAAATATTTTAATATCTTTACAATATTTTCCTTTGATTTCTAACATATTCAACAAATTTTATAAACGTTACCGTTTTTCTCAAGAATAGTACCCTTAAATGGGTCAATGGTAAAAGGACGCTGCTTGCGCTTGAACTCACTACGCCATGAGCGCATACATACACCTCTTACGGTATCAATACCATACTTGTCACCAAGTGTAGGTACAAACTCCTTGCCACTCTTCTGACAAACCTCCATCCTACGCTGTTTAACGTCCTCATTCTCGTTATCGAACTGAGTGTTCTTGATAGACTCAGTAAGACCGTCAGCCGCATAAATGGGCTTAATCTTTTCAGAGAGATTCACCCAATGATAAAGAATGTCATCTACGTCATCGTAGGTCTTTCCTGGAGCAATCTGAGCCAAGTCACCGCCAGCCTTTACACCGTTACCATCGGTAGGCATGATTGCAATAGCAGCCTCAAGAGCTTTGGAATCTTTGTAGACGTTTTCCTTCATCCACTTGGCAAGACCATATACCTCATGTTTCCACAAGCAACCGATAGGATTGAAATCGCCATCATCACCATGAAGAGTCCAGAAGCCAAGGAAATGTTCTGTAAGGTTGTCAGTATCAACAACAATGCCTCCCATCCTTGAGGCAATATCATATAGTGTAATCATACGCAAACGAGCTTTGATGTTGCCCCTTGATATGGGAGTGGTATCTATGTTATGTAGAGTTCCCTTGCAGAAACCCTCTACAGTTTCGTAAACTTCCTCAAGATTTATCTCTTCGAAAGTTGTACAGAACTCATTTCCAGCGAGTGTTGCAGAACTCACTTCGTCAGTACCATTCGTAGAACAAGGTAGACTAACGCCAATAAGAGGAATGTTTACCTTCTGTGACGCAACTTTGCATATTGCAGCAGTTACTGAGCTATCTATCCCACCAGAAATTCCTAATACCATTGACTTCAATCTATTTGTAATCAAATAATTACAAGTGGCGTTCACAATATTGTTGAACACTTTTTCATAATTTAAAGGTTCAGTCCTTTCAGTTTTTACTTTCATATTATTTGTTTATTATGTCTTCTACTGTTTTAATTCGTTTGTTCTCTAGGTTATATTCCATCACATCTCCTTTAGCCTTATCCTTTTCTTCCTCATGGTCGCTGTATATTGATGCAACACCCCAAAGGAGAAAAATACCAAATCCTATTAAAAAAAACTGTAGCATATTAACTCTTGATTATTGTGTCAATTTTACTTTTAACTTCCTCAAAGTTAGCGCACTCATAATCAGCACCAACCAAATTCCACTCAAGTAAAGGCGTACCCAATTCATCGTCATACTTCACCATAACGAATACCTTGTTTTCGCCCTTTGTCAAAGCATCTTTCATATCCTTGGCATAGTCAGTTTCCTTAGACGAAAGAGGCTCACCACCCTCACCCTTAGTTCCAATGGAATTAAGGTATTTCACGCACGATTTAATCTCATTACTTGTTTCGACAGAGAACTCAAATGTTTCGTTTGTCTCACTCATGAATTTCTGGAACATCTTTGCTTTACTCTTCAGAACATGAAACTGAATGTATATTTCGTGAGTTTCCTTGTCTTCTGGCTTTGTATATCTAACAATAATATCGTCAGTATCCGCATAACGTTTACTTGCAATAGACATTGCTACTGCAAACGCATGTGCTGACTCAAATTCCTTAATGTCAAAGATTATTGGGTCTACTGTTATTTCCACACCATCGAGCTTAGAGAGTATTTTATTGGCATTCTCCAATGCAACAGCCTTTTCAGCATCCAACTGTTCTTTAGATTTACAATTTCTTTTAGCCCAATCAATGAGCCATTCATCTGTTAGATAATCCATATTGACTTTTATTTTTTGCAAAGATACGAAAAAAAATTGGAATAGCCAAATACTATCCCAATTTTTAACATTATTTAGTAGTCTTCAAATTCATTTGTCTCTATATTGAGAACTTTCCAACCACCATTATCCTCATCGAATAGATAAGCATAATCTTCATTGACCTCTGCATTTACGTCAATGGCAGTATCTCCTTGGATTGGTTCAATGTGACTCCATGTTTCACCATCCCTATTAGCATAATGAGTAAAATCATCTTCATTAATGCTACTAATACTACCGCCCAATACTAGGTTCAATGCCCTTTCGTATGTGTCAGCAAATACCTTCAAAGACGCACCTACACCGCTAGGATAACCATCCCAATGACAGTAAACACCCATGTAAGGCTTCTCAATTTTCACATCTTCGCATTTGTCAACACCATTACCACCCCAATCGTTTGCTGGGGCTTTTGACTTTTCATCAGAATACTTTTGTGTTGTTCCAATATCACTGTTTCTGACTTTAACAATAATACAGCTTCTAGTTGCCATGTTAGGTTTTTATTTAAATTGTTAATTACTTAGCCCTCATATTTTTCAGAGGACATATTACTATTTAATCGAGTAATTTCTAGCTCAATCTCTTTCTTTTTTACTTCAGAGTCGAATTCTTTGTTATGGCACGACATAATACAATATGCCATTGCCACAACAAATACACAACCGAATACTGTCCAGCCAATAATAGGCATTACTTCAACCATATTTACCTATTTTTTAATTTTTGCCTATATTTTTTATTATATTCACGTATTTCTTCTTTGTGCGCTTCACGATAAGCCTTTTTCTTAGCAAGTAATTCCTCCTTGTGTAATTCGTAATATTTTTTTATTTCATTTTGATGCGTATTGCGCCAGTTTTTTAATTGTTCACTTATTTTTTCTTTGTTTTTATTGCGGTATTCTTTTTTATAAGATTTTATTTTTTCATTGTTTTCTTCACGATATTTTTTGTATTTTTCTTTATGTGAATCATTATATTCTTTGAAATAATCTTTTCTTTTTTCTTTAATCTCTTTTTTGTGATTATGGTAATATTTTCTTTGAATGGCTAGCAACCATTCTTTATTATTTTCATAATATTCCTTTTTGTGTTGTTTAAGTTCTTCTTCTGTATATAAATGTTTACCACGATTAAAACTAATTTCCCCTCCTTTTGTTTTATTTAAAACATTATATGGACTATTTTCTCTATATTCTTTTATCCAATATTTTTCACGCTCAATACCTTTTTCAACTGTCAAATCATTCTCAATGATTATCATTTTAGGGTGCTCAACGCCATGTTCGCTACAAAATTTATAAGTGGTGTCTGTTTTTGTATGTTTATGCTGATAATGCCTAGATTTAGGATTAATTGTTCTACCGACATAAACAGTGTTGAATTCTTCCCATAAATAAATGTAAATGTTATCTAATTTTTGCTCCATAATAATATTCTTTTAATATAAATATCACTATGGAGCAAAAAGTCGCATTTTTTACTCGCAAACTACTAATGTGTAATCTTTTTTACCTTTCTGGAGAAGCAGATACTTACTATTGATAAGGTTTGACTCGTCAACAGTATCCTTTTCCCCAACCTTAACCTTATTAACTGAGAAGCCATTGCTCTTGATAAGCTTACGAGCCTCAGATTTTGAAGGTACTTTATCATGCATAGTTGCTAGGTCAATAACTGTAACACCATTAGCAATCTGCTCCTTAGACACCTCTACAGTGTTTACCTCAGACTTAACGAACTTCCATCCGTTTTCGTCTACGTCCTTAATGTCAATGCCGCCAAACAAGAATGCAGTGGCTTGCTGAACGCCATCTAACGCTTCTTTACCATGAACCATTTCAGTCATGTATTCAGCCAATTTTCTCTGCAACATACGTTTGCTTGGATTCTCACGATGCTGTGCAATCATTTCGTTGATTTGGTCAAGAGGAATGAGTGTGAACATCTTAATGAAACGCTCAGAATCTTCATCAGACTGATTGAGCCAGAACTGATAGAACTCATATGGACTTGTCTTCTCAGCATCAAGCCAAACGTTACCTTTTTCAGACTTACCAAACTTAGTACCGTCAGCCTTGGTCACAAGAGGCCATGTCAACACACATGCGTCATTACCACCAACCATTCTACGGATAAGCTCAATACCAGTTGTACCATTACCGTATTGGTCACTACCACCAATCTGCAATTTGCAGTTGTACTTTTTGTAAAGCTCTACAAAGTCGTAACCTTGAATCAACTGATAGGTAAACTCTGTGAATGACATTCCGTTACCGTCACGCTCAAGACGCTTTTTAACGGATTCCTTTGCCATCATGTAGTTCACACTGATGCACTTACCAACCTCACGTGCAAAATCAATGAAAGAGAAATCCTTCATCCAATCGTAGTTATTCACCATGATTGCACCGTTCTTTTCAGCAGAGTTGAAATCAAGCAACCTACTTACTTGTGCATGAATACCCTTGATGTTATGTGCTACCGTTTCAGCACTAAGAAGCTTTCTTTCTTCTGCCTTGAAAGAGGGGTCTCCGATAAACGCAGTTGCACCACCTAAAAGCACAATAGGCTTGTGCCCATAACTCTGCAACAACTTTGCAGTGGTGAACGCAAGCAAATGTCCAAGGTGAAGACTATCTGCTGTGGGGTCAGTACCTACGTAAAATACAGTTGGTGTCTTTAGCAATTCCTCTAGATTACCAGAGGTACTAGCATAAAGACCTCTTTCTTTAAGTTCTGAAATTAATGGATTCATTTTATATCTTATTTAAATTTTAAAATTTTTCTTTCTGAGTTTCAATATCAAAGTTGATACAATTAAAACGACTCTACATAAACCATTAATCTTTTCTTTCTCATAATGGCTTGAGAGATAGCATCCATTTGTTCACGTGTAATCCCATATTTCTTTGAGGAACTACTAACCGCTTTCTGTCTATTCCTCTTCCTTTTAGACCTACTTTTTTTGAAAAAAAAGAACATAGTTTAATTATTTAATTTGTTTATGCAAAGATATATAAAAAAACTTGCATAAACAAATACATTAACATAGTTTAACAAAAAAATGAGCACCAACTCTCACCAATGGTCATTTGTATTGTGTTGTAACTATTTCAATTTAAAAGTTACAGGTACTGTATACTTTACTCTTACTGCTTTTCCATTCTGTTTTCCAGAAGTCCAATGTGGCATGCTTTTAACAAGTCTTTGCGCCTCTGTGTCCAAAGAAGGGTCAACACTTTTAACTACTTTCACATCTGAGAGTGAACCATCACATTCAACAACAAATGTTACTATCACTCTGCCTTGTACTCCATTTTCTTCTGCTACTATTGGATATTTTAAATTTTTACCAAGATAATCAAACATAGCATTTGAACCTCCAGGAAATTGTGGCATTTCTTCTGGTGAGTTACATATTTGGTCGCCATCAAACATATGGTTTTTGCCATCAATTAGTCCTAATTTGTAGTCCATATCATACATTGCACCGCCATCTTTTAGTCCTGTTTCTTCTATGACTTTATTGTAGATTTTCTTCCATGTTGGCGAATATTCAGATAAAGAATAAACCAAATGTTTAGGTGCTCTTTCTTTCCTATAGACTCCGCCACTAATTCTACCATTAGTTCTAATTGTAAGGACTTGCACTTCAATAGTTCTATAATCGTGTCCACCACACCATTGTAACTCTTCTGGAGACACATCAAATCTGTCATCTAAAGATTGTGCATACAAATTGGTTAATGTCCGAATGATTTGCCCTTCAACAGTGCGATATTGTTCATTGTCTTTTCCTTTGATATGTATCATGCCTCTATCAATATCAACTCCATTACAAGTTTGCCCTTTTTTGTTGGTATAACGACCATTACAATGAATGATGTATTCAGCATAGTTCTTTTCTCTATGTAAAGACATCCTTTGCTTTATCAAATTGTAATTATAACTTATTGGCTTGTTTGCGTCTAACAGTAATTCGTCAAATTTCTCACTTGTAACCTCATTAGGGTCTTTTATGCTGTTGAAAACATAATTTTGTGCATCGGCATTTATTACCATTGCCATAAGGCAGACAATCACCATAAATAACTTTTTCATAATTTCTGTTTTTATTGTTTTATGATGCAAATGTACGAAAAAAAATTCAAATATCCAAAAATATTAATGTTTTTTAGATTATTTACTTGATTTTTATTATCCAAACATTATTTTTTATATGTCA
>NFZD01011972.1_pt1 | contig 12210 bp, 8 predicted proteins | sample 1095381 | NCBI WGS metagenome assembly NFZD01 (sample SAMN03609891, study PRJNA323583) | gut metagenome | isolation source: feces | host: Rattus norvegicus | place: Denmark: Riget | collected 2013 | reverse complement strand
CCCTTGTCTCCATACGCTCCGATAATTACCGGCGTTGTCGTGGTAGTGCTTCCATCGGTATAGGTCACTACCTCGTAGTTCCAAAGATATTTCTTTGCGGCGGTAATGGCCTGTACGCTCGTAGTCCAACCGCTTGTAGATGTTGTAACGCCGGACGATGCCGATGTAGCAAGGTAATATTCCGTTATTGATGAAATACCTTTACCTCCTGAAAGACAAACCGGGCTACTGTACTGATACGCACCGTCAGAATAGACAAATTTTATACGCTGCCATATAAAATGCCCATTCTTCCATGCCGGGGCGTTTGTCTGCCAACCGTTTGCTGGTGCTGTTTTGTTGCTTGTACTGTCCGCGTACTCCACTTCGGTGTAGGAAATTCCTACACCTCTGCGGATATACTTTACAACTCTTGTTGTGCTTGGTTTTCCACTCATACGCTTTTTAGTCTTTTGCCGTTATCGTTATAGAGACATCGCCGCCTGCCTGTTGACAATGCGCCCGTGTAACGCTGTAACTTGCTCTCGCCGTTGTCCTGTCTGAACTACTATTTAGGTAAACACCTGCTGCGTCTTTTACCACAAAATAAAAAGTAGTATCTAACGCCTTTGTGTTTGTACCTCGCTTAACTACCACAGGCGTATATGTAACTTCACCGTTGCCGTTGGTGTCCTCGCTTATGGCTTCATCTTCCGGGCTTGGATGTGGGTCAATATCAAAAGGGTCGGAAGCGTCCATGACGCTTTGAATGTCTTTACCGATTTCTACGTTACACCTAAATACGGTTACACGATATTCGCCGTATGTATCTATAGCATCAGCGTTCACGGTCAATGTCTGCCCTGTTTTTCCTGAAAGTACCGTCCAGCCGCTTGCGCCCATTTTTTCCCATTGGTAGGTTAAATCTTTCGTCAGAGTGTTTCCACTCTGATACGCCATAGCCTTTAAGATACAACTACCGCCCTTTTCGGTAATAACAAAGTTCTTGTTATCTCCTGCGGCAATCGTAACGCGGTAACTACTGCCGGTTGCCTGCTGAATTGGTATGCTATATTCGGCTTGGATTTCATCGCTTTGTGTGCCATAAGAGATTTTGGCTACCATCTTAATAACTGCTGTCGCGTATCCTGCGGCTGCCGCGATATTCTGCAATATCTGCAAACCGTAGTACAGGTTATCGCCGCTTGGGGCCACTTTCTTAAATAATCCCGCAAATGTGCCGGTGCTTGTGTCGCCGTTCCACGTTATTTTTGTACCGTTAAAATAGTAGTCCATTGCGTCGGGGGTTGCTACGCCCTCGGCTACGCGGCTACTCGTACACACGAAATAAAGTAGCGGTTTCGTGTTGGCAAAGTTCGGATAGATGTTGGTTACATCATTAGTCGTACCCTCCCATTCTTGGTACAAGTCGCCGTCAGGACACATAATAACGGCTGTATATGTTCCCGCCTTGCTTAAAAATTTAATAGTTCGGGTTGTGCTTGCACTACTCATAGTTTATTTGTCTTTTGTGGTTTCTACATCGTCTTTGTTCTCGCTCTCGGTTGCCTCGTTGATAGTTTCCGGCTGCTGGGCGTTGTCGCCCTCTGTTTTGATGTCGTTACCGTCACTGCTACCGTTTTCGTCTGTATCGTCGTTTGTATCGTCGTTGGCATCGTCGTCGGTGTCGGGAGCGGTGGTTTCCTCTGTGGGTAAGGGCGGCATCACAAACCTTTCATCGGTTGCCTGGGGCAAAGGTCGTGTAACCGTGCCGTCTTGTTCCTCTCTGGCTTCATGCGCTAAAAGCGCAATACCGCCAATCTGCACCAATGTATCGGATAATTGCGTAAGTGGGCCAAACGCCAACATATCGCTTTGCCAAAGTAAATAATTGCCGTCCTTGACGGTGTTACGGTCGCTTTCCAGATTGAGGAATTTTGCGACTTTCGGATTTGCTTTAATGTACCGTGCCATAAAATTTAAATTTTAATGTTATTTGAAATAGTTACTTAATCAATATCACGTTATCGTCAGCGTCCACGAATACCGCGCCGTCGCTATCTTCCCACGCACACGTAGGCCCGCAATCCACAACATCAAGCCCATAAACGCCGCCTAATGTTTCGCTCATTGCATTTGTTGGCAAAATCGGTGCAGTTCCGTGTCCTATTTGCGAATAACTTAAACTGCCAGATGCTTTGTTGGTAGCAATGTACCAAAGCGGCAAAAGTTCCTTTTCGGGGTTGTTTATTGGGCCGTTGGTGTTCCAAATCTTCGCTTCGGGCGCAACAGCTAAAAGTCCAGCTGGTATGTCAGTAGGTACACCGGCAATGTCATATTCAAATTTGGGTATGCGCCGAATGAACGATACTACCTTTGTTGGGCTTGCGTCTGTGAGCATTACGCCGCTTGGGTTGCCGCCTTTGTCATACTTGGCGCGGCATCGCAAATAAAGTTCACTACCCATCAAGCTACGGTTTACCGTGCAACTTGTGCCGTCGGCGGCTACGGTAACATCGTAATCCAACGTGGTATCTGTGCCTACTTCCGTCCACGTATTATCATCGCGGAAAATATCCCACACAAAAAGTCTGTTAGCAGTCGGGCACTCGTCCGCGCCTAACTTCAAACTTGCGTGTACCGTCTGACTATCTGGGTCTGAAAGCGGATTGTAAATAGTTTGGTCGGCGGCATCTAATACTAACTGCGGTATGTAGGTAGTGGCGTTGCCGCAAATTATTTGATAGGTTTCACGGATAACGTGTATTTGATTGGTGCGTGTGTCGGTATATTCTGCGTAGAACTCCAACGTAATAGGTAGTTGAGGCTGCGCATTTTTCTTTACCTTAATGCGTCCTGCGTTACCGCCACTCGCTACTATCTCGTAATTGGTATTACTCGATTCTATCAACGTGCGCACACCGGCTATAATCTCATACCACTTCACGTTAGCCAAATTCTGGTTAATGCGTCCTGCCGCCAAAATCTCGTCTTTATCCAACCTGCTAATAGCGGGCTGTATAGTTAGAGGTGTCAGCGTGTAATCGGGTGTGTACTCGTTAGTATCTGCGTCGTAGTTCTGTTTTCCGGGTACACTTCCATCAGCCGACAAACAGATATATATCTGTAATGGCTTATAGTTGAAATCAAATCTTTTTGTTTTCATATTTATTGCCTTATGTTGTTAATACTCAAATGTTGCTTTATCTGCGGCTGTCTCCTTACTGGCCATTCCGTCACGTAGTACGACGGTAGCCGTAAAACGTACCACTTTAGGCACATAACCGTTAAAATCTATATCGTCACGTGTCAGGTGTATAGACTTGCCCGCGCCCGCTCTCTTAATCGCCCACGCATTATCAGACGCTACACGCTCCACGCCGTCGGCATCTTCGCTATACCGCGTCCATTGCACATCGGCATCTAATATGTCGGCGGTTACGTCTTGGTTGTAGAGTTTGGCGATAATCGTTAGCGTTATGTCGAAACGGTCAGGGTCGAAAAGCACATCTGTATCGTTGAACTCAACCGTAAAAGCGGGGTTGCCCTCAATCATCGCCCAATCGGTGTTATTCCATGCGGGGGCGGTCGTGGTTAAATTCTTTTGGCATCGGTACTTACAACCCATATACCAAACATCGCTCGTTTCATATTCGCCAGTGTCGGGATTTATGGCTTTGCAGTAGTATTTTTCCGTTGCGCTCCACTGACCCCTATCCACATAGTTTACAATCGGGTTGCCTTTCCAGTCTATTCTAATAATATCCTGTGTAACAATGCCGGGGATATACATATAATCCAACCCCTCACGGATAGGTAGCAAATTGCCGTCGCTGTCCGTTAGGGTCTTGACGAAATCGGGCAAAGTTCCGAATACTGCGCCGTAATTGGATTGGTCGATAATCGGTTTTGTCACGCCCGTAAGTTTCACTATGCTCCCTTCTGTGCTTGAAAGGTAGATGCAACTTTGTCGGCTCTCGTCTGTCTGGTTGCCCCAACGCGCAATCTTCATCAATTCACACGGTGGGAAATTCTGCCCTGCCGGTGTTTCCTCTCCGGGATATAGTGTAACCTCGATGTAGTTGTTAGCGGCGTTTACGCTGTTTACACGCATCCAACTTGTATATAAGGCAGCGTTAGTTCCAGGCGTTGTCATACCTAAAGCCGTTGCACCCAAATTGTTAATAATGCCTTTCAACACGTTATTTACAGCCTGCGCCGTAAAGTACCCATCCCATTTACGGTGCAGGTGCAATCCGTAGCAATTATTTCCCAAATCGTCCACGCTGTCTATTGTGTCGGCTTCGGTTAATAATTGGTCGCCCTCGATAGCGGATAATCGGTTAATGATAAGTTCTACCGCCTCGAAGTAGGTACGTACTCTTACGCTTTCAAATTCGGCGTTACCGTCTTTGTCAATTCCTGCGCCGCTACCGGCGTAAAGCGACTTAACGAATGTACCAAATTGTGCGTCACCTCTGAACACGGCTACACCTAAAACGTATATCGCTTGTTGGAAAGTGATATTACCGGCTGCTACATCATCTTCAAGCCTGCTTAAAAAACGTTCAAACACCGGGCTGTCTTCTGCCAAATCGCCCGCCATATCAGCGTATGCGGCGCGTGAGGAATAGCCCGCACGGTTGGCATACTCCGCAAGGTCGGCGTATGCGGCACGGTCTGCCTTAATAGCGTGCCGGGCTTCCTCTGCCACTCCGCTACCATAACCGCCACCTATATGGGTTGTACCGCCGTCGGTGCTGGTGCCTTTCGGCTTCTTTATCAGTTTTATGTCAATCATTCGCCAATCTCCTTTATCGTTAAATCTGCGCGTCCCTCAATCAAATTTCGGCTAATTCCCTGAACGAAAAACGCCTTATTCAAAGCGGGGTGCGTGTAGTGGTTGAAAAGTCCTATAATGCCGTTTGCATCGACTAATTTTTGTTCCATCAATATGCGGGGCAAATGATATTCAGAATAGTAACTATCCACATAGATTTGTTCGGGTTTCGCCTGTACGCCTCTGGTGTAGTCGTATATGCTCAACACCGCTTCGGCGGTCGCTGTGTTTAGAGGTGTTGAAAGTTTCACGGTGTTGGTAACGCCTAAAGCCTGGCACTCTGCCGCCGTCAATGCCGAATTTATCTTAAACTCCAAATCGTCTTTCTTGTTAGTGAACTCCTCACGGGTATCACTCATATAGATAATATCGTTATCGCCTGTGTTGTTAATCAGCCCGTTATCACTGTAAACCTTGACTTCAAACTGCTTAATCATAATATTACTAACGTGTGCCAATAATGGTACACTTTTGCTATACCATTTCGTATGCCGGAAAAACGTAGGGTGTCGGCGTGTAATTTCATCCCAAACCGTATTAACAGGGCCTAATATCATAAACTTAACCTGTCCGCTCACCTTGTCGCTTTTCTTTATTGGTATGGCTATACCCTCGGCATCAATTCCCAAAGTATAACTAATATTGTTCTGTAAATCAAATTCTACGCCTATCAATTTGTCACCTATTTTAGGGTCAAAGCCGATTGTAAAGCATTGTTGGTAATACTCATCTTCGCTACTACATTCTGCAAGCGTCTTATATTTCTTCCAAACAAAATCGGTCGTTTGTCCGTCTGTGCCACTCTCCACTACGCATTTATCGCCTATAATCAGCATACAAGCCAAAACTGCAATCTTTGAAATGGTGTCGGTTCTGTCTCCTATTGCGCTATACTTAAATTCGTACCATTCAGGGCCTTTGCCGGTAAACGGTATCAATCCGTAATCTGTGCCGCTATCCCAAACGGCATCTTCCGCCGGTGTTGTAGCTCTCCAGTATTGGCGTGTGTAATATCTGCCATCGCCATTTGTTCTGCTGGGTACGGTCTTATGCCAATACTTGATAAACGGTATTTGGCCGCCTTTCCAATCGCTATCGTTGTGCAACTCCTTATAGGGGGCTGTCATTTCCATAAGCGGGTTAAGTACAATCTTACCCGATAATACGATGTAATTAGTAGTGTCATCATCGGCGGGCGAAAATGTACCTCCCGCGCTATTACCGTTATAGACGGCGTAGGGTATGTTTGCCTGAATATCGGCGGCATCCGGGTAAAACTCGTTTTCTCCGTCTTTTCCGTTGCCGTTTATACTCACCACCAAATAATTAGTCATATTGACCTTAGACGTTGGACTATTATCGTCGTTGGCGGTATTCATTTCCACGCTGCCAATGCTTATAATTGCTGCGCCTGGGTTTGTTCCCAACCAGTTTGGCAAAGCCTGTTGGTTGGCGTTGTTCTTGCAATAGGTTGCTATAAGGTCGTTGGATTGGTCGCCGTTCTTGGGGAAAATCCACTGACTGTTTGCCATTACTTGCACAAACCAATCAACAATAGCACCACCACCGTAATCTGTCTTTTCGTCATGGGTCATTTTCTTAAAAGCGTTATACGCTGTTTTGCCCTCACCGTCTGCCGAATACTCGGTACAATACTTTTGTTTGTTAGCGTATGGCGACGCTAACAAATCATCGTCCAATGGACTTTCAATGATGCTTTTTATTTCCTCAACCTTGCACGTTAGTAGTAGCTGGTTGTAAACCTCGCCAATATTTATCGTTGTGTCGCAATCGGCGGCAATGGCGGTTTCAATCGTTACCGTTTTCCGAAAAAGCGTTGCCACTTGGCCGTTTACGATATTTCGCCACGATATAGACGTGTCGGCTTTGGCTGTTTCCCACGAAAAGATATAGAATGTTAAGCCGTCCTGAACTATATGCAGATTCAGATAACGCAAAATTTCTTCTAATACCTTGTCCTGCTGCCAAACATCATCTTCTTCATCACCTAAAAATAGTAACTCAGATATTGCAAGCTGCTTAAAGATAGTATAACGGTTGCCGCTCTGCTTGTTAATGGCCTTGCTTCCATCATATAAATAACGGATAGACTGCCCGCCCACAATGTCAATACCTTGTGTTATACCGTTCAAAATTTCGATTACTACCTCGTAGAATGTGCGTTGCCCTGCATCGGCTTTAACGATGTTGTAGAGTACGCCCAAACTGCCGACGTTCTTATACTTGGAATACTGCAAAGCCGAAAGCGTGTCTATGCAATTCAATTCCACTTCATCGTACACCTCGTTATAAGGTTGGCTGTATGTCTGCGGTTCTATAAATCCGGCAAACAAGCAAACACCCTCGCGATATATATTTACTACTGCATCACGACACGATGTGCAAAAAAAATCGGCTATAAAATCGCGCGTAAGCAATTTTATAGATGCACTTTGACGTAATAGGTGGTCGAATGTATCGTTTACCTCGCTGCTAATCTCTACCGGGTCATCAGTAAAGAATATGCCCGCCGATTCCGTACCAATTTCCACGCTGTTGGCACGGTCGGCGTTGGTAACGATATGCACCGTTATTGTATCGCCCTGCTGATTTACAAAACTACCATATATATACATAATCGCTAAACTTTTATGTTTGCCCGTTTACCGGATTTGCTGCTAATTCTCGTTTCGTTGGCAATCACTCCAACTAACTTTCTTCCGTCTATCTCAAACCGCACTTTGCCGCTTACGCCGCCTATCGGTTGTATCATACTGCGCAACTTATCAAGCGGCGCAATAACTTCGGGGTTGTTTGTCGCTCCGGCATACTCGCCGACAAGTGCCAACGTGGGGCCGCTCACTACGCCGCCTTTGGCAAACGGCATAACCCCGATAGCCTGTACCATTGCAGTAGCGGCACTTACAAAACCTGCTGCAATGCCAAAGCCCGCAAACGGTATATATGCGTGTGCGGCAAAATACATCGCGCTCGCAAGTTCCATATAACTTGCTGTTGCGGCTTTGTTGGCTATGATAACCGGGATTGTTGCTGCTGCTGCCGCTTCCTCTGTTGCTGCTGCCGCTACGGTTGCACCGGCTGCTACTCCTGTGGCTGCGCCCTCTGCGGTCTTGGCGGATGTGTGGGCGGTGCTTGCTGCTGTCAGTAGGTTAATAATGCCTACGATGGCTTGAATGCTCTCGTAAAGCGATATAAAACCGTCAATAATTGCCGTAACGGTCTGCCAGGCGTTGCCGTTACCCTCTAAAGCGTCGGTAATACTCTGTATGCTGCCGCCAATACCCTTAATACCCTCCCAACCGCTTTTAGCGGTATCGAATGATGAAATAGATTGTTTACGCCACTTTTCATAAGTGGCAATCATGCTTTCTATTTCATTTCGCTGTTTTTCCGTTACTGGGTTTTGCTTGTTGTTAAGAAGTTTGTTTAACTCCTTAATCTTATTTGTCAGTTCGTCAAAACCAATCCCCCTAATCTTTAGGGTACGTTCCTTGCCGGTCAGCGCGTCAATTTCGGCTATCTCGCGTTGCATCTGTGGCAATTCGATACCTAACTGCAATGTCTTTTTCTTGGCTGTCAGTTGGTCGATAATTACCTGTGTCTTTTGTATCTGGTCGGCATCTTCCCTTTGCTGCCTTTCCGTATAGAATGATATTGCCGTGTCTATGTCCTTAACGGTATTTGTCGTTGTCGGTAGTTTGGTTTCCTCTAACGCTAAATCCCACGCCTCTTGTAACTTATTCAGTTCATTAATACTTTTTTGCGCAAACTCTCTTTGCGCTTTATCGCCGCTATTAAGCAAACGATTATAGTATGCAAGTTTCTTGTTTAACTGGTCGTAGGTCTTTATCTCATCTTTCTTTAATGCGGCTATACTTTCATCCTCTAACGCTTGGCGGGCGGTTTCCGTCCTTTCTATCTCGGCATCAAGTCCCACGATAGCCTCTTTGTTGGCGGTTGCCTTTTTCTTTCGTAGCTGTTGCAGTTTCTTATCGTAATCGTCAAGTGTCTTTAATTCAGCTGGGACGGCTGCGGCTTCTACCATATCGTTAAATGCCTGCGTCGCTTTTTCTGTTGCGGCTTTGCTTTTAAGCAACGTTTTTATACGTTCTGTGTCCGTAATATCGCATTTTTCGATTTCTTGCTGGTAATACGCTACATTATTCGCCAAATCCTTATAGGTCTTAGCGTTTTCGATAAGCACTTTTTCTGTGCTTGTATTTTTATCGGTTTTCTTATCGTCTTTTATTGTTGTGGTAGGCTTATGCGTTCCGGACTTAATCGTAGTTTTAGCGGCGGCGTTCTCGGCGGCAAATTGGGCCTCAACTTTTTTTATCTCTGCGTCGTTAGCGTCCATTCTGCCCTCAATGCTCCTTAACGATGCAGACGAAGAAACATCAATACCACTATACAATTTTGCGCCCTGTTCGGTAAATCGCCATTTGCCGTCCCTGTCAACCTTTCCATAACGGTCGCTACGCCATCCCTCCGGTACTAAATCACCCGCCTCGGCGTGTCTGCCGTTTCTGGCGGCATCATCTTTTATAGATGTTTGAGTACGGGCATACTCATCCGCCAACTCGATTTGTTTACGGTACAACTCTGTAAGCTGTGCCATACGTGCGGCGGCTTTCGCTCGGCGTGTGAAAGCCTCTACCACGGCATCAGTATTGCCGTTAAATATATTTTCGGCATCGGTTACATTGCTAATCTCTATCCGTAAATCATTAAACGCCGTTTGGTTATTTTTTATCCACGCTATTTTTTCTTGTTCTGTACTTAACGACTTCCAACCCTGCTTTAACTGCTCGTACTTACCCATCAAGTCGGAATAAGTAGAGGATAAAGTATTGTCGTATGCTTCTTGCACCGTGTCGGCTGTTTTGCCTAAATCGTCAATACCTCCAGCTGCATCTAATGCGGCATCTTTCGTTTTGTCAAACGCTCCTATCAGTTTTTCCAGAACTACACCTAACGCCATCAAAGCAAGCCCGACAACGGTTGCCGCCATCAACCCACGTATAGCAATCTTCAAAGCGATAGCCTGCGTTTGTGCGCTACGGAATGACTGCGACATTACATTAACCGCCGCCGCAACCTTTCTTGTATTCGTTCCGAATAAAGCATACGCCGCAATGCTCTGAAACACTCTTTTAGACATTAGCGACTGCAATATGTGTAGTTTCTTGAACGCCTCAACAAGCGTAAGTACAGAAACCGTTGTCATGCCTAATTGTGAACCAAAATTTAATAACGGCTGAATACCGCCTACTTTGTCAGCAATCCAATCCGTATATTTGCCCCACTCATTTTTCAGCATCTGTAATTTCGACGCGCCGGTACTCGCCATATTTTCGTATGCGGCATCCATTGTGCCCTCACTGCTTTGCAATGCGGCTATATTCTCGTCGTATTTCTCTGCAAGCTGCCCGGTAAGTGCGTTAACCAAACGCAAAGCCTCGGCGCGTCCAAACAACTTGCTGTATATGGATTCCTTTAACTCTCCGCTCTTTGCGGCATAAGCCGTAACGGTTTTATCTAATTCTTGCAAATAGTTACGCAAACCGCCCGCCGCTTTGATACTTGCGGCATTAAACGAAATTCCCATAGCCTCGGCCATCTTTTGGCTTTTGCTACTTTCCTTTGTTAGTGCGGTTAAAACACTACCTAATTGCGTGGCTACTTCCGATGTGTTGCCGGTTACGCCTGTTAACGTACTCATGACGGCAAGCATTTCGGTAAACGATACGCCTAATTGTGCCGCCTGTCCTGTAACGCTTGGCAGGGCTGCGGCTAACTGCTCAAACGACGTTACACCGTTCTTTGCTGTAAGCTGTATCTTATCCTGAATATCTCCGGCGGCATCCCATTCCAGACCGTAGTTTTTTATAATAGTAGATGTAACCTTTACAACCTCGCCGACATCTGCAATGCCGCCGACGGCTGATCGTGCCGATTTCTCTAAATAGGAAATCCAATTATCTTCCGGGACGCCATTACTAATTACCTGATATAAACCGTTAGCCAGTTGGTCGCGGGCCATCGGTATAGTTTCGGAAAGTTCGGCTACCTGGCTTTTGAGTTTTACAAAGCCGGCGGCATCTTTCCCAGCCATCGTGTTAGCGGCTTTCATTGCCGCGCCAAACGTACGGCTTTCCTCGGTAACGCTGTTAAGTGTGTTAGTAAGTTGCGAAACGGCGTTAGTAACATTCTGCATCGCCTGTACGGTCTGGGTATAAGTCAACAAGGTATCGCGTAACTGCCCCGCGCTACCTTTTGCCCTCTCCATAACGTGCCGTAAATCGGCTACGGATGTGGCCGCCGTAACTAATTGCTCTTTGCCATCAACAGACAATCGAACGTTAAATTTTATTTCTTTTGCCATTTTTTTACGTTACTTACTTACTCATTTCAAAATTTATTCTTATCTTTGCATCAGAAACAAGTAATTTGCGTATGAAAACGAAAAACGAAAAACCGATTTTGGGCGTTGTTGCCCTGCTGTCATTACTCGTAATGGCTGCGGCTTATGTTGTCAGCAATCCCGGCGTTACCGTTGTATCAGGATGCGTTTTCTTTGCTACGCTCATCATTGCTATTAGCCGATTTATTGACGGCTGCGAAGATAGTATTATTAACGGCGGTCTTTAACCTCTATTCTCTTTGCTAATTCCTCAAACCTTTTCAGGCTCTCGGCGGCTGTGAGTTGTTGGGCTTTGCTTTGCCGCTTTTTGGTTGCGCTCTCCCACGGAAACGGTAAAAGTTTCTTCGGTGTTACTTTTTGTTTTAGATGCGGTTGTATTACTATCGCCGCAAGCATTCGCATACGCTCCCATTCATTTTTGTAGTCTGCATCCTGCTTATCTTTGAACTCCCTATAGATGTGTTCAAACTCTATAGGTGTCAAACGGCAAAAATCATCATACGAAAGATGTATGCAGCCCAAAGCAATGCCCAATATCTCATAGACGGCTATTTCGTTTTTTTTTCTTCGCCGCCGCTATCCTGCGCCTCGGCGGTCGTGCTATCGCTCCACGCTTGCATTTCGTCGGGGCCTATGCTGTCGGCAAAATCCATTAACGACAAATTGAACTCCACACCGTCGGACTTACAAGCCGACATAATGCAGCACCAAAGAAACGCGCAAAGGTCTGTGAGGCTTCCCGGTTCAATATCGGTTACTTCCTTGCCAGTTTCCTGCTTGAAACGAAGCATAGCCCCCATCGTTTGGCGACAGGGGTATGCCTTACCATTAATAGTGATTTCTACTTTTTTCATATCTATTTATGCTTCCGAGGTGGTTTCTTTTCCAGGATAGGTGTCCGGCTCGCCGTCATTCTCTAAACTTACGCTATAAGTTGCATCGTCCT
>NFZD01002873.1_pt1 | contig 12239 bp, 16 predicted proteins | sample 1095381 | NCBI WGS metagenome assembly NFZD01 (sample SAMN03609891, study PRJNA323583) | gut metagenome | isolation source: feces | host: Rattus norvegicus | place: Denmark: Riget | collected 2013 | reverse complement strand
TCAGGTACTACAGAAGGATTGGGCTCAATTCCAATGATTTCTTTTACAACAGTACAACATCAGAGAAGCTATTTAAACCTTGCTCTTAGATTATCTCTTTCAGCAAATGTCTATAGAGAAGTAGCAATTCCATCAGTTTCAGATGCTTCTTCAGGTTTAATGACACCCGAGGAATTATCAACTTTATCTTCTCTGGTCGCTACCTCAGCCTCAACAGCATCTTCTTTAGATGCTTTAACAAAGCAGGTTGATGCAATAAATGCTTTGCTATCTGGTTCTGGTCAAGGTTCAGAGACTGCACTTGTAAAGGCACTGTCTCTAGAGAAATGGAGAAAGGAAGAGATAGATCCGTGGAAAACTACAACCTCTGCTTCTATTAAGACTCTTGAAGAATGGAAGACTTCGGCAGAAGAATCACTGAAGTCAATTCAAGAGTGGCAGACAGCAGCAGAAACAAGAATAACCACTTTAGAGGAATGGAAGGACTCTATGACATCTTTCGAGTCATGGCAGCAACAGGCAGATGAGACTTTAAATTCTCTCGTAACTTGGAAAGTGGATGCAGAAATAAGAATTAAATCACTTGAGGATTGGAGAGTTGCTCAAGGAGGTTCAGGTGGCACTACTGAAGGTGGTGGCACTACTGAAGGTGGTGGCACTACTGAAGGTGGTGGCACTACTGAAGGTGGTGGCACTACTGAAGGCTCAACAACCCCTATCACCAAAGCAGATTTAGAAGCTTATGCGAAGAAGGAAGACTCAGTAGCATATGCAACAAAAGATGCTTTAGGTAATTATGTACCTCTTTCTGATTATAATGCACTTCTTAGCAGAGTAGAAGCATTAGAGAAAGCAAATACCCAAACTACGTAACACAAAGCAAGTATACTACGTTACTCACATAAATAAAACAATTTAAGGCATATGAAACAAGAAATTGCAGAATTAGAGAAACAGATTCGCTATTATAGTGATATCTATTATAATGGCTCTCCTGAGCAGCAAGAGACGGAAGGAATTTCAGACGAGGAGTTTGACTCTTTAGTTGCGGCTCTTCGCAAGTTGGATCCATCAAATCCAGCTCTTCAAGAGGTTGGCGCTCCAGTATCAGACGCTCGTCGCGAGAAGTTGGTTACTCCAATGCTTTCACAGGAAAAAGCACTTACTCGTCAGGATTCGATGAAGTGCTTGAACCGTTTCCCTCTTACAGATGTAATCCTTGAGGAAAAACTTGATGGCTGTGGTCTTGACTGTACTTATATTGATGGACAGCTTGTTAGTGCTGTGACTAGAGGAACCTGGATTGAAGGCACTCAATGTCTTGAGGGAGCAAAGCAGATTCAGAATCTTCCGAAGATGTTCAATCCTGATGGTTTCGAGCGTGTAGTCCATGTTCGTGGAGAGGTTGTTATTAAGGATGCCGATTTTGAACAAATCAATAAGGATTTGATTGAAGCAGGAGAGCAGCCATTTTCAAATACAAGAAATTTAGCAGCAGGTACAATCAAACTTGAAGATATGGCTACAATTAGAGCACGCAAACTCTATTATGTAGCATATGAATTCTTTGCAAACGCTGATCTGTACTCAATGCCAAATAAGAAGTTGTATAATGAGTACGACAAACAGCCTTCTCAAACACATGCTGAGAAGATTGCAATGCTTAAGCGCTGTGGCTTTACAACTCCAATTATTGATCGTCGTGAAACACTTAGCAGAAAGCAGCAGATTCTCGATTTCTGCTATGACACATTGCGTGCACAAGCAACAGACAAGAAGCTTCCATATGCAATTGATGGCATTGTAATTAAGATAGACAATCAGGAGATAGCCCGTTCTTTAGGAGCTACACAGCATCATCCAAGATGTTCGTTTGCAGTAAAGCCAGAAGCAGAGGAAGCCTGGGTCACAGTAGAAAAGGTAGACTTCACAATGAGTCGCTTAGGAACAGTAACTCCAACAGCTGTATTTAAACCAGTGACACTGTCAGGTGCAGAGATATCAAGAGCAAATGTTCACAATTTGAACAATATGGAACGCTTCAATGTCTGCAAAGGCACTCGTTTACGTATTGTTCGTTCAGGTCTAGTAATTCCAAAGATTGTAGGTTCTGATATGCATGCGACATTTTATAAGGCTTCAGATGAGAATACTTATACTCTGCGGGGAAAGACCTATTCAGATTTGGACTTCAAGAAAGAAATTGCCTCACAAGGTTTGAAGTTCTCTGCTTGTTCTAATCCTAAAGGTTACTATGTGTACTTGCCGACCCTGTATAAGCAGGACATTCCTTCAACAGATCCGACAACAGGCGCTCATTTAGAGGTTGTAGAATTATCAAAGGGAGGAGCAAGAGTCTTGAGAGTCTCTGATACAGCAACGAATTATTTCGCAATAGCGAAGAAATGTGAGCACTTCTTGAAGTCTATTCGCTGTCTTGGATGGGGAGAGGCAATTCTTGCTAATTATTGTTTCACTGCTTCAATTAAGTCTGTGCAGGACTTCATTGAGACAATGAGTCCGGAGAAGGTGAAGAAGAATTTTACTCTTACACAGATTTCAGATCAATATGCAAAGAAATTGTCAGACTCAGTTAAGGATGCAATTCAGCACATAGAACTTATTCCTGCAATAAAAGGTCTTGGTATTTCACATGCACAGGCTTCAGTAGATAATGTAGCTTACAAGCTCACCTCTATTGACGACTTGTTTGACCTTACCATTTGGTCACAGTTTGTAACAGACGGTGTTCTTTCTTATATCCGCAAGGATCTAAAGGAACGAGAGCAGGAGATACGAGACTTATTTGCGATTCTTCCTGTTAAATTTGGAATTAAGAAGCAAGAGCAGGCTTCAGAGTTGCTTGTAAATAAGACTTTTGTTATTACAGGCACACTCTCAAAGCCTCGCAAGGAATTTGAAGAGCTTATAAAAGCAAATGGTGGTAAGTTCTCAGGAGCAATTTCAAAATCTACTTCTTATCTCCTTTGTGGGGAAGGAGGAGGAAGCAAACGCTCTAAAGCAGAAGCTTTAGGCATCACCATTATTACCGAAGAAGAATTTATGCAAATGCTCAAGTAAATGTTATGATTAAGAATGGTTATATTTCAGTCCTTGCAGAGAAAGCAGCTGCAAGGGCTGCTTATTCTTTCTCAGAAGATGAAAGAAGAGAGCTTGTTTTGCGTCCGCTGTTTGTTCTAGAACTGGCATTAAAGTACGCAAAGGAAGCAATAGATAATGTTGTTCAGCTACGTAAGGACTCCACGAAGAAGGCTGTTAGAGAAACAAAGCAAGCTTTTGCAGCTTATGATAAGCTTCGTCGTTCTTCAATGCCGAAGCAATTGTGTGAGTCTTTTGACGCCCTTATTGAACAGCAAGGTTCAAATCTACTGAACGAAGTTACAATTTATGAGTTTCAGCTTCGTGGTGAATTGGCTTCAAGAATCAATGCATCTATGGAAAACTATTTGTTTAAAGATGTGATTGCAAAAGCTTACACTGCAACAGCACTGTTGAATTTTGCTCTCACACTTGATACAGAGTTTAGCCTTGAGATAAGACGTCGCACAGGAGTTAGAGTAGTTTATCAGTCAGACGAAAACCTTTGTTTGTCAAAGGTTAGAAGAAATCTTATGAAAATTATTGAAGCTCTAGATTTCACGATGGCTTTATATACTCCACAAGTTAAGATGGCAGTTTCTTTATTACGTAATAAACTTCTATCTGTAGAACTTCCAAAGGTTAAAACAGAAGGCGAATGATTCTAGAAGAACTTACAGTGGACGAGTTAGTTAGAGAAGCAACATCTAGAGCTTCAGATAGAGGTTACTACTCGGTCCATGAAGAAACTTTAGCAGTTCTTACGGGTAACGAAAGAATGCTTGATGAGACAGAGAACATCTTTATGTGTGCACAGCTATCTTTAATTTCCGCAGAAGTGTCAGAAGCAATAGAAGCACATAGAAGAGGAGACATTAGTATATCAAATCTTTCGAACTTAATGGAATTATCAGACAAAGACTTTGTATGTTCATACAAGTCGCAGGTTAAAGGAACCTTACAGGAAGAGCTAGCAGACATATTCATTCGTGCAGCTTCTTTCTGTGGTTACTTTGGATTCACAGACATTTCACAGCATATTAGAGCAAAATTAAGATTTACAGATTTGACAGTTAAAGGAAGAGATGGCAAGCGTTATTAAACATACAGAAACTCCTTGGTTGTTTGCACAGCAGGAGAATACTCTAGGTTTTGCAGACCTTGTAGTACGTAAGTATTATACTACAATAACAGGACAGAAGGCTCCAATTAATCCGAAGCTAGTAAGCTTCACGTTCTTTACTTCAGCACTTCAGAATGAAAGAACATTCGTATTTCAGTTTGAGCATTTTACATTAGTCCTAATGTCATCCCAAGCCTTTGTTCTCTATGCACCGAACGAAATGTTCTTTACAGATGTAAGAAATCATTCACTTAATTGGGCAGACAAGCCCAATTTATATGATAGTTTATAAACTTAATACAATTTAAAAGTAATGAATGTAAAACGTTTATTCTCCTCAGAGTCTGTCTCTGTAGGACATCCTGATTTTGTTGCAACAGCAATTTCAGATGCGATTCTTGATTTTTGTGTTGCAGCAGATAAGAAGTCTCGCTGTGGTATTGAAGTAATGTGTGTACCTAATAAGGTCATTCTTGGCGGTGAGATCACTACAAAAGCTGATCTTAATGATGAGACACTTGGCACGCTTGTACGACAAGTAGTTGCGTCTATTGGCTATACAAAGCCAGAATATGGTTTCTGTGCCTGTGATGACCCGGATTGTCCAAACAAGCTTCAGATTGAGAACAATATTCACACTCAGTCACCAGACATCAACCAGGGTGTAGATAAGGCAAATGATGAAATCGGTTGTGGTGACCAGGGAATTATGTTTGGGTATGCTTGCAATGAGACATCCAATTATTATCCTTTGGCTGCTGCTATTGCAAACGAAATCATGCGAGTTTATACACGCTATTTCAAGAAGCATCAAGATATTCTCAGCCCGGACGCAAAGAGCCAGGTAACAATCGATTACGCAAATGAATGCATTGACACGATTGTTATTGCAGCTTCACACAAGGAAGATGTTTCTCCTGAGAAATTGAGAAACATTATTGAGAAGCATATTCTACTTCCAGCTCTTCAGAATGTTGAACTCGGTGCTCGCTTCGAGGACGAGGAGACAAAAACAGCGTACGACCTGATGACAAAGGATACAAAGATTCTTATCAATACAACAGGCAAGTTTGTCATCTGTGGTCCTTATGGAGATGCAGGAATTGAAGGCCGCAAATTAGCCGTTGATAGCTATGGCGGTTATGCTCACATCGGAGGAGGAAATTTGCATGGAAAATGTGCAAGTAAGTCAGATTTCAGTTATGCCGTTTACTCTCGTTATCTTGCCAAGAATTTGGTTGCAGCAGGTGTAGCCCCACAGGTAGAGATTCAGCTCGCTTCAGCGATTGGAGTTTCAACTCCAGTATCTATCTATGTTGAAGCTGATTTCTTGGACGATGAGCAGTGCTTAAAAATAGCAACAATTCTCCAGGAAAATCTTGACATGTCTTGCAATGCAATTATTGAGCAACTGCATCTTCTCGAGACAAATCGCACTTCAACCAATTTTGACTATACCTTTGGTTTGCAACCGAAGAAGGAAGAAGGGCTTCCTCTCCCTTATTTCCATCCTTGGGAATCACTGGACTTGGTTCCTAAGTTCAAGGAACTTTTCAAGAACATCTAATAATAATCCCGTAATTTATTCGTTAAATTACGGGATTTATTGTGTGCAAAAGCTTGAATCTGACGTTATTGTTATAGAAATTCAAATAAAACATTAACATTTAAATTCAAGCAATATGACTAGATTACATACAATATCTCAGCTTACAAGCCAAGAAGGAACATTTAATATCGTTCTTGAAGGCTATGGTGTTACAGGGCAGGTTATTTCAAGAGACAGCAAGCTTCTTTGGGAGAATAACACTCCCGTAACCAAGGAAGAACTCTACCTGATTGAGGAAGAGGAGGAGAAAGCAAATTTCAGCTATGTAAAAGTAGCTTAGTATTAACTTTAACACGAAGGATATTATGAATAATGAATTGATTGAAGGAATCTCAACAGCATTAGTTTTGGCTGTTTGTGCAATCCCCATGTTTGCAGCAATGTATAAAGATTGGGCAGCTACAAGAGATAAGGAAGGTATTGATGATAAAACGATTTTATCATTTCTTAAGGACTATTGGGCAGGCAAACTTGTTTAACCAATTAAAAATGTAGTTAGGTATAACACTTAACTACATTTTTGATTATGACAAAAGAAACAGATCAGCAGAAACACGACAGAGAAGTAGACTTTGAAAACAAAGTCTACCAGCTTACATCAAATCTAGCGGCTCTTCTTATAAAGAAGAATCATGATTATGGCAACTCATTTCATGATGTCTTCTCTCTCGTATAGGCATGTCAGTAAGTGAAACACACATTACTGAGAAATGCATGAGGTTGTCAACATTACTAGAGAATAAGGAGGAATCAGCAGTAGGCGAATCTGTAGACGACACTTTATACGATTTAGCAGGATATTGTATTTTGACGCTAGTTGAGCGTCAATCTTCACAAAATCCTAAATAAATGTTACTTCGTATAGGAAAACTTAAGACAGACGTTTCTTTAGTACTAAGACACAGAAGTTCAGATGTTAATATAGATTGTTCAACGGCAGGCAGCATCGAAACCAGAAGATTTGATGGAGGTTCTGCTCTTACTAATGGAGGTTTAATAATAGATGCAGGAAATGCATCAAGTACATTTAACTCATAAATTAAATGAAAGCCCTTTTAGATGCAAATGGAAATGTTACTCCTGCAGTGCCTCTGAGTCAAGCTAAAGACTTCATGCAAGGAGTAATTGAAAATCCTTCAATTAGAGGGATTGTTAGAATTAAGGCAATAACAGAAACACGAGTAGCTTTATTTGGCGATAACTCAGAAGGTGCTCTTCTTGCAGAAGGAGAGACAGAATACTTTATTATCCCAGAAGGTAGGAAGTTAAACATTCTGTCAGGTAAAGTTAATGTCATGTATTAATAACTTATAGTTATGAATGAAGTACAAGCAACAATTAAGGACGTTGTGCTTATGAAGCTCGAAGGAGCTTCAAGCATCAATGCAACAATTTTAGATGAAGTACGTGTAGCCCCTTCTGGAACATTTAATGTACAAGCAGGCATAACGGGTCAGATCCCAGTTTGTACAGAAGTGCCTTTCGATACTTCAGTGCAGTTCAAAGAAGCGTTAGCAGTTAAAAACTCAGACTCTCCTTTGAAGGTAGACTTGACAAACACAAACGCACTCATTGAAGCAATTACTTCTGCAGCCTCAGCAGAATTATCTTTTAATGACACGACTTCACTCAATGTTTCAGTTACTCATAAAGCTCCAGTACAGGTTGCAATTCCAGAAGCAATCACAGTAACTTTAGCTGATACTGAAAAAGGTCTGGCTATTCGTGCGCTTGCTCCTTTCCAAACTGAGACAACAATTTCGAGTTTGCCAACAATCAATACGACAACAACGTTGCAAGGCGAGGTAAACGCTACCATAACAAATCCAATACAGTTACAGCCAGCAGAGGAGAAAGAATCTCTCTTCTATGTTCTTCTTGAGTCAGCAGAAGGAAAGAAGAAATCTTGCATTCAGTACAATTCTGGTGTTAAAACACTTTCAGAATTTAAAGCTTGGATAGATGATGAGATTTGTCGTTTTAAGACAGCAGAAGGAGTGGATATTCTTGTTCTCGATTATCGCTTTACAAAATAACACAAATAAAGAATAGCAAAGGATTGTGCAAATCACATTTCTTTGCTATTTTTATGCCAAGAAATTTCATACGGGTGAAACACGAAGTTTTTAACTCAGATGGAGACTATATCTGCAGATTGTTTGTACCAACAGGAATCCGTTTAGCAGACAGAGAAAAGTCACTTGAAGACTTTGCAGAATTAGTACTCTCAACACTTTTAGGAATAAATCCAGCGGAAGAGAATGTCTCTTTTTCATTACAGCTAGTAAAGGAGAAGATCACATTTGATGAGTTAGATAGCATAGCTCTTGTCGGAGACTCAAAGCTAATTGATTTTAACAACTCGACGTTGTCACAAGACAAAGTCAGAATGCTGATTGATGACTTAAATACAACACTTTTTGAATTCGAGATATGATAGAAATTGCAGACTACATAGATCCGTCAGCCACAATAGTTATTTGTGCGCTCACATACTTTATAATAACAGCTTTTGCAGCATCCTTAAAGACCTGGCTTAAGCAGTTAATAACACTCTTAATAGGAATCATAGTATCTGTAGTATACTATTTCTTATTTGATACAGATCTGAAGATACTAATTACCTCATTCTCAGTTTCAATCGTACTTTATGATTTTGTGATAAAGCACATATTAAGAAAGCTTAGTATAGACTACAATTCATACAATAAAGGTGCTAATTAGCGCCTTTATTTGTGTCAATATATCCCATAAATACGTATTTAATACAGATTAAGTAAAATTAGAAACATTAAAATACAAACAATTATGGGAGAAATTTATAGAGGCGCTGTTATTGAAATTGACAGCAAGGAGTTAGAAAAGCTTATGGTAGCTGAGGGCATAGACAACTACTATACACGCTCATTACAGGATCGTCGTTACAATACAACAATACGAGTTTCCCTTTATGAGCTTCCAAAGGAGTTCTTGCCAAAGCTTCTTGAATACATTCAGCAGAATTTTGTAGGAAGACAAAAGTCTTCAGCAGAGAAAAAGCTGAAGCAATACATGAATATACTGAGCTCATTCAGAACAAAGGTTCCGAAGAATTTGCCTGATCTAGTGAACGTTCTTCGTCTCAAGGTAGCAGAAGATGCATACTCTTATGCGCTTGTTTTCACTGATGAGAATGGAAATCAATATCTTCGCCGCGTTAAGTCAATAGAGTATCATCCATACTCAGCAGCAGATGAAATGCCGGCTTACGTAGAGGTATGTTTATCATTCACTACGATGGGAAAATCATCTTCAGCAAGATTTACAATACATTCAGCAGACCTCAACAAATCTTTGGAAGAGATTTTAGCTGCAAATGACTATACCTTTGCAACTGAGCAGGACTATAAAGACTATATGGAACGCTATAACAGGTTCATACGTCTTCACGATTCATTAGGAAAGCAGCTTGTTCTGAATACGTGTTCAAGACAGTATGTCTATAGGAACAGAGATGACTACAGAGGACGTTATATAACACTTCAGCCAGGTTCAAAAGTACTTGTTTCAACTCCAGAGGACAACAAGATTCCTCAGCGTTTTGAATATCCTACTTTCTTCAAGACAGAAGACACAGAGAAAGTCGAACCTCTTATGATGTTTGATAGCTGCTCTCTGTCCTGTTTCTCTTTAGATGCACATGCAGAAGTAGAGCTCCAGTCAGCTATCCTAGATGATTATGTTTACCGCGATGACATAGCGGATAAGCTGGTTATTCCGGAAGCAACTCGAAATTGTCTTGACATTCTTTTGAGTTCATCAGACTATGATTTCTCAGATGTTGTAGACAATAAGTCAGGAGGTCTTGTAGTTCTTTCTTCCGGTCCTGCAGGTTGTGGTAAAACACTCACAGCACAGGTCTACTCAGAGATAATACACAAGCCTCTTTATACGGTACAGTCAAGTCAGCTCGGAATGACAGCACAGGATGTGGAGAAGAATTTGACAGAGATACTCTATCGAGCATCACGTCTAGGATGTGTTCTGTTAATTGATGAAGCAGACGTATTTATCCGCAGAAGAGGTGATGACCTGGAGCAGAATGCTATTGTAGGAGTGTTCCTAAGAACACTTGAGCATTATTCTGGTGTATTGTTCTTCACTACAAATCGTTTTCTTGATACAGCAGGAGAGCAGTTTGTGGATGATGCAATCTTAAGCAGATGTACCTGCCATCTTCGCTACAAGCTTCCTAATGCAGAGGAGCGAAAGAAGATATTTGAGATTCAGATAACTGAAGCAGGACTGTCTGCAACAGCAGCTCAGGAAGTGGAGATTCTTAAAGTCTTAGAGGACTCATCAGCATCAGGTCGAGATATTCGAAATCTGATAAAGCTTTCGAAGTTATTCTTAGCAAAGTCAGGAGAAACAAATTTGGATGCTGCAACAGTAAAGAAGGTAATTCCATTTCACTCAACTTTGCAGCAAGTTTAACTAACAGGGTTCTCTACAAAGAGAACCCATTTTACTTTAGTAGCAATGATAACGAAAGAACTAATTTTAAAGAACGCAGACTTAGTTGCTGCTCCAAAGAAGTGCATTTATAGAAGCATGTTCTGTAAGATAGTTTCCAGGTCTCCTTTAGTCATATCCTACTTAGGAGAAGATCTGACAATCGAGGATGAAAACTCAATAGTTTTCGTTCCACTTTCAGACGAGGCTTTATCGGAGTTAGCAGATAAGCTTCTCGCTGGAGAATCCATTGAGCTTGAGGAAGAGACCTCTACAGAACTTCTTGATACGAAGGCAGTTACAACAATTAAACTCCTTAAGGAGAAGGCTGAGCTGTATCGGGCATCCATCCTTTCAATTAAGCTTAAAGCTCAAAAGAAGATAGATGATTTACGCGCAGTCATGCTCAACAAGGTCCATGAGCTTGAAGAGGTGAACAAGAAACTTAAGGCTAAGATTGAGAAGTTTGATTATGTTATTCAGACAATAGAATTATACGCTGGAATTAAAGAGCATATAGTGCAGTTAGCTAGTGGAACTCCAGCAGACGAGTCAGAGGACATTACACTTCATCAAGCAGTCATCTATGCAGATGAAGAACTAGCCTTGGAAATTCAGGACTTTGATTGGAGAAAGTTTAAACGGTTTGAAGAATGGTTATTAAAGGACGATAACTTTAAGAAGTTACTTCCATTTGAGAAGTCAGTTGTTGCCATTAAACCTCGAAGAACGAATATGAAATATTCTGACAACAGCTTTGAAAACTTCATATTCAACGAGCCGAATAAGAAGACGATGTTCCTGATAAGAAATGGAGAAAACCTTTACTCGCTAAAGTCAGAGAACATTGCTTTAGATGACAGGTTATTTCCGAATAAGAACTATTTTGAGGATCTTCAAAAGAATCCTATCTCTTCTTATAGTTTTCCACAGGATCGCCAAGCTCTAGTAGAGAGGGAGCGCAAAAGATATACAGCTGTACTCTTCTTAATTCAAGGTTTGATAGATAGGTCTGATGTCTTTGCACCATTTAAAAAGACTGTAAATCTTATGAAGTCTCATGAGATACCAGAAGGCATTTCTTTAATTTATGAGCTTGAAGCTTCTTTGACAGATGGCAAACCAAATGTAATAGATTGGATGCTTCAGAAGAATAAGCTCCTGTCGAAAGGAAAGAGAATAGTAGCCCTGAGAGAATCATTTTCAGAAGACGATTTTGTTAGATATTATGAGAAAAGAGCAGAGCCAGCACTCCCAACAGACGGAATTTATACGCTTGTTCAGAACAAGAACTATTCAGACCATTCTTATTATCAACAGCGGTTCGCAATACAGTATCTTCCACAAGACGAGGTCTATGTTCCCTCTAAGGGATTTGTAAAGAGATCTCAGAGAGTTTCAATCAATGTTGACATAAATAGTACAGCTATTCTCAATTATGATGACACTAGCATCGAAGAAATCGACTATTATCTGAACTCTAGAGCAGCACGCTCACTCTACTTTAGATACGTGAAGAAGCTCCTACTATTTAAGCGCATTTATAAGCAAGAAGAAGAGAATGAGAAAGCATTCTCAATGCTATTGATTTCAGAGGTTTCAAAAGCAGGATATGCTTTTAAGCCAGGAATAGACCCGATGTATGTTGCAAGTCTGGCAATAAATCGTCTTAAAACTAGACTAAAGTGGAAGAGGTTTATCTCAACGAAGGAGCAAGATAATTTGACTCTTATAAAGAGAACAATGCTATCAAAGCAATTTTGTAATGACTTTTACACTGTCAAGAAATAAGGTAATATTGAAAGCTCATAAGGAGAATTTCATATGATACAATTAAGAGTCATTATAATACAACGTTCAAAATCATGGCTTGTTGCAATACAATCTCCTGTTCATGTCTACTCAGCACTAAGCATA
>NFZD01003819.1_pt1 | contig 12247 bp, 7 predicted proteins | sample 1095381 | NCBI WGS metagenome assembly NFZD01 (sample SAMN03609891, study PRJNA323583) | gut metagenome | isolation source: feces | host: Rattus norvegicus | place: Denmark: Riget | collected 2013 | reverse complement strand
TACGTGGGATATTTCCAAAGTAAATGCAAAATATGAATATATCAAGAAGTTTTCAGTAAGCAACGGTGAAACAAACATATTGCCAGCATATTCAATCAAGAGATACGGTTTTAGGCCATATATCAATTACAAGGGTGAAAGAATGTATTTTGAGTACCTTTACAGCAATGCTGGAATAAAAACTGGTTTCGGATTGAGAATCAATGGCGTTGAATATCCTGTCATGTCATTTGTTGATGAAGAAGGCAACTATTCCTATTCTGGTGATGATTATTTTCCATACAACAACCCTTATGACAAGAATTATTATATTTCCTATGATTCAAATAAAGATTACATTGTAGTTGACGGAATCACATATGACATATATTTTGATGCTGATGAGGTTGATGACGGTGATATAGTATGCATTGAGACAGATGAGAATCTTCCTGTGATGATTGGTGACAAGCTGGTTGCCGTAAATACGGATATTGACTACACTGTAAGGATGGAATCTGATTCAAGCGGCAATACATATGCATATTTCAACGGTTACAGGCATAACAAGGTAAGGAATCTGTGTGATTGTGTGAATATCAACGGAACAGAGTACCAACTGACATATAACGGAGCAATTGAAACCCCTATTGTAGGCCAGACTGCAAGATGCACGTTGGATGACGGTGAAGTGCTTACATTTAAGGTAGCAGAAGTGGACGATGCCGAACATAGGGTAAAGAGCCTGTGGAAGACAAAGGTAGAATCTGACGGTTCGGTAACAAATGCATATACCATGTCGTATGTTGACGGTTCGTTAGAGAAGACGGAATATACGAATTCGAAGAAATATACAGTAAACAGTTATGACGGAATCAAGGTAGGTGACAGATACTTCAAGGTGGAACGTTATGTCTCCGATGTGGGCAGCGGCAATGTGGCGTATGAATATGTAAGGCTTAACTGGTCGCAGCAATTCAATCTTGTTGTGGTTGATACTGTAGGAAGCAACAGGATTCTTTGCAGGCTTGACATTGACAGGAGAAATTTCACTGCAATTGAAGCAAATTCAATCATTGACAGCTCTTTGGACATTCTGACTACAAGTGGAGGCTTCTCGATATTGAAAAGACCGAATACATTCGGAAAGAAACTGTTGGTTTACAATGAATGGCTGTCAGAAGCATTGGGCTATGACAGGCCTGTATCAATTTATGAGCTAAGCGATATAGAGAACAGGATTCATTTCCTTATTGCCAAGGATTCAATGACATTCCCAGTTAGTTTGTCAAAACCGATTGACACATCGTTGAACAAGACAAACTTAATCACGAATTTCCATTATGATGAGGTCGCAGATGAAGTGATAAACAAGATAGTTGACATGGAGAAAGACATGTATTCCCCAGTGTTTAAGGATGTAGAATCTGGAGAACTTTCAGATGTCGAAAAGATAGAGTTCAATCTGCATTTCAGGACTAGAGACCTTGAGACATGGAAAATGATACAGGATGAAGGAACATATGCAACATCTGGTGATACTGGTGATGTTTTCGTGGACAATTCAATTGACAACATGTTCTCCAATTGGTTCGTGACGGATTATTATCCCTATAATGCCTACCTGGATTCAAATTCCAGTGCATATAAGACAGAAGGAGGTAAAAATACGCCAGATGCATTCATAAACAACAACATGAACAACTCTGATTTGCTTGGATTCTTGTATTTCACGACAAATGATGTACAAGTAAAGCGCAAGAAACTGGAAAAGTCATTCTTGAGGCTTACCTATTTCGATTCAAGGAATCCATTGAAGCAGAACATGCTTGGAACATCAACATTATATTTTGATTGCGACAGGTATTTTGATGTATTGTCAAATACCCATGAAGGCATATTCTATGAAGACGTTGCACAGTCACTTGACATTGACAGGGTCACTGAAGGCGTAATGGACAGCAACGGGGTTGTAACACCAGCATCAACCGGGGACAAGATAGCAGTCAACAGGAATACGGTTCCAGGAGTCTTGAAAGAGGCATTTTTGGCAAATTCTGGTGATTACACGACCGTAAGCAGTCTTGCTGTAAACAACATGGAAAATGCACCGAGACTTGACAGCAGAATAACCATAGGTGACATGTTCACTGATTCATTGTCAAGTGAAGGGTTCTATTCATATATACTTAAGGCATTCGCCAACAAGAAGGTCGAGCAGACAATATACATGAAGGCTGAGTTCTTCCATGCTGGCGTTGGAATAAAGATACCGATGATGCTTGCCGTTGATGATGATGACAATGCAATTTCAAAGTGGACGCTTGACAAACTGGATGCTTTCAAGGATGGGTATGCTCTGAAGGACATCTACAATAAAATGTACACACCTATAACGATTTCATACTCTAAAGAACTGAGGAAGTTCGTATATAGGGTTTCCGATGAAAGGAATTATTCCGTAGCGACAAAGAACGGTAACAAACTACGTTTCAATCTGTTTGAATTAAAGATAAAAGCGCAATAAGATGCAAAAGATTAAACATACGATATCACTCGAAGCCTTCAAGACAAGGTATCCGTTGACATATCCTTCCATATCAAATGCCAGATACAGTTTTGTAGAGAAACAATCGTTGAAGATGTTCCCGAATGCAAACTACAATACAATACCCCTTGGGATTGATGAAAATATATGTGGTACGAAATACGAGAATTTCACTGAAAAGATGAGGGAACTGTATGGTGGAAAGGTGATAGACTACATTACGCTGGACAAGTTGTATCGTGAATTCCTGGATTATTATGGATTGCTTTATTCGAACGAATGTCATGGTCCTTATAGCAGTGCTACAGACTATTACAATTCAATTGAAAGAACAGGAAGACCAGGTTATGCTGCATATGCGAAAATGGACGAGGATTTCAATGCACATGGAGGCAAGAAGTTCTATAAATGGCTTACAAGCTACTATTTCATATCACTTGACTTCATGAACGAGTATTTTGTGGCCGTTGAAGATGGACTTAAACTTAAAAAGACGGCTGGAGAATGGCTTTCATGTGTGAATAATCTCCCAAACCCTATAATGTATTACCCAGACGTATGTGAATTCTATGGAATAATCAATACATGGCATGAAAAATTCTCAGGTGACATAACGGAAAAAGACTGTTGTGACTATATCAAATACAAGAGCTACGGTGGAGAGGATTTGTATATTATTCTGAAAAACTGGATAGGGAAAGAAGACAAGATTATCGGAAGGATTAATTCACTTGTGAATACCAGGCTTAAAGAACTGACACCTTCAATAAGCATTGATTTGCCGTTGAATAAGAAGGTTGAAGATTTGGGGAATTTCGTTAGTTTTTCTAAGGAGTTCGTCATTGGAAGGGAATATTCTCCAGGCTGTATATGTACATATAACAATAATGTATATATCCTTCTTAGAGGGAGAGGTTTTGTTATTGATGAAAATACTGGAATTGCGAGATTTGATTCTGACAACTGGATGCTGTATTCTGACTACTACAAGAATCTGCATGCCTATGAGTTCGTTGACAATATAGACAAACCCCAGTTGAGCGGAAGAACGGTGTCGTCTTTGGATTCGTTCGAGAGGACAACTGATACGGTAGATAATATAGGGAATACGCTTGAAGGCTATTTTGAGCCGTCAAAAGACTCAAATTTCATCCAGCCAGCAGAAGATACTTTATTGGACTTGAAATATGAGATAGGGAAGGCTGTAAACGTATCGAATACGAATGTTGACGGACAATATGTGGGCGATTTGCTGTATTCGGTTGATTTTTACTATAAATACCATTCTGGAAACATAATTGAAGAAACTGTAACGACGTGCCATGAGGGTGAAGATGTGCTGGAATCAATCAGTTCTTGCCAGTTCAAGGCGATAAGCACTGGCAAAGATTTCGATGAAACAATACATGCCGACTTTACATATTATAAGGGGTGTATATATGAATATGTGGACGGAGTTGCATCATTGGTAAAGAAAGACGGCCATGTATTCGGGCTTAAATGTATTGACCATTGTACATTGGAAATGCAGACTGGCTCATACTGGCTTAATTACAATGAAAGTTACCCTGTAAGGTATTACAAAGTCAACAAGGATATTGAAGAGGCATACTCTTACGAAAAGGGTGTTTATGTTGAAGTCGCCATGTGTGACTGGTTTTTGGAACCATCTGTATATGAGGACAACGGAAGTGTTGTTTCGCCTGCAATACGCAAGGAAGAATTGATTGGATATTCAATGCCAGAAACATTGACGAACAATATTTATATTGATAGAGGATATTCAACTGTATTGGACAAACATCTGAGAATGGGTGAAATATCTTCACTTGAAGCTCTTGAAAAATACGGAAACAGAAGCTTCAATATAATTAATTTGGAAGAAGAAACAATTTGACAAATGGCTAACGGAGTTTACGGTACTAATATACCCGCATCAATAAGTGATGAAAACATAAGCAATTATGTTGACATATTCTATTCTTATTCGGAAACAAGGAACAGCAGTGATGTAGATGGCAGCAAATTCGAGAAACTGTCAGCTGAAAACCTTAAGAATGTTGTCGCAGTGTCCACGGAAGACAATGACAGCATTGTGGACGGACTGTATAACCTTAAACTCCCTACAAGTATTTTTGGAAAGAAGGGGTTCTATACGATATACATAAAGCCGAAAGAGGTTCCAGTTACTATACTTGATGTAGCCACATTGAGGGATTTCCCTAATATACGTGGAATCGTTCTTGATATAAATGCATTGCCGAACGAGGTTGCAGGAGACGCTACAATCAACAATGCACTGGTAGGATACAGGGTAATCTATAGGAACGATGACGGAACACGCTCGAATGAAATAAGGATAGTGACTTCAAACAACAAGTGCGAACCAGTGGTAAGTGTGTCAACAAGCACAAATTCCAAGACATATTCATACCAGTACAACGAGAATTCGACATATACTTTTCTTACGGTCACTCCTTCAATGCCATTGAGCTACAAGGCAAGCTCCACTCCATATATCGGAAAGTCAACACAGAAGGCTTATCTTGTGAACACATTGTTCGAGCCAGTATGCCTTGAACTTGAAATGGTGGAGAATGACATTGATACAGTTACCAATCTCCTTACTGGAAACCAGCTGCGTGACCTTAACAGCGGACTTATCACCACATTCGACAAGAACAACAACATCATTGCACAGCATGAGATGTCAACCCTCAAGTCAAGTGACACAGGTGTGCCTCAGTACGAAATCAAGGAAAACAAGTCAGACAACATTGACTTCACACAGACAATAAGCGATAAATTATAATTAGAAAATGCCAAAATACATAAAAAGCCATTCTAATTACAGATTAAGCACCAAGCACCAGAGCGTAAGGAACGGAACTGTCCTTGAAAGGGACATCAGTACCGTAGGGGGCGTGAATTCGTTCGCAACTGGACAATCGACCATATACTCCAGCGGAAACTTCATAATGACCGTCAACAACACGGCAAGTGCTTCGCGTCATATTGTCAAGAAGGGATGGCTCCCTAACAGCGAAAACGGAAACATATGGAATACGGATGCACTAAAGAACTGCACAAGTGACATAAACGGCTCTAAAGAGGCCAATATCATACTTAAGAATGATTTCCTTGACCTGCGCTCATTTGCATGCTACGGCTCGTTGTATGTCCTTATACAAACTTCTATAGCGAACATAATAAACAACTTTCCATATGAGATATATACTGGGACAGGAAGCGACAATTTCGTAAAGCACCATTTCACTGCCAATGTAGATTCCACTTCATTCGACTATAGCGGAAACACGAATTCCACAGGATATAAGGCAACAACGAATTTCTTTGAACTTTCGGATTCTGGAACGCCAGCGACATATGTGTCTGGTTTTTCCGAGAACATGTATGAAGTCCTTAATCCTGGAGGAATTGACATGCACACAAAGGTAGTTGACGGTAATGTCATAAGCAATCCAATGAAGTATTTTGCAAATGGCGGGTGTCTTAACTATTCGATATTTACTGACACCACAAGCGAGAACCCGACAGACGGATATGACTTTACCTGGAATGTAATGGACAATGTGGTGAACGTGTCAGAAGGTGGGAGCATTGCAATCATGCCACAGAAGTTTACGGTAAAGAATTTCACGTTGAACATACAGAATGACATCCGTATTGAAAGCATTAATTTCGAAGGAAAAACACATTTGATATACAAGGATTTCAAGGCTGGTAATGTGATATATTGCAGGGAAAAGAATGGTGAACTTGTATTTAGCGACAAATACTGCCCAGAAAGCGGAGATTACATTGCGACCATTGAATTGACAATGTCAGTCAATGACTTACCTTATATTATAAATCTGTATGCATTTAGGAATGAATCACTTGATGTGGCTTATTTGGTGGCGGAAAAGGATTTGTTCATCCATATCAGACCAAAGCCGTCTTTATGCTTTTATGATGATTTTATTGACAACTCTTCAATGTTCGAACGTTGTCTGCTTGGTGTCTATAGCGGTGAAAGGAATGTTGCCAAGTTTGAAATACTGAATGAGAATGAGTATGGTACATACAAGACAACAGAATGCCTGATATTTCCGACAGCAAGCGGAGGCTATAACATATCGACAAATGATACGGCTGTTGAGAGATATATACAGAACCTTGCAAAAATAGGACTTAGATATGATGATACCTATACGGACAACATGTATAGGACAATGACTCATGAATCATTGAAGAACTTTGACTGGACAAGGAACTATGACGGCAACGGAGGGGATACCGACAACGCCTATGTCGAGAACGGAGAGAAGTTCAAGTCAATAATAAGGATTCTTGGTTATGTGTTTGACAAAGAAAAGACATATATTGACTGTATAGGGGCATCAAATGTAATCACATACAATGACCGTTCAAACACCTCTGATTACCTGTTTACGGACGCTCTGGAGGCAGATGGGTGGGATGTGTGTACAATCTATCCATATGAGCTGAAAGAGTATAGCAAAACGTCTGGAAAGGAAATAGACACTGTTGACTGGTCTGACATAAACCAGAAGAACAATTACTTCAACCGAAAGTTCTATGAGAATACTACTGAAATAATAACACCGTATTCAAAGGATGAGGGAGGTTTCTATCTAGGTTGCAACGAAAACGGAGAAAGTCAGATGTTTGCAGTTCCGAACTATAGCGGACAGACGTATTATGTGGACAATGGGGTTGTGAAGAATGTGATAAAGAACTATACAAATGGCAAAGAATATACTGTCCCAGATGTCAGCAATGAATTTATGAGAAGGCTCAGAATCAACTCAAGGAACATTCTCGCGAAGAAAGGCACAGTTGAAGGAATTGAGTCTTTGTTGTCCCTGTTCGGATTTAGAAGCAGGAGATGGTTCAAGGCACTTGATGAAGAGCGCATTATACGTTATAGAGAAGAAAACGGAAAATATGTACCGAAGAATTATGGGTTCGAATACCAGTATTCCAGCAACTTGACGAAAAAGCTTCCGTTTGACTTTGATGTCGTCGAATATACCATGTTCACGGAACCAATCAAGGAAGAATGGAATGAAAGCAAGTCGGAATACAAGATAGATTTCTATAACTCATGCAAGACAATTCCTTACAACACGCAGTCATATATCAACGGAGAATATATTCCATACCAGGGAATACCAGTTGCATATAGAGACATTGATGGAGTGTGGATAAGTCCTTCTGGTGAAACAAATGACGAACAGTCTGCTTATCTTGACGGAAACCATGAGCCAGTAAAGGCAAGAAGACTGTATCCTTACTTTGATGGGAACGGAATATATGACGGTGGCATGTATTACCAGATGAATGGTGGATGGTTGAGTTTCTGGCCTTATTTCTATGATACGAACAATGACCTTGTCCCGAATTATGATTCAAATGTGTCAAAGGAGACGTTGAGAAATATAAGACAGGTAAAGAATATCAATGAATTGTTGTCCCAGCCGATTTCGGAGTTGTTTGACGGTGTATTGTATTATGTTTCCGACACAAGTGTCAACTATGCCATAATTGATGGGAATATATATGAGTTGTTTGACGAATATGATGATTATGGGAATCATTTCATGTATTTCAAGTTACAAATTTACGGAAATGCAGTTTCCGTCGGAGGTGAATTGTACAGTGACTACATCAAGGTAAGTGACAGAATATCGAAGAATGGCACTTCAGTTTATGATTTGAGTCTATATGAGGATGGTACTGAAATAAAGGTATATTATAATAATGATGAACAGCCTTTTATCGTCCAGCATATACGGTCATTGATAGACGATACTGTTGATTTGGAACCTTCCATGACGAATCTGTTCATTGACGGAAGCTATCATTCACCAGCTGACAAATACACACATTATTTCAAGTTGGATTCCACTTATTATTCTGACAGGATAGGTGATTACGGGTGGTCTCAACTTGCAAACACTGACAGTGAATATTTAAGGCTAAACACGATTGTTGACAACTTTAATGGAAACAACCCACATAGCGGAAATCTGAACTACGACAACGGTTATGAATACATATCAAGGTTCGACAGACTGTTCAAATATGCTTCAGACAACGGGATGTTTGATGAATCATGTTTCTACGATGTGGATGATGCATATAATGAAATAAACGGAATCGGCTTTTCTGGTCTTGTAAGCCCGTTGGACGGTGCAACCGACTATTCGGCCTATCAACATGCAGACAGCAAGGTGCATTCATTTGCAGATAAGATTGACACTGATGGAAATATAATAAAATATGACTTGTTGTCATCTGATTGGATTAGTTCAATAGTTGACTATAATTTCGTAAGCGGAATGACAGAGGCTGACGGTGTAACATCACAGATAATCAATACAAAGGTGCTGGATATAATCTTCTATCTGTCCAATGAAAAGTTCTATTCAAAGGAATGCCAGGAAGAAGTCAAATTCATACAGGACAAGGTAATGCCTTATCTTGAACAGATGATACCTTCAACTGCGATTGTAAGGATAAAGATGCTTCCAGCAACACTTAATTGGGTGTTCAATGAAGATGCGAACGATTCAACTGAATTTGGAAAGGTTGACAGATGGAAGAATTATTATTTCTGGAGGGAAGAGGCAAAGCTTGGCGAACAATTCAATGACTATAATCCGAACAGCTCGATATAAATAATAAATAAAAAAATGACTGCTTGTTGCCAGGCAGCCATTTTTTTCTGTTAATAATTGTTTACTACTTCCTTATCATTCAAGATATCATCAATTGAATTGATTGTCATATCAACATAACTGTAATCTGAAGGTATGTCAATGAAATCATGCTTGTCATTTTCCAAATCCCATATGACATATCCATGTTGTGTTATTGATTCTCCGTAATTCTGTTGTATTGTCGAACCAGCATAGACAATCGGACAGTTTCCATATCGCAGTTCCTGCCTTTTATGTATATGCCCGGCCATGACACAGTCACACCCTTCAAACAGCTCTGATGAATTTCCGTCATCACTTACAAATCCGTTGAAAAGCTTTGTTCCAACAACAGTTCCGTGATACAGACCAACAACGGTATTGTCTGGATGCTCTTCTTTTGAAGTTTCAATATCTGGAGAGTTGAAGTCATCGAAGAATGAATACAAGGCCCATGTTACATTATCATCATATACTATCCCGCTTTCATAATTCAGCATCATGTCCAGGAACAGTGCATTGTCAAACTGTGCCGTCTGGAATATTGCAGATAGTGTATCTGTTCTTGATGTATTTGAAGCAATAAGGTCATGGTTTCCAGCGAAGCATATCACTTTTGCGATTGATGACAGCTGCCTGATGAACAAAGACACGAACACGTTCAATTCGTTGGTTACTATATTCTTTGAATGAACAAGGTCTCCGCATATGGCTATTCTCATTTCTTCTGGCTGCAATCCGCTTTTAGCAGCGTCTTCAGAAATGCTCTTGATTACCTTTTCCAACTGTTCTGAATAAATGTCAAGCTTCTGATATGTTGGTATATGAATATCAGATAATTGATAAATTCTTTTTATTATTGCCATTTCTGTATTATTGTATTAACAATTCTTTTTCAGGTAATTGTGCCGCTCCTTTCAGACATGTTACAATTCCCTTTCTTCCCCATAGTTGGAATATTTTGGATGGGTCAAGGTCATTGTCGTCCGATGGAATATACACAAACTTTATTTTCCCCTTTAATCTTCCGTTATCAAGCAGCCTATACAGTTTTTTTGCTGTTTCTATTGCATCATTGTCAAGCATTATGTTTATGTTTGCATTTGCCTTCCAATATAATGACTGGTACAGCTTGTATTCTTCCGTAAGGTTCTTTCCAAGCAACGGTATTGAGTTCGGTACGACAATGCTGTCAAATGGACCCTCGACCAATGTTATATCTGCATTCCATTCTACTTTATCTTCATTGAATATTATGTCTTTTCTTTCGACTATAGGGTTGAAGTATCTCTGTCTTTTCTTGTTTCCAGTGAAGTCTCTTCCAGTCCAGTAGTTCATGTCTCCACAAGCATCGAATGATGGCAAAATAATGCGATTTGAGAGGCTTTTCCTGTCTTCTTGGTAGGTTGTAAAGCCGATGTGGAAATCTTCGATTATAGACCAATCTATACCCCTTTCTTGAAGATATTTGAATGCAAGCGTATTGTCGTGTATGCCTTTCTTGAACGGAGTGTAGCCTTGTGGGAAATCAAGCCCCTCGTCAATCATGTCTTCATGGTCAAGCTTGAAGTCTGTCTTGTCGAATTTGATTCTGTACAATGATGATTCACGGAATGCATATACAGCCTCCTTGTAATCATTCAATAAGGATGGGTTTCCGTATTTGCGTATTAACTTATATATGCTGCCATGCATTGAATCGTCAATGCTTGAACATTTCCAGCAATTATAGAAACCTTTGGCAAGGTTTACCTCAAGGTGATATTTGTTCTTTTCCTGCTCACCGTCACGCTCACGGCATCTTGGACATGAAAACTGGAGCTGCAAGGTGTCATCAAGTTCAAGTTTAGAACTGCCAAGCATTGCGGTCAGGATATCGTACATCTTTGTTATCTCTGGTGGTATCATTATGTCATTGTCATGCTAAATTATCTTTTTGTGCAAAAGTACTAAAACCATTTTATACAAACAAGATATTTATAAGAAAAATAGGTTATGGAAAAATTATATACTGACGGAGAATTGCTTGCCAAAGTTGCAAATGCACTCGACTTCAATACAAACGAACTTGGATTGAAGCCTAACTATTCAATAGGCAACAACGATTGCCTTGGTATGGATGACTCCAAAAGGCCGAGAATGCCTCAGTTGGAATATTGATTAAAAAAAAAATAAAAGGAGCACTTGAGTGTTCCTTTTTTTAGTATATATATGTGATTCTATGTTCTTTCTTTCCCCAATACAGGACATCATACTCTATTTTGTCACCTTCCTTCTTGATATTGTCTGAGACTTGGTTGAGTTCTCCGTATCTTTCTTTGTTTATCTGCCCTAGGCATGCAACATATGCATCACTGGCATCGAAGTTCTGTTTGACAAGTTCGCCTTTCTTGTTGTAAATCCATTCTATTTGCGGAAATAGTTCGGCCACCTTCTGTTGGAGTACTGATTTCTTATCAATTGTCCATGGATAAGAGCCGAACAGTACGAATTTTGAATCCCTTATTGATTTTTCAATCTTCTTTGGTTCATATTGCTTTTCATCCTTTCCGAACTTACGTATTGCCATCAGTTCTGGGAACGAGTACTTTCTTGCATCATAACTTGATATATACGATGGAACAACACCGAATGTGCTGTAGATACAGTCTGATATCATTCCGTTGAAGCGTAGCAGTGTGGCAACCGTATTTTGGTTATTGGATGACAAAAGAGGTTCTTCAATGACTGCCTTGGTTATATTGAAGTTCTTGAATTTCTGTATATACTCCTCAAAACAACGTTTCTTAAGAAAAATCTCTTCAATGCCGTTCGCTTTCTTTTTTGATGACTTCGGGTTGATGTGAGTCAGTTCTATTATCTTTCCATAGTCACTTCCGTCATTCAACAAGAGACATATGCCAATACAGGTTGTTGACACATCAAGGCTAAGTATGATTTCTTTATTCTCTTCCATTTATCTTTGATTAATTATTTATATAAAATATAATAT
>NFZD01005644.1_pt1 | contig 12251 bp, 10 predicted proteins | sample 1095381 | NCBI WGS metagenome assembly NFZD01 (sample SAMN03609891, study PRJNA323583) | gut metagenome | isolation source: feces | host: Rattus norvegicus | place: Denmark: Riget | collected 2013 | reverse complement strand
CACTTAGGATTTAACCATATGCAATCTGTATTTTTATTTTCGCTTTCGCAACTATATATGATAGTAAATACAGCTTTAAGGTTTTTCAGCAATTCGATGCGTTTTTTTTTCGTACACATCTCTGTATACGGAGACTATTTTTGTTAATCTCTATGCCACTCATTACATCTAATTTTGCAACATCATTATAAATAGGGGATACAGCATCAATTGATGCTCCACTATTTAACATATCCCAAATTAATGTATTAAGTTCTTGAGAAAGGTTTACAATTTCGCCGATCATATTTTCACTTGTTTTAAAATCAAGATCTGATTTTTGATGACAAGTGTATGAGCGTTTTGTCTTTTTGGATTCTACCAAACTAGTTGGAACAAGGAAATTATTATAATTTCTTTTGGCAGCAGAAATAAGAATCTTATTATCGGTGAGAAGCATTGTATCTGAATCAAACCTTCGTACCCTCGGTTTCCCGATATTTAGTAGGGGAGTAGACTATATCTTCTGCCTTCCGGCAGTCTGGCGCTTCCCATTGTGGAGTTTCACCACAACAGTACAATTAGTCGTTACACCTTCGTGTGTTGAAAACACGCTTGGCACGGTATTGTCATAGCTATAGCTTTAGAGTTTTACCGTTAGCCTCATTATATGAGACACCCTATATGTATAGGTTTACCAGATTTTCATTGCACCATTTCTGATGCACGGGACTTTTGAAAGGGGTAATCCGCCCCATTTAATTTCTGCAACGTATTCTCTCCGATAGAATTAATCGCAACAATTTCATTCGACATATTGAAATATTTAAACATTTCATAATGCCTAATGTTTTTGGCAAGCATGATATTGCCAGCAGCGATATGGGGACTTCTGCACCCAAGAAGTTCTGCACCATCAGCAAATCTTATGGAATATATATTTCCTTTTCCAATAATACTCTTACCATTCCATTGCCCGATTGACCAATAAAGCATTTCAAGCGGATTGCCAAAAAGTGTAGAATAATTTCCATTTACAAGCACGTGACCGTTCCGGACGTTTTTTATAAGTGACTTCACCAAATCATATCTAAAATCTGAATATAACTTTGTTTGGGCGAATGTCTCATTCATACCAAGCAGACTATAAACAATATCGTTTTTAGTCATCATTGCATTATTTCTTAAAAACCATTCGTCATTGTCGGGGTATTTAATATGATATCTTAAAACCGCAGGATCACAATTGATCATCCGTATGTAATCTAATTGAGGTTTCAAAAATTCTTCCATTTCTTCATACGACAACTGGATAGAATTTAATAACTGGTAGTGAGTCTGAACCATTGTTCCATCAAAATAATGAGTTGGTTTTTCATGCTTTACAATCCCAAACAACGGTTCAAGGTTATCTAACCATTTATCAATGGTTCCAAATTTCAAATATTTAATGCTACTTGGCGTAGTAATAAGGCGAATGTCAGATATGTGTTTTGCTCTTGTATATCCGTTTAGTTGACTTACTTCTGTAATATTATGTTCTTTAAAGAATTGCTGTATATTGGTGTTAAAACAAGCACTCTTAAAAAAGCGATTGCGCAACAATAGCATTCCATAGCGCGTATAGTGTCCAAAAAAGCTTTCATCGAGAAGAGACTGTCCGTCCCAAATTGAATTCGTAATTTTAACTTTTTCTTTTTTTGAGACAAGCCTACTATTTTCATTTACGCGGGTGGCGATCACTTCATCTTCAAATGTACTTTCAAAATCATCTACCACAAGAATATTCTCTGGATATATTTCCAGTGTGTCGATAATGCTGCTTGACGTTAATGCAATATATGCCTCCCATGCGGCTAAGTCCATTTCTTGACCATCATGGATCTTAATTCCGCAAGAGTCCCACTTTTCCATACGGTCATAAAGTTTTTCGTCAATAAACAAACACTTTCCAACACGGCTGCTTCCAGATGATCGTTTGAACCGCACATAATGAATCCCATCACAATTAAATCCATTTTCATACAATTCATCACGCAGCATTGATACGCTTTTTACATTTGCAATATTGTGTTTTGCTCTATAGCACCATCCGATGTGTTCATCGTCTTTTCCTTTGATTTCATGTTTATAGAAATATTTACACATCGATTCTATATCAACAGGGGAATTAACCTGAGTGTCTGTCTGTACAGCGACAATTTCACCATTATGCACGCACACACAATCGTTAAGTACAATTTCAGATGTGCTCCATCCGTTTTTTACATAAAGCTTATCTTTGGGACGATTATATTCTTTGAGGGCGTATTTGAATGTAACGTTAATCAATCGTTGGGTATATTCTTTGTCACCAACAAAAAAACCAAATCTCGAATTACGATATACACGCTCATAGATTTCTCTTAATTTGATCAAATCAAGACTATAATCAAGAGTGTTTATAAACTTCGATGTTGAGATCTCTCCAGTTGAACGACGAACGTTGTATCCAATACTGTTGTCTAAATTGATATAATGATTTGATATATACAAATCCTTTGCGTCAATTGACGGTAGATAGACTCCATTAAATCTTTCGCGGCTTATGAGGCTTCACCAGCCTCTCGGATAACATTAATGCAATCATTCAGTTTTTGTACGACATAGCGAATCTCGCTGAAATTGTTTTGCAAACCAAAACTGAATCGAATTGTACTATATGCCTCTGAATCCTTTAAGCCAATCGCCTTTAAAACATGTGACGGTTCAATTGATTCAGTATTACAAGCGCTACCAGCGGACGCACAAATTCCAAACAAATCGAGATTGAGCAACAATGTCTCTGAGTCGATTCCTGGGAAACGGACACTCAATATGCCACTATGATTTAATGGGACAGTTTGTACAAAGTCTATACGTTCAGCATTAAGGCATTGGATAAAATACTTTTTTAATTCGTATACATGATCTTGATATTCATCAATATTCTGAACAGCCTCTTCAATCGCTACTCCCATTCCAACAATATTTGGAACATTTTCTGTACTTGCACGCATTCCGCGTTCTTGCATCCCACCGCAAATAAATGGATGAAGATCTGTACCTTTGCGCACATACAGTGCACCAATACCTTTGGGGCCGTTGAATTTATGAGCAGACATCGAAAGAAGATCAACGCCAAGTTCTTTCACATCAACATGCATATGGCCCACGGCCTGTACTGCATCTGTATGTGTTAAAATTCCTGGGCGCTTAAAATCCTTGAACAGTCTTTCTACTGGCTGAACTGTGCCAAGTTCATTGTTCACAAGCATGACTGTGCAAAGAGCTGGGTAATATTTAAATATGCAAAAGTCTGCACTTGACTCATCAACTTCAGCAACAATACCGTCTTTGTTGGTGTCAAAAAAGAGTGCTGCGCTCTCATCAAAATTCTTAATTGTATTTAGAATTGCATGGTGTTCTATGCGGCTTGTAAGAATATAATCGCCATGTGGCACGAGAGAAATCGCCCAATTGTTTGCCTCTGTCCCGCCACTTGTGAAGAAAATTTCATCAGGATCAGCATTGATCGCTTTAGCAACCTGTGCACGTGCTTTTTCTATCGCAGCTTTTGAGTCGCGTCCGATTTGATACAAAGATGATGGGTTCCCATATCCATCTTTTAACCATGGGATCATTTCAGAAAGAACTTTTGGAGAGATTGGAGTAGTTGCAGCATTATCGAAATAAACTACTTTATTTTTCATCGCGCAGTCTCCTTTGCATTGTTTTTGAATCAAAAGACTTTGCGATGTGATAGCTCATTTCGCCCCATCGTTTAACGTAAGTTTCGCAGGATGCTGGCCGATACTCATGGCACGACATCCTAATTTCATTATTAAGTTTTTCGCAATTACAATACTCTGAATAAACACATTTTTTGCACTTATAAAGTTTGTAATACTCTACAAGCATTCCATGGTCTAAATACCATTGTCGCGTTTGGTCGTTTTGGCTCAATTCTGTTTCTCACTTTCATATTAATATTTATCATCCTTTCTATTTTCCTCGCCTAGAGTCTCGTTCATTACTTATGAGAGTAGGGGAGTTTACTTTATCGGACAAAATGTAATTTGTTTAATTTTTGGGTTTTAATCCACGAGCTGCCAGCATTGCATTGATTGTTTCCTGTGATGGGCCTTTACGCTTTGCAGGATTCGCATTTCCAATCCGGATCGCATTGCCAGACGCTGAAAATCTCATTGCAATCACAGGCCCATCAGCGGCTTCATAATGGCATTCATCAACAACCGCCCAACCTTGTTTTTTGAACTTTGTCATATGTTTTGGAACGGAAGTATCTGCATACCACATTTGATCTACCGGATCATATCTGACCATAGTTTCTTGCTCTGCCTTTGAAATTTTTGAAGTACAAATAGACATTACATACCCTCCTTGTTTTTTTGTGCAAGCATAGATTTCGCATGATCAATGATATCGTCAGAAACTGGTCGCCCACATCGATTGAGGCGAATAAACAAACGTAGTGTATCCTCTTTTGAAATATCTCGAATTTCAGAATATGCGACATACGTTTCTAAAAAGCATCGTCTATCGTTGTTGCTTAATTGATTAAAATATACCCCTTTGTACGGCCAACGATTTTCATAATATGAAAGCAATGTAAGCAGTCGTTGCTTGCCATCGACAATTTCATATGAAATCGATTGGTTTTTTATCCATTCTTCATCGGGGATTCTCTTAAATACAAAACGCCCAATTTCAGCTCCCATGAATATAGATTCAAGAAGTGAATCTTTATCTGTTTGATCCCACACATATCCGCGCTGATAATCTGGTTCAAAATTAACTCCAAAGAAATAATGTTTGTGCAAAAGAGACTCAACAGTAACATTAGAATATGACAATCGAATATTGTTATCTGATTTGAATTGTGTTGTTCTTGCTCCAGGTTGAATACATGGGCGTAAATTCACCCATGCAACAATCTGTTCGCTATTGGTGATTACTTCTTTCCCATATACTGTTTTACTTGAAGAACACGCTATTCTGTATACCGCTCCATTAAACAGCACGTCTTTTACAACGGTTTTCTGCCAACCGCCATACGAAACTTCATCTCCAATATTGAAAAAATAGGTTGGATCTCCAGCATGTTTGGCATGCTCGAATGCCTTTTGAATTTCATATTTATTAAATGCGGGATTTGTTTTATCAGCAGAATGTTTGCTTTTCTTCATTTTTCCTCCATTGGTGTCCAATACACATAAAATTTTAGTTTCTATATGATCCTGCAATATCAACCGCTTCTGGCGGCATTGGGCCGTCTTTTCCATACACAAGACAGTTGAGCGCCCAGGACAAAGCCTTATACATGTTGTCTTGCTTTTTTCGTTCCTCTTTACATGCAGATACCAAGTGAACTACCCAGAAGCTAAAGCTTCAGGGCTTCTTGCTTCAACGTCCTCGTAACCTACTAACTCCACAAGCGTAAATTCCGATAGTTCCTACCGTACTAAAATGTTTACTAAGCTACTTGTAACATCCTCAAACCTTCGTTAAGAATATTTTTTGCAGCATTTATATCTCTATCATGAATAACACCACATTTAGGACAAATCCATTCTCTAACAGATAAATCCTTTATATTTGAATTAACATAACCACAGCAATTACAAGTCTGAGAGGAAGCATAAAATCTTCCAATCTTAATATACTGGCGATTATTCCATTCAGATTTATAACTTATCTGTCTAGTTAATTCATACCAACCACAATCTGAAATTGCTTTCGCAAGATTATGGTTCTTTACCATATTAGATACTACCAAATCCTCACTTACGATTACTTGATTTTCGCTAATCAACTTATGAGAGATTTTATGTAGATTATCAATTCTGGTATCATGAATCTTTTCATATATTCTTGTCACTTTAATTCTCTGTTTACTCCAATTCTTACTACCTTTTACTTTATGAGCTAATTTGCGTTGTTCTTTTACGAGTTTATTCTCGTATTTCTTAGTAGTACGAATGTTATCAAATTTTTCTCCATTAGAGGTGATAAGTAAATCTTTTATACCTAAGTCAATACCAACCATACAACCAGTTTGTTCCATTGGAATATGTTCTGTCTCGACTAATATAGCCACAAAATATTTCCCACTTGAATTCTGTGAAATAGTAGCAGATTTAATTTTACCTATAAATTCTCTATGAACTTTTGCTTTAACCCATTTTAGTTTTGGAAGCTTAATTCTGTTATTCTCAAAAGAAACCTCTATATTGTTATTCGTGCAGTTTGTTGAATAAGACTTTTTATTGTCTCGTTTGCTTTTGAATTTAGGATATCCAGAATGTTCTTTGAAAAATTTCTGATATGCAGAATCCATATTATATACAGAATTTGTCAAAGCAAACTTATCAGCTTCTTTGAGCCATTCGTATTCTTTTTTAAGAACCTGATTAACATAATTATTACAAGCAATTTTATTCATAGATTCTTTCTTGTTTTCATATAAATCTTTCCTGTAAGCAAGCATTTGATTATATACAAATCTACAACAACCAAAAGTTTTCTGTATTTGTTCTTCTTGTTGTTTGTTTGGGTATAATCTATATTTATAAGCTTTTAACATTTACTTATCACCACCTTTCTAATATATCTATTCTCTGTTTTATAATGGTTCTTACCCATCAGCTAAAGATAATGGGATTGCGAACCTAATTCTTTTTCAAATGCTTCAGTAGCATCCAGTTTAATAACAATTTCCATCTATACGATCACCTCCTTTACATAAGACATCTTTACATATTCACATTATTAAATAGACGAAATGGATTATTATTAGCGTTTGCGACGGCGGCAATACGGCATGGTTGTACCAATTGATTATTGTTCTATTCATCAACTGTCGCTTCAGTATCCCATGTATCGTCCAAATCGTCGTTCCAATCACTTTGACCGGGCGCTGCCCCCTGAGATGTTTTCTTTTTCTGTCTACGCCATTTGTTGAACTTCATGTTTAGCTGATTGTATTTGTATTCCAACTCTTCTTCTTGCCCATAGCGTGCATAAATCGTTGGGATTCTGATAAAACGATCTTTTCCCAAGCATTCCGTGTCGGGTACCTTACAACAGATCAGTTTAAGGTTTTGAAGTTCATTGACGATATTTACGAGAGTTGTAACACTTAGTCCAGTCATATCGGACAACATAAGGTATGATCCACTCCAAGCTTCAGGGAATTGTTTTGGCGAATCATTTTTGTTTCTACCGTAAAATTTAGAAATAATAGTGCAGAATACGTAAATGAGATGAGCTTTTGTTTTATATGTAGAATTAAAAAGTTTATCAAATTCTTCTTTGTATAATTTAAAAAATTTATATGATGGTTCAGCTACTTTAAATTGAGCAAACCCATTCATTGAAATATCTGATAGACTAGATGGATAAATAAGTTCTGTACCAAAATCATCGTTGCCTAAAATTTCATCAAAAACTTCTTTCACCGCTTTAAAAGTTTGGTAATTGTTTTTGCGTCCAAGTGCTTCGTATAATTTTGGAAGTAAAACAGTGCTGTAATTAAAATAGTTCATTTTAGAAATTTTTATGTAAAGATAAACTGCGAAAATGGTGTATCTTAATTCTCCGCAATAACTACCAATAATATCTGGCATTCGTTTTTCGATGAGTAAAAATTCAGGTGTGGGTTGTTGTTCTTTTTTCATTTTCTTAAACTCCTTTTTGATACAAAATTTTAGTGCAAATATAATTTTAAATTTCTTAATGATTTTAGACGCTTTTTATTGCGTTTTGCTAATTTAAAATTTATAACAGATTCACGAGTTGCGTAAACATATATAAGTGTGAAAAAGTATCAATAATCAATAAGATAAAACAAGAGATATACATATATTAGAGAGATAACAATTTATTTTTAATTAAAATTAAAAATAAATTTTAAAATAACTCTGTGTGCGTTAAAAATAAGCTAATGAAAAATGAGATGATATAAGTTTCTGAAAAAATACTTTTTCCAATGGTCGCCTATATAGGGGCGACACCATTGTGTTCGCTACCGCGAACCCAACGGTTTCTCCCCTTCACCCCCTCTTCCTAGTTGCTCGGCTTGGCAATCGCAAGCAGGGAAGAGATACAAGCAAGTGAATACTGAATAGGTGAATGATGAAATGGTGTGAATACAATAAACATTTGTCTGCGACGCTATGCGGATATACTTCGCTGCGCTCGTATACCGCTGCGTATCAGCCTGACGGCTGCTACGCCTGTTAGTTGAACTGTGATTTTGCTGAATGCGGGAAAGCGAAAGCATAAAGTTAATTGCGTCAGCATGGCTGTAAGATCAATGGCTCATTATAAGATTGAAGATGTTTCTTCTTAGACATAAAGTGATTAACGAAATATTCTTGGCCTTTTGGCGTTACCATCGAAGTGCGTTCAATGTATGTATCCCCATATTGATTTGTCCGTGGTTTTTCTTTGACAAAGAACAATCCAAGTTCCATGCTTTTTTGAGTTGGCATGTTATAGTCTGTCCCGCGATTGGAAATCAGATATCCGTTTGTTCTGAGATATTGGTACAATCGGTTCTGACCGATATCAATGCCATTCTGCTTCAAAATTTTTGCCATTTCGCGCACAAGGATCATTGTCTTTGAGGCTGTAATTGCATTGGCAAGTTGAACCTTTGGCATGTATTCTTTGAGCTTCCTTGTGAGATTTAATTCTCTCTCTTGCTGCTTGATGAGTTTGTCAATTAGTTCATCCGCCAGATTGGGGTCTTCTGCCATGTTGTGGAGAGTATCTGGTGTTACGTAAATGCCATGTTGATGAATGCTCGGAAGGACTTCGTGAGTTACCCAGCGTTTGAATACTTTGGCCTCTGGTTTATCTGATTTGAGAATTACAGAGTATAGCCCTACTTCATTTACGATTGTCATTTTTTGTGCTCCGCCTTGGGTAGGAATTAAATTCCTATCCTTTTCATCATCATCAAGGCGGTCTGCTACTTTGTGTGGGCTACTCAAGTTAAGCACTTTGCAAACATCGCTTAACACCCACCATACTTGGTCATCACGCTTGATGGAGCGTACAGTGTGGCCTTGAAAGTCCAGATTCATTAATTCATTCATTTTCATTTACTCCTTTTAGATTATTAATCAAACTATTGGTATTGTTATTAGCGTTCTGTGCGGCGGGTAAATATGCATTATTTAAAGTAGTTCACTTCTTGGTCATTAGCAGCCAGCTCATACAGTCTGTTCACCATTGGTACAGTAGAAGGATCATCATAGAAATTGGATAATGCCTGTCTTGCTGCATCAGCCGATACATCTGTCCAGCCAGCATACTGTTTTGTCAATGAATTGTCGTAATGGCATGTGCTAACGCGAATGACATTGAGCGCAGTGTCGTCCAAGAACAATGTTCCTTCCATTCTGAGTTTTGAGATCACAGGAACACTGAAGTGTGAGAAGGTTTTACGCATCGTATGCGTAGAAAAGTTTGTTTTAATGTTCAGTGCTTTTTTGACTTTTGCGAAATCATCATTCACACTCTTTTCTTCAATGGCCTGATGTTTGAATTTTCTCCCATTGAATAAAGGTTCATCCATTTCAAAATTGGGACGACATTTTGTAAGGTATAATGCAATAGCTCTTTTTGCAAAAGGTGTCAGATTAGGAAGCGGATCTTTACCGGTTTTGCGTTCATGGAGCAATACATGCGTTTTAAATTGAGTCGGTGTTTCAAGAACATCTTTGATATAAAGGGGAGTCACATCTTGTTTTTGGTCATAGTTCTTACCGTGATTCCCAACTCGAACCATTGCACTGATTCGGCAACCGGAAGTAACACCAAGACACCAAATAGCATTCAAACGATATGCCCATGGTTGATTGAGAGAAACCAAATAATCAGAGATCCCTTTTACCATGTAAGGGTCATATACCGGTTCTGCTGCTTTCGTATTGCATGCTCTGACAGGCCGGTATTCCGCTGCATAGCTATAATGACCAGGAGCAATATCGATAGACTTGGATTTACGAAGCTTGGCAATGTCAACAACGTTTTCTTGGGGATCTCCCGGATAAATAGCGTTGTGCCCCGTGAAGGGAATAGGGGTAGTATTGTTTGCCATCGAGTAAACATTGAGTGCCATCGTTTATAATCCTCCTTGTGTTTTGGTTCATTCAACCTAAATTAATTATACAATACTTTTCGCTAATTTCAATACCTTTTGGATAAAAAATAATTATTGATTTTTGGGGACATGTCTAAGTTGGTCGTTTTTCATAATGATTTATAAATGATTTTTGAGCATATATGTCTCAGAGGGTAAATTTAAGGGTAAAGGAAGATGATGGTAAAACCATAATGATTTATAAATGAAAATTGAGTCAAAATCGCATATTTATGATGTGTTGAGATCTGCGGCTGGAAAATCGCATTGAGCGGCGGATCATAGTAGTGGATCGTGATAGCGGAATAGGATGATTATTGTGCCGGAATCATTGTGACTGAAGCAATGATGATAGCAAAAATAAAGGATACTCATTTTGGTTTATTTTTAATAACAAAATACATTGATTTTGAATAGCATAATATTCAGAGGGTAAATTTAAGAAGATAATATTTAAAATGAAAAATCATAATAATTGTAAATTAAAAAATGATATATTTTATGTGTTTATGGTATTTCTACAAATGCAATTTAATTTAATATATTTGAATAGATAAAATAAAAAAGCCCTCATCAATAGATGAAGGCTTTAATGTTAGATTTTAACTAATTGTACTTTTTATACGAGTTAATTCTTGCTGAATATCTTGCACATAACCAATGCCTTCTAAACCAATAGCAGCCAATTCATCTATTGTTTCCATCAAATAGTCTGTGCTTAATGTTCCATCATAATATTGATAAGAATCAGCTATGCTTTCAAGTTGCCTTGAGTATTGTTCTAGTTTATCAATTACATTATTCATTGCGATTGTTTTTGGATCATTATAAGTTTTTATATATTGTTCCAAATGAAGATCCCATGTGCTTTTCATCCCGCGTAACTTAGATGCTATTTCATATTTGTTATAAGTATATTGAATTGTGGTATCTAATGAAGAATCTAACACATTTGCAATTTCATTATTGGCAGAAAATTCAATAAAAGGCATTTTATCGCGCATATCATTTGTATGGTATTTATCAATCAAAGCGATAAAATCATTTAATGCCTGTTGTTGCTTTGTGAAAAATTCAATTTGTTTTTCCGGTACAGATGAGATCAATGACAGTAAATCGGTGGCTTCCTGTTTGTTTTGATCCGTCAAAGCAGTATAGTCAGTTTTGTTTTCAAAAAATGATGGAGTAGCAGAATAAATTACATCTCGATTTTTATTTAGATAAATTTGTCGATAAAATTTAGGAGATACAGTATCTAGCTGAGTAATTGCCTGTGAATAATGACGCTCAGAAATCATAAAGTTTAAGTCGGATTCAAACTTAAAATATCGGTAGAATCCTATTCCAATGATCGCAACCACTAATAGAATGGCGATTATCACAACGGTAAAAATACGCTTTTTAGATGCTTTCATAATTCAACCTCAACTCCTAATTTGTTTTAATAGTGTATGGCGTATGTACGTATGTGCCGCAATGTATATACTACGCAATAGGCTATAGGTTAAGTAAGAGATGATAAAAGATGAGATGATATGACGCTATGGGAGCGCCAGTGTAATGTTAGGAAGTACAACGGTAGAAAACAGATCTATATATAATAAAACACGTTTTTACGCATTTTTGAATGAAAATATATATGTTTTCATATTGTTTTCGGGAAAAAACGTGGATTTTCCTATAGTTTTGAAGCGTTTTTGAGCAGTTTTTAAAAGCGTTTTTTGAGGATATTTGGTTGAGTAATGAGTAAAAAATAAGGATATAACGTGCTTTTACCGAAATTTAGGCCGATCTTTTTTAAGAGATTCGGCCTATTTTTTATGCTGATTTTGATGAAGAGGGAGATTGGGTAGGGGGTAGAGGAGATAGATGAAGAGAATGGGCTGAGAAGGGGTAATTAGAGAGAAGAATGAGTTTTGTGGGCACAGTGAGTTAAATGTGAGTTAATCGGGGGTTAAAATTTCGATTTTGTACGATAACACGATGATATTTTGGGATGTACTATGGGCTTTTCGCCCTGGCTCTCACTGGGAAAAAATGTAAAATACCCCCGGGGGTCTGTACTGTATCCCCCATACCG
>NFZD01013583.1_pt1 | contig 12253 bp, 7 predicted proteins | sample 1095381 | NCBI WGS metagenome assembly NFZD01 (sample SAMN03609891, study PRJNA323583) | gut metagenome | isolation source: feces | host: Rattus norvegicus | place: Denmark: Riget | collected 2013 | reverse complement strand
CAAATAATTTAGCAAATAAAAAATAGATTTATTAAACATAAATCTATTTTTCTTTATTATTTTAAAGTTTCTAGCAGCTGAATTGTCTTATCTCTTATTTTTTCTCATTCGTCAGCAAGATCATGCAGTGGACTTAATTATATCTCCTAGTTTAATCAGGCAGGTTTTTCTGGTATAACTTTTGTTTCTGTGATGTCTAATCAAGCTTGATATCAAGCATCTAGCTCTGCTTTTTGTTCTTCTGTTAATGAATTATATCAAGCAGCGCCTCTATTTATAATAGGAAAGCAGTCTGTTTCTCGAAGGTCTCTGTAATAGTCTAATTCAGCTTCTTCGTTCATTCACACAAGCTCCACTGTATCTTTGTCAATATATTTTCAAACATGTAAATACGGGGTAATTGCTATTTTTGCTGCTGCCTCAAGCGATATTTCTGCCACATGTGTTACTTCAGGCGAATGTGGCCCTTTAATAATATTGTTATCATTTAGTTGAACATACTTTGTATTTATTATTCTTTGTAATTCTTCTTTGGTTAATATTTCATTAGACATGATCTATGCTCCTTTTATTTTGCTACAGTTGTTACTCCAATTGCTAATATACTAACGGTAACCTTACTATTAGTATTTGAGCGTATTCAAAATTTGCCATTAGAATAATCGTCATAACTTACAAACAAATTACCGCTTTGGTCTGGTTTGGAAGTTGGAATAGTACTTGTACTGTCAGTATTAGTCGGCGAAACATACATAGTACAGACAACAGTTAAAATTTTATGTATATTAGTATAACTAGAATAATTGTTTAGATCTACTTCTACTCATTCTTTGCCAATATTTATATGTCGATTGGCATAAATTATTGGTGCCCCCCAACCATAGTCTTGAGAATAGTCCTTACCAAAGCATGCCAAGGATTCCTTCTGTGTCAAAAAGTGACTATATGATGATACTATTGGTATTCCTGCTAACTCTCAAAGATCATATTCACTAAGTCTATGTGTTTTATCAGGATTATCTCAGCTTGCTGTATAGAGTACTTTAAAGCCATCCCTGTCAAAAGCTGGTCAATAATATGAGCTTAGCTCATAATCGTCTCTTTGTTGTCCAGGTAGAATTAGTGTATTCTGCACTAGAGTACTGCCAGCTACTACTGTTGCTTTCTGTTTTTCCGAAGAGCCTCAACTGGATACAGTTGGGTCTATTTTAAATACGTTTCCATAAGAAAGTCCATTTTCATTAATAGCAAGTTTGCCGATAGTTCCACTTGTTGATTTAATTGCACCAGTAGTATCAACGCTAAAATTACTGCCTATTTTAAGTGAGGCTCAGGCTTCCTTAGTATCAAGCGAAGTATCTCTTTCAAACGTATAGTCTGTATTGCCGGCTGCTTCAATAGAAATATCGGTTGTTTCTGGAATCAATAGATAGCCAGTATCAGCACCAGCATTGACGCTCGCATCTTTCTGGTAAACAACGTAAATAAAGTTGCCTTGTTTTAAGTTAGAATAATCAACTTTTGTATAATCAGTTAATTTTGAGCCACCATTTTGTTTTCCGCGTGTATGGGCTTCCACATTATTATCTGAGAAAATTTCAGGATATGAATAAACATTTGGCTTAGAGATCATTGTATAATCAAAACTTGACTCCGCATCAGAACGGATGTATACGGTAAGATTTGTTATGTCTTTATTTACTATTATCTTGCTTACTGCATTTGATGATTTTACTCCTTGGTTATTTGACTTATATGCAATTAAATTATGAATTGACGCTAGCTCTATACCATCATCTGCCCCAGGAGTTCCAGCATAAAGTCTATTAGAATTGACAGTAAAACCACCAATGTTAACGATATTGTCATCACTACTAGCTTTAAAAATTATATTAGGTTTCGGCACTGCCCCGTCAGTAACTTCAATTTTTTTAGCTATGACTCCAAGTGAATTAATAAACTCAACGGTCATCATTGAATTTTTAACTACCTCGGACCAACTATAATCTTTTCCATCTACTGCTGAACTATATATTGTTCTACTTGATTCATAATAGTTGTTTCCTTTTATAAAATCAGGCGGAGTTGTAAACCAACCTTCTGATTCTGGATCTTTAACACTTGGTGGATTTGGCTCAGAACCTGCAAGTTTATAATACTTTGTTACGCTTAAAACAGAGCGACCGGTTGCACCTTGTTCTCCTGGGGCTCCAGGATCACCCTTATCGCCTTTATCGCCTTTAGCACCTCGTTCTGCAACTGAATGAGAAAAGCAAGTACCAACTAGATTTCCACTTGCTGTAGTGCTCTTATAATATAGAACATGGGCATTTTTAGTATCAGTGGCTGTTCCTACTACAGTAAAAATATCTCCTACTCTACACCCGTTTCTAATAGTTGAAGTATCGCTTCAAGTTTCTAAGTGACCTATCGAACCATAAGTATTCCAATTTTCTTCGGTAAATGCTGTTCTACTTACACTTGCTACAATACTATAACCTTGCTCACCGTTGTCGCCTTTATCGCCAATATCGCCTTTGGCCCCGGTAATGCAAATTTTGCCTTTATCCTCCCATGTAATAATATCATCTGTAGAATTACCTTTTACTTCCTTAGCTCATTCCCAAATATATTTACCGTTTTCTCGAGCGGGTGGGGTAGGCTTTCAATTTTCATGGCCTCAGTTTTCTCACCATTCTGGTTTCGAGTCTGGCACAGCATCAAAATCAGTAATACTGTATTTTTTATTAATTGATTTAGTATAGTCTGAGATGATCACTTTGCCTGCTTCTACTCTAAAATTTTGTCCAATAGAGATGCCATTTGATCCCAAATAAACTCCATTTTCTGTAGATTCCAAACTAGTATGGTTTTCACTATAAAGTCCAGTTTCATTAACCTTAAAACCACCAATAGTGACTGAGTGATCATCACTTAGGCCGTCAGCTTCGAATAATGTGTTATTGTTTTTGTCTAAAACTGTGATTTTTTTAGCGGTAATATCCATTGCATTAATATAGTTAGCAGTTAGTTTATTTGTAACCAATTCGCCGGCTATATCTGCCCATTTATCACCATCCCACTGTTTTAAATTGCCTGTTTCATATGCAACGGTAGTGCCAACTTCAATATTAATTTTATTATTATTAATATTCTCTGGTGTAATTTTTATTAACTTAGTTGAACTAGATTCTGCTGGAATATAGCGGTCAGCATTAGGCTCATCTGGATTAACTGGGATATTGCCGTCAGTTGAAATTACAAATTTACCAAGATAATCAGTTTTATTGTTGAGAGCGCCTACATTAACATAACCAGTGTCAAACCAGCAGTCGCCTTTTTTAACATTATGAATAGGTTCAGTTGGACTATAATAGTTCGTAGTTTTGCCTTGGGCTAATGCGTAAGCAGCATCTTTAACCGGGTCTGAAAATTCTATGTGTCTCTTTTCAGAAGTATCGTCACTAAAAATAGACTCTAATGATGTTCATAGATTCATGTCGTTAATGGCATCAAGCGGAATGTCAGACCACCCTTCATCTGTAGTATGAGTAGGATTACCATTCTCGTCTGATTTAACAATATCAGTAGTTGGTTTTTTTGGGTCATTATTCGTCTTTGCAACTAATTTATACCATTGTTTAGTATTTGTAATATAAAGTCCATTTGAACCGTTGACTACTACATCAATTGTTTCGCTTTCTACTACTGTATCACCTTGTTCATCCAAAAGTTCTACTTTAATATTTTTTGTTATGCTTGATATAGCCGGAGTTGAATTAGTATTTACTGTAAAAGTATTTTTGCCGTCGTCACATTGTCTAGAAGTAGGCCCATCACCATCAATATAGTAGTTAAAATGTGCACCATTAAAATTACTTCTGGTGGAGCCATTTCATTTATAGAAACTAAAAGTAATGGAAGATGTATCTTTGGTAGGGTCATTTGGATCGCGCTTAATTTGACCGTTATCTACTAATATATTATAGTCAACTGCATTTTCGCCATCAGCGATAACATCAATCGTTTCTCTATCTCAGAGCTGGTTATCAAGATAAAGTTCAATATATAATTGTTTATACTTGTTTCTTATTACATCAGCTGTGGAAACAGATTCATTTCAGTCGTGCCAGTTAGGTTCACTGTCTCATTTCCACTTTAAAGTTCCTGCAGTAAAGTTAGAAATAGTATTTGTGCTAGTATCTAAGCTATAAGCAGTGCAAGTAACATTATTAGGCGTTATAGTTGCAGGGCTTGCGTTTTTATTAACTTTAATAGTGCTTACGTTGCTAGATAAATAATATGTCGTTGGCCCAGTATGTCTAGTTACTTCAAATTTTGCAGTCGCTACAGGTTCGCCTTTTACATAGTAAGTGTATTGAATATAAACATTTTTACTTTCACTGGCATCGCCCAAGGCATCGCCCAAGGCGCTTAATGCCGTAATGTAATTAGTAACTACATTATCGTTAACAGTTGGGTTCATTCCTGGGAAGTCAGTCGCGCGAACACCGGTACTATCAAAACCGCCAAGTTCGCAGACTAAGTAATTTTGCGTTGTATCCATATCGGCACCTAAACCGTCTGAATCTAGTTTTACGATAAAATTATTTGCTGTAATCGTTTCAACATCATCGTTGCAATAAACAGCGACATTATGCTTAGTAATATCTTCTACATAGCTTTTCTCTGTGCCAGTAATAAGCTCGACTGGTTTTTGTAAAAGAGCATTCTTTAACTTTGTTGTGGCAGTTACAGCAGATAGCCTCATGCCAGGAAGCTTTTTATCTCCGCCAGCGACAGGAATAATTTCTCTGATGTAGTCCTTATCTGCAGGTTTAAACTTTAGGCTGCTATTACGATAAATTTTTGCGTTGACAGTGCTAGTTGGTATTGTGGCGAAATCATTATCTATGCTAATAGTATAAGTTGGTGCCGGTGATTTTATTTTAGTAGCTGAAAATTTTCCGGTGATACCGGTTTCAACGCCATCAACATATAAAGTATACAAAATATTGCCAGTATCAGCAAAAAGCGCATTAATTCATGCAGTTGCTACTTTATCCTTTACACTTGGCTCATTGTTTAACCTAACCTTTGTTAATTTATATTTAAGGCACAAGCCAGTTTCTGATGCTGGTTCATTCGATCCAACAATTATGAAATCTTGGGCCTCTTTTCCATAATAAACTCTGACATTATGTTTAGTTTCAGATTCCCATGGATAGTCGCTTGAAACATTGCCATTAACATCAGCTGGTATAGAATCAAAATCATTATCAATGCTAATTGTATAAGTACTAGCACCTGGTTTGCCATCAGTGCCGTTTTCGACGAATTTAGCCGGCTCAGACCACTTTTCATCTTCAATAGTTATTGTGCCAAGTCCAGTAACAAGAACAGCGACATGTGATTCATAGCATGGAGCTGTTCCGCTTGGGATGCTGGTTTTTCATTCAGTTGATTTATCACTACAGGTTAAAGAGCCGTCTGCAGCGTTGTAAGTTCACTTACCATCGTTAGCCGGACTTTTTGGAGTTTCTGTAGATCTCTTATAAAGAATTAATTGTGCAACGCTAGTGCCATCTTTTCCGTCAGCTCCGGTAATGCAGGCTACTTTATCATCATCTTTTTCGTTCCAGCTATTAGTCTCTTTATCAAACGAATAAATTTCAGTGTGGGTTCATTGCCAAATATATTTACCATCAGCTCTTCCAGGAACTGTTGTTGACCAGCTAGAAGTTATTTCTCTACTATAGGCAGTAGTTGTACCTGGTGTTAGTTGACCTTGTTCATGATAATATTCAAAATTTTCTTTAAAAATTAAGACATATTTTTCTTCGCCTGCTTCTGTAATTTTAATATATTTTCCATAGTATCAAGTCTCATCTACTTGGTGGCTTGGAAAGCTGGCAGGCTTAAATTCATATAGTTGAGGATAAACAGTACCAGAATCATTTTGAGTATATAGTATAGCAGTATTCTTTGGATAGCCATTTAGTTTCAAGTCACCAGAAAGAGTCATGCCTGTTCTGTCGATAGTAACGATATTTATATCTTTAACTTCTCCATTGACAGTGTCTTGAGCATTAATTTTTCAGCTGTCTGTAGTCAAACCCCAGCCTAAAGCATCTTGAGACCCATCTTGATGTTTGTGAAGAACCGTAGCGTCGATACGATCTGCAGTCTGTTGGATTTCAGACCTTAGTTGCTCGCCTTGTTTAGTAGTGTCCGTTATGATAGATCTGAATTGATTGCCAGAAAACGCGTCTAAATAATTAACGTCTGTATTTAGTTTATTTAAGTTGTTTGCGATACTAGAAAGGTTCGCGTATGGATTCATCGTATTCGGCAAATTTTTATCTGTATTGGCTGTTAGCTTTGTATCAGACGGGACGCTTGCTGTCTTTGAAGCAGTCAATGATTCTGTATTCAATGAGCCGCGTGGGTCAGCTTTTTCTTTTTCAGCACCAAGATATAATTTACCGATGACGACTGGATTATCCATTTGGCCATCTTCAAAAGCAACTAAAACAACATCATCTACTTTATAGCCATTATACATGCCAGGTGTATTAGAAATAATGGCATTGCCGATAATTGGGTCATTGCCAGCAGTTTCAAAAAACGGAACGCGGACTTTGCATGTGTTTCCATTAAAATCAATTGATGTAATAATTCCTTTTGTTACCATTTATTAAGCCTCCACCAGAGATTTATCATATAATTTAGCAAATAGAATAAAAATAAATTTATTAAATCTATTTTTAAGTCAATAAAAAAACAAGCCTTATTTTTGCTTGTTTTTTGCTTTTATATTAGTCTATCTTAGCGAGTATGCTTTTTATTTCATCCTCGAGGGCTTCGATGAATTCCTCTTTTGTAAACAATTCAGTTTCTTCCATAATGCCTGTAATGCTTTTATATTTTACGAAGTGTCCCGTTAGTCTATCAAAGACTTCTTGCGCCGGCTTATATTTTAATGTGATAAAGCAATTTAAGCTGATCCAGCCGTCTTTAATTATAGTTTCAATCCCAAAGAATTTTTTGTCATCATATAAGATATCATTGCCTGGTCGCTGCAATCTGTCTTTGCTGACGCCAAGCTTTAATAGCGCGTTATATACGCCGTCAATCAATAAATGCTTAATCGTATCTATTTCGTCATGGCCCCAGCCTGATTTAATCTTAATCATGCCAGCAATTGGAATGCTATCTTTATTCAATAACACATTATAATTGGCTTTCCAGGCAACGCTCTCTTGTCTCCAAGCTAACGGTAAGTTATAGCTTCATAATCCATCTTCTTCTTGCTTAACGAAGACGTCTGAATTCAATGGTCGATTCCACCAAACATTTTCTTTGATGTCAGCAAAACCAATTTCATTGTCGCCTTCATATCTTACGCCGTTTCTCCAATCAAATTGTTTCTTTAAGATTTCTGGGTTTTCTCCGGCAGATGGCGCCATTACGCCTGTTATGAATTTTACGTTAATCATATTCTATATATCCTTTACTTCATCTATACTTCCAAAGATTTCGCATTCTTTGATGAACTTATATACTTCTTTCGTCGTCATATTTTTTCTTGGCAATCCGATCTGGCCGGAAGAAATAATTTTAGGAAGAGAATCTTTTATATTAGGGAAAAATTCTGACATAATGGGAAATTCTTCGTCAGTTAATCCATATTGAAGTGCATGTGCGTACCTATTTGATTCCGCTAGAATTTTTAGATACTCATTAGCAGCATCTTCTTTATAATACAATAATTCTGATGAAACTTCATTTTCGCTGATAAGCTGCTTGTATTTTTCAATAACAGGCTGGCTGTTTAATTTCTTTTCTTTAGTTCTGGCAGTTTTATTTTTATAAATACTGAAATTGCCGGCCGAATCTATTTTTAAATAGTTTTTATTTGATAATAACAATGCCATATACTTCTCCTATGCATAAAAGATTATTCAACGACCCTTGCCGCCGTCATTGCTTCCATTGCCGCCGTTAGAGCATCCTCCGCCACCATATCCAGCAGCATTGTCTTGATATGCTCCAGAGCCTAGAGAATGCCCGCCAGGAATTCTTGCTGAAACGTCTGCAGCAGGCATTGCTTGATGCGAATCTAAGTCTATCTTATATGAGTAATCACCATTTTCAGTATTATCTTCCATGAACTCAAATCTAAAATCTCTAGCTGGTATAGAAGCAGGTTCCATATTATTCTTGGTGTTAATACCAGGCATGCCGGTTAATTTTTTAGCATCTAAGAAACATGCTTTATCATAAACAGCTGCATCCCCGCCATAGCCGCCGCCGGCGGTACTTTCTCAGTGCCCACATCTTCCGCCTCCACCACCATACGCAACAGCGATTTTCTCCTCTCCAGAATATAATGTGGTGTCATATCCGCGATATCCAGCTGTACCTTTATTTGGGTGATTATGGGTTAATCCATCAGTGTTTGCATTTTCTCCGCCTTTGCCTGGCAATGGTCTTAATGTTGCCTCAAGTAATTCATCTGAGAAAAACTCTAGTCTTTTTTCCGCCTCTTCTTGCGTTATGTGAAGTTCTTCTATTATTATTTTTATAAATCATTCTCTGATTGTTTTTGTTTTTGTTTCTATAGTAAAAGTATTTGAATATTCAATATTAATTACGCCTCAAATGATACCTCCGCCCCCGCCAGAGCCGCCAGAGCAATAAACTATATCATTGTGTGTGCCGTCTTTTTTATTATCATATCAGCTTCCGCCGCCAGCACCGCCGCCCCCGCCAACAAGCATAATTCCCAATCTTTTTGGAAACACCAGCCCTTTAGTAGTAAAATAATTTACATCAAAGGTACGTGACTCATTTCAATCAGGACTGGTTATTATTAGTTTATTTTCAGTGCCATCTACTTCAATGGTGACGTCTTCTGAACCACTTGCAATAATGACGCCGTGGTCTGGATGATCACCTAATATAACAGTTCCTTTTTTGCAGCCTTTAATTAATTGCCCATTACTTTTATAGCTATTATATGCTTCATTACCTGTTTTAACTGTTAAGACTTCATCAGTATAGCCATTAGCTTTAAATGACTGAAAATTATTAGTCTCATCACATTTTTCAGGATCAAGCTCAAAATCAACAAAGCCTTCAGTAATCGCCGGCATGCCACAATGATATGGTTCAAAGTCTTTGAAAATAGACTCTGCAGGATCAAAAGTATAACGGCTTATATCAGGAGTCTTTTTTTCTGCCATAAATCTAGTCTCCTTTTAAGTTTTTAATCTCTTTTTTAAGTTCTTTAACCTCATTAAGCAATAGATATACTAATTTATTTTCTTCAATGCTTAAATAGCCGTCTAGATCTTTGTTTACGATTTCAGGACAAATATCTTGAACTTCTTGGGCGATGGCGCCAATATGTTTTTTATGATCTTTGTCATTTATATACTCAAATTCTTTTACATCTAAATCTAAGATTGATTTTTCGCATCGATAAGATTTAATGTTTTGTTTTAGTCGTAAGTCTGAAGAAGTGCTGAAGCTTGTGGCAATAACACCACCTGTATTGTTGAAGTTGATCTTTACTTGATTACCAAAAGTCATTGATTTCTCAGAGTTAATAGCAATATTTCCGCCAAAATAAGTATCTTCGCCGACAGCAAGCTTCTTTTTTATCGCTGTTCAATTTTTTCCAGCATAGAAAATACAGTTATCTGGTAAAAGCCTTGTAATGTCACTTGCTTCAGTTTCGTCTGTAATATCTAAGTTAATATTGTTTCCGCCTACAACAAGTTTTTGTTTGAAGTATGCAGTGCCATCAAATCTTAAACCGGCAGTTAAATATTTATCTGACGGACTAAATGATGCAAAGGCATATGGTTTATCGTTTCCTGTATAATGAACAGTAACTGGACCGGTTGTATCAATTCCAGTGTTGAGGCAGACAGCATTATTGTTATTAATTTTTAAGCTGTCTGTCTGTGAGTCTGGTTTCAAATCATTATATTGTCTATCTGCTATTGATAATCCAACATTCTTAGCAAGAGTTAAGTCATTTAATATTAGACTAGCGCCTGTGGCATCGATTTGATTAGCGATTAATTTAAGAGGGATGATAGTAGGTTCCTCTCTTGGGTCTGCTGGTTGTTGCACAAAGTCTTCTTCAATATATTTAGATTTTAATTTTCCACCAATTGTAGCATTACCATTAATGCTCGTATTGTCATCTAAGATAATTGTAGTAGCATCATTTGCTTTTGTTACTGCTATCTTTTCAGATGTAATATTTCCAGCAATAATTAAATTACCATTTTTATCAAGTTTATTTTCACCTGCTGTAATATAATCTACGTTATTTCCATTTAAGATTATATGAGATGTAGTAGTTTGCTTAGATATAGTGGCATTATTGCTGACAACTAGATCAGCGCTAGTACTAATATCACCTGTCGCTGTAATAGCTTTATTTGTTTGAATGCCACTTTCATCAATGGTAGTTGTAGCATTTGATTTAATAATGGTTAAAGTATTATTAATAGCAGTAGCCCCGTCAACATTTAGCGAACCATTAAGTGTTGTTTCCTCTAAGACCTCTAATGCGCCGTTAGCAGTAATATTTTCAGATACGTCCAATGTGTTATTAAGTTCGACTTTTTTAGTAATAGCTACATTTTCGGCTGTTTCTTTGATGCCATTTGTCTTTAAGTTTCCGACAATGGTTTCATTTCCTGTTTTATCTAATTTATAAATGGAGTTGCCGGCGTCAAAAATTTGGACGGAGGCATCTTCGTCAGCTTGCTTTACCTCAGTGACCCCGGCAGTAATGCCAGTGCCAATAACAACTTGGTTTTCAGCATTTGATTTAAGGCTATTGCCTAATACGATAGCATAATCATTTTCGGCATAAACTTTTTCACCAAAAGCAATAGAATGCTTTCCGCTAGCAGTATTTAATAAGGCTTGATTATTATCTGCATATTGTGATCTAAGTGAGTATGCGCCAGTGCCGGCACTAATAATATCTTCAAGTCGTTTTGAGCTTTCACACAAAGTATAAACAGTAGTTGAATTCTCGCCGATGGTTTCTTCATGCGAATCAAAGACTTGTAAGTGCGCTGTTGCGCCGCTAAGTTCACTTAAAGCGCTACCACCAGCAAGACCTAAGAAATTCCCAGAATTATCATCTAATGACTCTGGGTGATCTTTTTCAAATGGGATAAGCTCTTTATCTAGAACTTTTATGGCTAAGTATTTATATTTAGATTTATCTGTATAATCATTTAAGCTTGTAATTTCAAAATAATAGCCGCCAATAATGCATTTTAGTTCATTAGCAGTATAAGAAATTATAAAGCTTTCTTTTTTTAGCCCTGATTTTGAATAGATATTTGTAAAATTATATTCAGTAAAGCTACTCGCCTCGGGATTTATTGGAGTGCCATTGCTGTCTTGCCCGCGATAGGCACAAGGAAATATTTTTACATCTTTGCTTTTAAAATAGTTAGCCATAATTAGTTCTCCTTATTAGGTTCTATATCAGTTAATGTCATTTTTCAATCGACAATAATAGTGAAGTTGCCATCAGCTGTATCAGGCACCGTTATGTAGTCGTTTTCATCTAAAGTTATTTCAGCGCAGATATTCTCAGCAACTTCTTCTCCAGAAATTTCATTTACATAGAGTCGAAGCATAGATATCACGCCTGTTTTTAATGCAACATATGGAATTCTAAAGTGGAAGTAAATAGAGCTGCCTGATTCTGATTCATTTTTAACTTCTCATCTGCTTGTGTCATATCTTACGAATGACGAAAGCCTAGCTATCATAGAGCTGCCGGTAGGAGTTCCAAAGCAAGCGATTTTGCTTGGATAGAGACTTTTTGCCACGGTAAAATTTCCTAATAGACAATTAGTTAGAAAATTGAATAAGCCTTTTTTACCGTTGTTATGCGTAAACGATCGAAGCTTTCTTTTTCCATCCATAACTGATATAGAAACTTCACCACGATAATTTATACCGTTATTAATTCTAGTATGTTTTTCTTTCATTATTAGTTGCCTCCACTGACCTTTTCAATTTCCATATTCATAAGCACGCCTTGACCCTCTTTAACATCAGTTGTATCATCATCAATAAGATTTCCGCGGTGCTCTTTGTTAACTTCAGAAGCTTTAAGCAGTCTGTTATAGTAGCCAGCCTTTTCTTTGCTAATGATAACTTCACTTGTAATACCAGCGATTGTTTCAACTTCGGTAACTTT
>NFZD01002850.1_pt1 | contig 12255 bp, 9 predicted proteins | sample 1095381 | NCBI WGS metagenome assembly NFZD01 (sample SAMN03609891, study PRJNA323583) | gut metagenome | isolation source: feces | host: Rattus norvegicus | place: Denmark: Riget | collected 2013 | reverse complement strand
ATCTCTTCCATCTTCTTGTCTTTTTCCATGATAATGTTATCGCGCTCTTCAATCTTCTTTTCCATCTCGGCGCACTTGGCAGCAAAATCTTCATCTTCATGCTTATCACCATGACCATCATCTTCACAGCCGCAATCAGACATTTTATCCTTACATTCACATTCAGCTTCAGATTCAGCCATCTTTTGATCAGCGTCTTTCTTGACAGTATCCCACTTAATATCAGCATCAACGGACTTATCATCTTTATCAACTTTAACATCCGCTTCTACACGATACCGAACATCACCCTTAGTATAAATAATGTGATTATCTTCAATACTGTCTACATAAGCGCCATCGCCCTCATGATCTTGAACCTTTTTGATAACTTCGGCCCAAGCCTTACGGCCTTCAATTTCAAAATTTGTAACATTTTCAGCCATCTTGGCATCTTCCTCCTTTCGGTCAGAATCAAGTCCTAGCTTTTTATAAATAGTCATTATTTTGCCTACGACAGAATTTTCATTCTCTTTTTGAGCGTAAGCAAGTGCAGAAGAAAGCCCATAACGATTATAAACAAAAGTATCGCCTTTGAGTTGCATTACAGGATATTTTAGATGGTCAGATGGAGCATCCTCCCATCCATCTTCAACAAGCATATATACGCTCTTAACAAGAGATTTTCTATTGCTTGCTTCAATAATTTTATCTCTCATAGCGATTTTGTCTACATCGCCCCAAGGCGTTTCAGACATAGCGTCTTTAGACTTGTCAACCTTATAATTTTTCTTTTCAGCCATTAATTCTTTCCTTTCTTCCACAAATTTCTTTAATACGGTGAGACTGTTGTTGTGGACTTTAGCAAAGAATTTATCGGCTTCTTCTTCTGAGAATCGAGTAATTGTTAAATTAGCAGTGGGTACAGATGGATTCACAGATTTACCAAGAACTGTAACCCCTCTAATAATAAAGCTTTCTACTTCTTGCTCATCATCTTCAGGGTGAGTATAATTAAATTCAATAGAAACACTACGATCATTATCTTTAACAAATACGTCATAAGCATCTTTTGCATATCGCTTAGAAAGTACAACATCAACATAGGCATCGAGATAACCATCGTCAGCTTCTACAAATTCAATTTCTTGCTCTTTTGGTACAATACCAATTATATGTTCATTTGGAACATGAGTAGTAAAGTCTCCTGCAAGAATTTCTGCAACAACCCATTTTCCTAGCATGGTTTTAGCGTCTCGGCGCAAAACTTCCTCAGAAAATCTAATGCCATGGGAATTGGGGCGGGTGCTAAGAAATTTCATTTTGCCAACACAATACTCATTTTCATCATATTCTTCAATATTTAATTTTTGAATATTTTCAATTGCAAACTTGAAGTCTTTCTCCAATATCTGTCTCACCTCCTTTTAATAATTTGATTTATATATAAAAGCCTTCAATGACTTATTTTTTAATGTCAATATCCAGCTTTTTAAGTAATTTAATAAGTTTGTTAGATTTCTTAAAAAAGACCACAGATTCATCCTTCCACATCGGCTGAAAGCCAGATTGATGAAGTTTAAAAATAATCTGGCTGTCATCAGTATAATAATACGCATTTACATCATCAGGACAACCGCATCTAACTATTGTGATCAACTTCTTTCCACATAATTTCTTTGCCTTTATATATAAAAATATTTCCATTATTTTTATTATGTAAAGGATTGTAAAGAGAACTTATTGGGCAATTTAAATAATCTCTTAATTGAGAAATATTTTCAAATTCTTGTCCATCGCAAAGAAAAGAAATATTTTGATACCATGATTTTTCTTTAATTCTCAACGAAGTTTCTTTATTAATATATTTAAGCCCACGATTTTTTAAGTGTTCTGGAATACAAACTCTACCTTTAAGATATGATATTAATTGCTTATCAGAAATATTTAAATATTCAGCACATTCTTTTACACTATTAAAAATAATATTATCACATTCGACAGGTACTTCGTGTCCAAAATATTCTTGAACCAAAGGAGATTCCCCAACAAATCCAATTTTATGTTCCAATAAATAAGAACAAGATTTTGGTATTTTTCTTTTCTTGCTCAACCATCTTTGTAAATTTTTTGATGGAATATTTAAAAATTGAGCAGCTTCTTTTATCGTTCCAAAAACTTTATCGTCAATATAAACCTTCTTGGCGGCAGGATTATTACCGAGTCTTCTCTTTGAAGACATTTTAGCTTTTGTCTCTTCTGTAAATATAAGACCTTCGCTATCTTCTCCACCTAATGTCATGTTATAACCATTACAATCTTCAAAGCCAACGTAAGTTCTATATTTTCTTATATAAAATTTTTCTTTTTCTCCAAGCTCATATTTTGGACAGTTTTCTAAAATTTCAAAAGTAAAATTTTCAATACCATATTTTCTCATGGCTCTATATAAAACATTATCTATTGTCTTATAATGACATTTATGTTCATTCCATCTAACATAAATATCACCAGACAGGCCAATATAAGATTTTCCATTTATTTTATTGGTTATTTTATATATACCACAATTTTTATCTCTCGCCATTCACTCAATCTTCCTTTCACTTATTCCAGCCTAAATCCTTATATAATTTATCCGTCACCTTAAAGAAAAACACAGTTTCATTTTCTTTTCCATATTCTTTCTTAGGCGCAATATCTACAATAGGATTGCCTAACTTCAATAATCGTCTTGCTTCAGCAGGATTCTTAATAGCTTGAAATTCACCCATAATGGTTCTCCTTGTAATTAATCTTCCTTATCTAAAATCCAGAATGAAGTGATATGTCTATCAAAATTAGGCTTATCACCATAAATAGCAATCTTATCGCCAAGTAGAATAGCTTGCTCAACAATTTCATTGAAATCTTCTAAAACATCGAGCATATCAACATAAACATGAAGGTCACCATTATCTTGAGCAATTTTGCATACTCCCATGATGGCACTTTGAAAATCAATCATACGTCCTTCAAGATCATCAATTGCTTCTTTTACAGACTTATAATCTTGCCCACCAGCAGGGGTTGCTTCATAATAAACAGGAATATTATATCTTTCAAGACATTTTTCACCAATAGTATCTGCTAAAGCAGGAAAATAGTGAGCCATACCATGATGAATTAAATCAGCAGTAGTATTATAAGCAAATTTAACTCCAATAATTGAAACCATACGATCCAAATAACGATTTTCTTTGAAACACATTCCAATGATTTCAGTTAAAGCTCTTTGTGTTGCTTCTGAAACAATCATTCTTTCACCTTCTTTACAATCCATTTATTCCATCTCGGCTTGAAGCCCCGGAATCTGTCAAGTCACCAGTATCTTTTTGAGGTCTTCCACCTTGACTTTCTTGTTTAGTTGTGTTAACATTCATCATAAGCTGAGATAAATTCTGAATCCAACCACTATATTTACTTTCTTCTAAAAGCCGTTCAAACTCTTGAGGTTCATAGCCCATGGCAGAGGCCCATGCAGATGGCCCTAAAACAAGACCCTTATCAGCGGCAGTTACCAATCTATTAAATCTCTTCTCTCTTTCGAAAGGATAAGAACAGCCATCAAAAGTAAATGAAAACTTATAATGTTTTGTTAATTTGTTAACAAAAAATTCAAGGAAGTTATTAAATTGAGAATATACTTGGTTTACAGTATTGTATTGGTCAATAATACCCGCTTCAATCTCAGCGTTACTCATTCTATCACTAGAATAAATGACACGGCTAATACCTGAACCGACACCGGCAGAATTTGCCAATTGATTCTGATACATAGATGTGTTATTATCTGTATATTGGAACCATTTAATATTCTCAACAGGCATAGCAACTGCTTTTGTACTTGGGCCAGTTCCACCTACATTTTGTAAGCCTTGTTTAACTTTACCCATAAAAACGCCAAGTGTACCGGGGTCAATGGCGAATTGGTTTGCGGTTGTGCCGGATTTTGCATTATCAAACAACCTAATTTCGCCAGCAAGAATGCCATAAGCCGCCGCAATATCTTTGTTGTACTGAAGCAATGCAATTTCATTATTTCTAATAGCGTCTTTTAAGAAAGGAGCAAGATAAGGAGTGGTATTGAAATTTGACATATCAAATTTGAACGCCCACGCGCCATCTTCTGGTGAAGTTTGCGTCCACATAGCATATGTTCCATCATGAGATGGAAGTGGATTCGTTGGCCTGTAATCCCAAGGAGTTGGTACATTTCCAAAAATATTATTATAATATTTTTTAAAGGCAGGATCATAGCCATTAATATCAACACCGGGTTCAAGGAAATAATTCATATCGAAGTCAAAGAGCAAGCCTTTTTCCCAATAACCTGTTAACATACATCTACTTTGAGGTAACATTTGTAACGCACATTTCATGCCCTTATTTCCCCACTTAGTTTTTCTAAACCAAGTATAAACAACTTCATGGCGCATCATTTCTTGCAACATTTTTCTAAACTCAGCCTTATAATCAAAGCTATCTAAGAATTTATAGACTCTTTGTTTATCTGCTTTATAAAGTTCAGATTCATAATCGGCCTGAGTAAAGGCGTTTTTACAAGTCACCGTCAAATCGAAAGACAAAACATTTACATAAGACATTAGAGTACGAGCAAAAATCATGTCGAATTTTTGCATAAACTCCATATATCCTCGTAAATCCTTTGCGCTATTTTTATAATTAGACAAAGAATCTACAATATTTTGATATGTAGGAACAATAGAATTATTGTTAAGATTGTTCAATAATTGATTGCTCAAATATGGAGTATATATTCCATATCTTTCAGCTGCCCACAATCCTTGAGAAAACTGCATTACAGCTTCAACTTGTTCTTGTGTCAATAATTGTTCTGGCATTTTCTACCTCCTTTCTTAAAATACTAACTGGATTTTAGATAAATCAATATCTTGTTTTTGATTCTGCTTATTATACTTATTGTCTAATTTCTCTGCAATAAAATTACCATAAGCCAAGCACACAGCTCTGTCTTTGTAACTCGATCTCGGTTCACTGAGGCGAACCAATCCATTCTTATACTCAGCACTAAGATTTACACATTCTTGAATAACCTCGTCAGTTTGAATATATGGCAATACAGCTTGAGCGAATTCCTCAGCCGTCATATCAAAATATTCACCACTATCTTCAAGATAAGTTTGATATTCTTGAGCGGAAACTAAGAACTTAATATTATTTACTTCAAGTTGCTTTTTCAAGCTTTGCCAAGCAAGGCTATTTGTTTCGCTTGTGCCTATAAATGGAATAATACACGGTATAGCACTTTTGTCTACTGTACGATTCCTAAGTTCATCAATTTTACCTTGACCCACAACATGAAGGCTCATATCATTAACAACCGTAAACCCACTATCATTCCAACTACCACCACGTTCAGGATGAGGCGTTTTCATAGATAGATAATCAAACAACACCTCGCCACCAGACCGGTTATCTTCTATCAAATAATCGGCCTGATAGTCCCAGAACAACTCTTTAAGCCTTAATACAAGTGAACTTGCATCCCCACCAGGGCGAGTTTCGATATAATCTAAATGCCGTTCAAACCTAAATTTCTTCCAATGAAGCGACATACATTTGATAACCGTGTTGTCGTTCTTTTCTCGATTGTTATTTCCACTAAAAGCAAAGTCTGCAATAATCAATCGAATCTCATCTGGTGTTTTTTCTTGCATACTTAAGGGCTTCTCGGCAAATATATCTTGAATAGTCGGTGGTCTAAAACATTCGACCAATTCTTGATTGTTTCTAAATGTCTTGTAATCAAAATAAGCATCTTCGCCTTCGGTAAACATTTCGTTTAAAATTTCCATACGAAAATCAAGCTCAGACATTGATTTTTTATTCTTTCGATAGTCAGCCCAAGTTCTTGAACCATCTGCTATTGCAGTAAAAATATCTTGAGCAAATGGTATATATTTTTCATGTTTGGAAGTATAATAATTTGTAACAGTATCTCTAAACTTTTTGGCAAACCATTCATAAGAATATCTTGCTGAAGATATATAAAAAGACCTAGCAGTTTCTTGCCATCTATTTGTATTGTATTTAGGATTTAATAAATATTTTGCTTGACGTGCATGGCCCATTGGTTCAAAAACCGAATCAACAATTGTTTTTTTAAGCAGTCTTGATTCTTCATAAATATTAAAAGTTGAACGGGGGCCACGAGCAGATTCCAAACAAGGTAAAACAGAAATAGTGGAACCATTTAATTTATTTTCTATAGTATAAGCTCCACCTTCAGAAGTATTAGATTTAGTAATTACAATATATTCGTGCTCATACATATAAAGTAAATAAGGTGAAAGTTTTTTAATAATCTCATCTCTTATTTTCTTTTCTACTAATCTAGCTGCTTGTGGAATTGTTGAAGATGTAATAACAATTTCAGAATATGGATAAAGACAAAAAGCGATAATAGCACCCAAACCAACGCGCCATGATTTTGCCGCACCACGAGTAGCGATTTCATTATATTCTTGAGATATACCCATCATGTGCAAAGAAAACAACTGCAATGGATACAACTTCATTTGAAGAACTTCGGTTGCAAACAAATCCCAATTTCTTCTATATCTAGTTATCCATTTTTTTGCTCTTTCTTTTTGTTCTGGCGTTAAATCACAGGTGCCACCTACTGTAGTAGTACCTAGTTGTTTATTCAAAAATTGTTTTCGTAAGTTACCACCATGATTTACCGCCAAAGGCATTTTACATTTCCTCCTTTGGTATATCAGGATAATTTCTATCGCCAGTTAAAATATTCCTCATAGACCTCATAAAACTGTCATAGATTTTTTCATAACCAGCGATATCTCTATATTTACTTTTATCCTCTTCTTCAGCTGGCTCGGTTTCTTCAATCATCCAAGCAATTCTATCAATAAACTGTTTACGTTCATCAGATTCATTCTTTTTAAAATCACTAAGATTCAACATATCAAGCATTTTCTTCAAATTATCTTGAGCCTTAGCAATTTCTTGAATATCTCCGCTCTCATCCGCTTTTCTTTTTCTTAATTCAGCCTTAGCCAAATCTCGATAGCGACGAATTAAATTGGCATCCATATCTAAAAGATTTTGAGTATATTCTTTAAATGTAAAATTTAAAAAATCGTAATCTTCAGATTCAAACTTGCCCCAAATTCTTTGTTGCTCGTTCAAATCTAAAATTTCTTCATATTCCTCTTGATGACTTTCTCCAATATCAATGAAATCATTGAGCATCATATCACTTTGCCATAAACCCTCTAAAACAATTCCTAATTCTTTTATTGTTCGAAGATAGGTCAAAAACAGGTCAGGTTTTCTACCAGCACTTGTTGATTCAAAAACAATCTTTTGTGTTGGCTCCCATACTTCTCTAAGAAATGGAATGCCAAGCTCTGCCAGCAAACACCATAGACCCGCGCCTTCACTTTTTGTTGCAGTAATATAATCTTTTAATTTTTTTGTACAACAAGTTTTACAAATTGGTAGATATTTCTTACCAACAACAACATGACCATGAAAATTAGAAAATGCTTTAGAAGACTGGCAATTTATACAATATGCTTCAGTCATTCTATTCATTTATATTCTCCTTTATATAGAAATAATGGCGCAGTTTTGCCCACGCCATTACCTCAGTTCCTTATATTCAATTGACATAGCAGTATCTTTTTCAGACTTGCTACGAGATATGGCTGTACCTCAAGGGCCTTGGCCTGGACACCTCCTTTCATACTTGGGTTGGAATTTTCCAACGCTTGGACAAAGTAGATGCCCTCCTTCCTATATAGGATATTTTATGCTTTTCGTTGTTGGCCCGTGGATAGCATAGAACCCTAAATGTTCCTCCATAATCAACGGAAGCCAACCCCGCCAATTACTTCATCAGATAGCCGTTTTATGGCTACGAATGAATGATATTCTAAGCGTCATTCTCGCTTTATATTAAAATCTCAGAAGGGCGGCGTATCCTTCATCTCAGATTCCCCTGCGGCGTGTCGGCACTCACGCATCATCCATATAGGTGATAGATGCCCGTTCTATCCTCATACAAGGGAGTGTCGGGAGCCATTTCCGACCTCAAGATTTTAACCTAAAATATAATTCTTTGACCAACTATGACCATCTTCACCATAAATAGCAAAGTATGCACTTGGCCTTGATGCTTGTCGTATCCGCTTTGCGAATGGGTCAATTCCACAAATTGAGCCTACTCGATAAAAAGCTCGATTACCAATATCTGTGATACCAATACCCCTGCTTTCAGGTCGATGAAGATGCCCTGCAAAAATTTCGTCAGCATCCACATTGTAAAGATTGGAAAAATATTCAATGGTCGTTGATAAATCTTTATCTTCACCATGAGTAAACATTACATTCACAGGCCCGATTGTCTTAACAGCAACATCGGTATAATCGTCTACTTGAATATCAACGCATTGAGCAAGCCTTAACTTCAAAAACTCAACAACAATCTTTCCAAGATTTTCTTCTTCGAGCTGAGGCTGTTGGCCGAGAATCCTAGATATATCATGGTTCCCCCCAACCGTCACAACTTCAATAGGGACGTTTAATCTATCATGCAATTCAATCAACCAATAAGCCATGAATTCGCTAAACTTAATAACCGTATCAATAACAGGCTCACGAAGTTTAGTAAGGCTTGACATCCGCAATATGTTCTCAAAGAAATCACCAAGATTGGCTACAATCAATTTATCGATTACAATATCGTCAGCTTCAATCATCCCAATCAATCGCCAAAGCCTATCTTTCATGATTCCAAAATCATATCGATTCACAACTTCACCATAAAGGCCCTTGACTTCATAAGTTGAACCGGCATGGAAATCAGATAAGCATAAAAGTCCAATATTATTTTCAACAGGCGAAAGTTCAATATGCTTCACCTTCACAGGCTCAAGTCTTCCAATTGCATCGACAATTCGCTCTTGAAACAAATCTCCACGAGCTTCAGCTCTTGCATTTGCATTATATTCAAGATTGGCTGTTTGAATCTTGATACGTTCAGCTTTGAGGTCTTGCATAGCTTTTTTAATTTTAACCAATCTATCTTCGTCATCAATCATTCTAATTTCATCATCTTCAAGATTTTGAATAAATTGACTAAAGAATTTAGCGATTCGCCGTGTATTCTCTTCGCTATATAAATCGTCTCCAACAATGGCCCTACCCCATTGTTGATAATCTATCAGTCCATCCGAAAGAGCAGACGTTGCCCGTTCTACAAATGATAGATAGGACTCGTCGCCCTTTCGTTCAATCTTCATCTGTTAAATCGACCTTTCCTTTTATTTTCTTTTTCTTTTCGTCAAGCATTTCTTTGAACTTCTTTTTTGATGCTTCGAGACGTTCTTCCGACAACGAACCTATAACTCCCAAAGCCTCGGCTCTAACTTGACGTTCATAATCTCTTTGGGTAAGTGTTCCAGCTTTTAGACGTTTCCGGTATTGTTTTGTAACACCTTGCATATTGATATCATTGATCATATCATCATGCGGCGTAAATACAGGAACTTCTCTTTCTGGAACTCTATACACAACTTCACGGCCTTCCGGGCCTTTCTGAATTTGAATTTGCTCCCCAACCTTTCTCGTACTAAAAGTACCAAGACCGGGAACCCGGCAAGTACCATTATAAAACAATTCTCGAATAATAACTTCACAAGCGGCATACCAGTATTTTTGAACAGTCTGTAAACTATTCACATCAGCAAATCTCGCCATTTGCGTAAAAAATTCTTTATCTGTTAGTGTTGTATTACCCCACGCCATATTCATTCTCCTTTAATTCACCAGTTTCTTCATCATAATAAAATGGAATCGTTGCTTCTCTCATTTGTTTTTTCCATGGCTTTGTATGCCTAAATACGGGTGCATCATATGGCGGTTGATACATTGGCGGCATCCATCGTCTTTCTCTTGGATTATAATATTTAACATCATGTCTTTCGCAATGATGCTGATAACCAAAAGTTCCAATATCTGCAAAAGCAATCTCAACTTGATCACAAAGACATTCTTTGACAATCTCTGCATAAGTCCAAAGAACCCGATAAACGGAATTTTCTGGAAGCCCAGTTCGCTTATGTATTTCAACAATAGCTTCGTTAAAATTTAACTTGGCTCTATTTTGAGGTTTCTTCATTTTTATCTCTCCAAAATAATTTGTTTCCCTAATAACTATTTGTATTGAATTATTCATAATCTAAAAAACCATTTATTTATAACAACTTTTTATAACTATGAACTTCGGCGTTTTGCTCTATTTTGATTGTCTTGAGTTTTAGCACATTCACAAGAACAACAAGTCTGATCAATTCTCTTGGGCACGAATCTTTTTCCACAAATGTTGCAGACCCTAGTATTGACATCAATATTTCTTTTTAAATTTTCAACAATCACATCACCAAAACAAGCCCACAAAGTTTTCTTTTGAGAAGATTGACGAACAGTATATAAATAAGCAACCAATGTATTTACAATATAGTTTATATCTTCATTACATTCTTCAATAATTTTTTCACGAATCTTTTGATACATATAAACATCTTCTTGCTTCTGATGATTTTCTTCTTCAATTGTAAATAGATATTGTTTACTATTCCAATTATCGTAACTCTTGACAACCTTGTTCTCAGATGATATACTGAAATCATAATCAAGATTCATAAGCATACGATAATCAAATTTACTGATAGATTTTGAAAACTTAATTCTTGAGTCTGGAATAGAAGCGGCAATTCGGTTCATGGTTGATTCATTTGGTAATTCTACTTGATGGGCATCTTTATCTTTAGCATAAACAAAAAAATCTGGAACCTTTGCCTTAGTATAAGAAGAAATAATGTTATGAATTTCTTTTGGTCTTGTTGGCGTATATAAAGTTTTAGCTGCATCAATAACATAATTATTTTCCATACACAGCCAACGAATTACATCTACTTGTTCTTTACCAACTTTACCACAGTTCCAAATCTTTGTTATGTTATTTGAAATCGGCCCAATATTACCAGTAGTGAAAGCCTGAACCATTCCTTGATACAAAGTTTCGTTATCAATCAAGCTGCCTTTTGCTTTCTTCATAATATAATACAAAGGAACAATACCTTGCATATTTCTTTTGGCGACCTTAGTAAGAAGACGATCTTTGATAACAAGAAGACGATCCCCATCAAAATCCATTTGAACAATCCGTGAAATCAAATCATGACAACTTGTATAAACACATTTGGTCATACCAAACCATTTTTCGGTTTCTTTATTTCTTCTGTTAATTCGAATAGGCCATTCTCGATAAAGATGGGGGCTTCTAAGACAAGCTAATTCATCGCCATCACGAAATTCGTTAACATAAACTTCACCGTCTTGAAGTAAACCTTGTGGATTTTGAATTCCCAAAAACAACCATTCACAAAAAGCATAAAGGTCAGGAGAAACAAATCTATATCGTCCGTTTACTCTAAGCCGACCAGCCTTGGCCTGTTTAACCAAACTTTTCTTCGTTTGCTTTAAAACATCACGACAATAAGGATCACGAAACAACTCAGGATATAGCATCAATGCCTGTTGAAAATAGCTTGGGTTTTGATTATAATCCGTCGCCCCTAAAAGCCTCATAGTAGTTTGGTAATCATTACCAATTGATTGGATTTCTTCAAGACTTGGCTTAATCAATCTGTTAATCTCTTCATCTTTCATATCGCTTAATGTTTGAAGCATTTGATAGTTGATTCGAGCCTTTGGAATAAAATCTTCTTCTATGTTACAATAACAAGCTTCGCATTGGTTGTTCTTGAATCTTTCTTTATAACAATCCCAAGAATGAAAATATTTGGCAAGTTTAAATTGGCTCTTAGTAAATATATATCTAATGCCTTCAGCCAATATATCGTGCTCTTCGCCATAAATATCTGTTATAACACAACGCCCGTTCGGACATTTCTCTTTGATAAACTTATCAAACGGAAATTGAACCAACAATCCCTTAATCCAAGGTAATCTTGCCATTCTCGTCGGGCCGTCTAACATCATTCCACAACCATCAGTTTGACAAAGCTCAACTTCTTTCTCTTGCCTTTCAATCTTGTAAGTTACATCATCGATAAAATCAACTTGCCCGAAAACATTAGACTCAAAATCATCAACAACAATTGATTTATCAATATCAAAATCTTCCCAAACATCTGTAGCAGA
>NFZD01017387.1_pt1 | contig 12329 bp, 10 predicted proteins | sample 1095381 | NCBI WGS metagenome assembly NFZD01 (sample SAMN03609891, study PRJNA323583) | gut metagenome | isolation source: feces | host: Rattus norvegicus | place: Denmark: Riget | collected 2013 | reverse complement strand
TTCCAAACGTACTTATATAATCCGCAATCCCATATTCTATAGTATCCAAGTTCTTGTGTCATTTCCTTTTCTGTCATTGATAAAGGAAAATTGTATTTCTTAGAAAGAATTTGTTTTCGAAAACCGAATTTATGATATCTTTTCTGACCTTTCGTATAAGAATAACTTGGTGATACAATTTTTTCCATTATAAAGCACATCTTATCATAAACGTTTATATTTGTCCAAGCCCATCTTCTATCAAGAAATGTTTTAACTTCCTTCACTTCACCGTTATTGTTTTGAATGAAAAACTTAAATAGTTTATTGGCTATACCTGGTACCAAGTAATTAATGTTTGTACTAAACCTGGTCAAATTCCACATTCCGTCTTTCTCTTTCAGAAAAGACATAACACCGATAAGTTTGTCATTATAAAAAGCACCACAGTATGTTGACGATGGTGCCCACCCTTGAATGTGATATTGTTCCAAAAACAATTTTGCTTGACAAGAACCAATCTCTTTAACAATACACTTTCTAGCCCCTATAGTTGTTTTATTTTTATTCATATTAAGCATATGGCGAATTTTATCTTTAACCAAATCTTCATGTTCTATCCATTCATCTTCAAAAATGTGAATTAAATGAATCCCTTTGTTTTCACATTCTAACGTTTTGTCAAGTAATGTAGCTCTGTTTAAATTGAATTTTTCACTATGCCAGACAAGCCCATCATATTCAATTGCTATCTTATGCTTTGGAATATAAATATCCAGTTCCCTTTTAGAATCTAATATGGACCTATCATTTTGAATTACGTTATCTTCGCCAATTAAAGACTTGACATAATCAAAGACAGCCAATTCTGCCTTAGATATTTGTCTTGCACATTTCTTGCAACCTTTGCCAGAAAGATGTTCGGATGGCAATTGCTCAAATTCTCCATGGACAGGACACATTATTTTCACCTTATGTTTTGCGTCAACATATTTTGTCGTCTCATAACTATAATAATTATTATGGACTGCATTTGCTCTTTGAATAAAGATTTCGGTTGTTAATGGTTTTGTTTTTGAACACATAGAACACCCACACCCGCTTAAAAATGAGCTTGCATTTATTGAAAATTTACCATGTACTCTACATATTGGATACACATCATGTTTTGTGTCTATATAACCAATTGATTCGTCAATAATATATTTTTCGCCATGTACTTTTTTACAATCTTCAATATATTGCTCTTGCGACTTTATATGAATGTTTCGTAGCTTCTCATACGAACATTGAATACAACCAGACCCATGAATAAAATCATATGCATACGGATGAAATTCTCCATGTTTAGGGCAGATAACCGTAACAGGTTCTTTTGCTCCTTTGTATATTACTTTTGATAAATCATATTTATCACCATGAACTTTCCTGACTTCATTACAATATGATTCAGTTGTATATTTAAATTTCTTACCACTAGTTGCTTCTTTTTTACACAATGGGCAACCATCTCCATTTTTGAATTTGTATAATCTGGCTAAAACAAAGCCATGTTTTTTACAACCAATTTCTATTTGATATTTTTCATTATATCCATTGATTTTTATTTTTGACAAATCATATTCATCTTCATATAAAGATTTGCATTCATTATACAGTTTTTCTAAATTAATACCCTTTTTCATTGTTTTTCCAAACGTACTTATATAATCCACAATTCCATATTCTTGGATAACCTAACCTTTGTGCCATTTCCTTTTCAGTCATTGACAATGGCAAGCCATATTTTTTATGCAATGTCTGTTTTCTGAAGCCGAATTTATGGTATCTTTTCTGTCCTTTTATATATGAATAATCTGGTTTCTCAATCTCCGCCAATTTAAATCCCATCTTATCATATACATTGCCATTCAATGTTCCCCATCTTCTGTCAAGGAATGTCTTTACTTCAATTGGGTTGTTGTATTCCACGAATGCCTTGAACAACTTGTTTGCAAGTCCTGGCAACCTGTATTTGAAATTTGTGGCGAACCTTGTCAGATTCCATATTCCATCACGTTCTTTCAGCAAAGACATGACACCTACAAGTTCATCGTTATAATATGCACCGTAATATACGGTAGAATTTACATGACCTTGGATATGAAATGTGTTTAAAAATGTTCCTGCCATATTATTGTCAATTGTGGCTATTCTGCATTTCCTTGCACCGACAACTTTACTTTTGTCACATTTCAGCAAATGTTTTATTTTGTTCTTCACCACATCTTCATGTTCGCACCATTCATCTTCAAAGATATGTATAAGCCTGTACCCTTTGGATTCTGCAAGTTCTGTCTTTTCAAGATGATAATCCCTGTCTTTTCCGTTTGCCTCAGAGTGCCAGTAAAGACCGTCATATTCTATACCTATTTTAAGAGACGGTATTAATATATCTATTTCCTTTCCGTCAAGGACAGTATGGTCTTTTGTTTTTATACAATCTTCTCCAAGAAGACCTTTGATGTAGTCTATGATTTTGTTTTCATCCTTCGATGTTGAAGAACAACATTTTGGACATCCGTTTCCGTTCATATGATGATAAGGTGTCTGTTCGAATTCTCCGTGTATTGGACAGATTATCTTCATTTTGTGGCCAACACCATATTCTCCGTCTTCTGGCTCGGCATAGACGTATTTGTCTCCATGCACTGCCCTGAATCTTGATACCAGCTCTTCAAATGTCAGTTTCGCACTTCCAGAACATTTCGGGCAACCGTATTTGTTACGTAACAAATCAAACGGCCTCACATTGAAATCACCATGTATTTTACATGTGGCAATTAAATTCGTCTTGTTATTCCTATATACGGAATTGTCCACATTTATATTATCTCCGTATTTTTGCAATATCTCCTGCTGGAATGTCTCAATCGTCTTGCGTCTGGCACTTGCGGCTTTTATTTTTCCGCAAACAGGACATCTTGAACCTCTTAGATATGAATTTGGTGTTATCCAATAATCTCCATGTTCTTTACATGTTACACATATTTTTCCATGCTCATCTCTATTTGACAAGTCTGTCTTTTCAAATGTATCTTTATAACCATGTATCTGCCTTGCTTTCAATATGAAGTCATTCATGCTCATTTGCTTCTTTGCGCCAGTCTTTTCCTTTGCACATTCACGGCATCTTTGACCAGACAGATAATTTGTCGGAGCTATCGAATATCTGCCATGCTTATGGCATATCAGTGTTATCTTCGTGTACGCATTGGCATAATCAACCTCACTGAAGTCATCTGACTCTCCATGCACAAGTTTTGCCTTTCTCACAAAATCATCCGTTGTCATTTTCCTGTTTCCAGAACATAGTTGACAACCCTTTCCACTCAAATGGTCATTCGGTGTTTGCCAGAATTCACCGTGCTCTGGGCAAATAATACACACTTTCGTGCTGTTCTTTGTATAATTGACTTTTGAATAGTCGTACTTATCTCCATGAGTCAATCTTGCCTTTTCAATGAATTCTTCAGTTGTGACATTTTTATTAGCACATTTAGGGCAACCCTTCCCTTGCAAATGATTTGTAGGAGATTGCATGAAATCTCCATGTGTCTTGCATGTTATACTCACTGGTGTATGACTGTTGATATAATTCACATTGCCGTATGAATATCTATCACCATGTATTTTAATTGCCTTTTCAATAAACCCTCCTGTTGTATCAACCATCTTTTTTAAAAAATGACTTTCTTTCAATATATTTAATAAAAATTCCATACATATAGATTGCCATAGAGTTCATTTGCTTTCTTTATTTGCTCCTCTAATGTATCAGGTGTGAAATTGACTGCCATTATTCTTGGCATTTTAATTGAAATTTTCATTTCTAATCTTGAATTGCATTATATCTAAAGTGAACTTATCACAAATATACTAAAAGGTTTATAAATAAACAAGATATTATAAAAAAAAAATAAGTGACAATATGCCACCTATCTTTATTGTTTTTTTGGAAACAGCCATTTATAATACGCATCTTCTGAGCCAAACAGTGATTCTATCACAGACTGTGCATCATCAAAATTGAACTTGTTTTCATTTCTTCTAAAGAATTCTTTATCTACACTTATCGGTTTGATTTCCAATCCAAACATTGTATAGATATTTCCCTGGTCATGGTTGAATATTTTATTCAAAATAACAGCTCCATCGTATAGTGATAGATTGTCATTACGTGTCAAATGCTGTATATACTTCAAAAATGACTCAGAATCCTTTGAGTTATGATAAATTATCCTATCATTTCCATATCCATTTGATTCATTCCAGTCATCTTCTTCCAATTGGTTTGCAATGTCCATATAAAAAGAATCTTTATCAAACCATCTTCCCCAGAAAGGAACTGTATCTGCCCTATATATTCTAGAAGAACCACCTCCGTTATTGATTTCAACGCATTCAACATCTTCAGTCAACCTTACTTCCTTTGGCCTGTTTTTCTTATATGGGTGGTTTTCGAAATACATTCTTAACCCACTGCAATTATTCACGCCATAATGGTTGAATACATATTGTGCATATAACATTACATTTTCAGAAAGACTGTTTTTTCTCATTTCTTCTGTGTTTGCCTTCCTTAACGAATCTTCGAAAGAAGAACCTATATATCGGTCAATGAACGGTACAATCTTAGGCAATTTATTCACACAATAGTTAGAATACCTTCCAAGTCCGAACTTATCAAGTACCACACCAAGTTCTTTCAATGTTTTTTCACCTATAGCTCCATTGACCATATTGTTAAAATAGTTATAATACAACAAAGCAGAAGACAATATGGCAACTGTATCAGCGTTATATTTAAGCCTTTGCTCATCTCTAACCTCTGCCTTTGTTTTTTCATATTCACCATCAGAACTTAATATTCTGCTATTCAGTGTGTTATTTGTCTCAAGGACAAAATCCTTTTCATTGTCATAAAAAGAAACCGACACTCCTCTACTCTCTGCAAGTTGCAGAATAGACTTTTCAATCGGTTCGATATTGCCGTTAGGAAGCAGACAGTCAATTCTGTTTATATAATTCAATGGTATTGACGGTTTATTGCTGAATATTCTGTCTTCAAACTCAAAATTGGACGATGTCTGTTGTGATTTTAAAATAGCCTCCTTATCTTTTTGAGTTTTTGGTTGGAATTTGTCACCACTTCCAAACAAGGATTGCACTCTTGACGAGCCAAGACCAATATCACTTTGTTTCCCCAATTCATTTCCCCAATAGTCCAAAGGCTGTCCCTGGAAACCAGCACTCATCAATTTAACGCCGTCAAGTTCGATTCTTGCTATTGGACGCTTTCCGCGAGAAGAACTGTTTCCAGAATACCCCAACTTGCTTGACTTGCTTCTTTGTGTTGACAGATAAAAAAGCTTTGTCTTATGATATGAGTCAGAAGCATTTGATGACAGCGTCAAGGACAATTTACCACTCTCAAGAATTGAATGCAATGATTGTAGTGTACAGAAATGATATGTCACATCACTAATCCCTTCCTGTATAATTCCATATTTGTGGTTCTCTTCCTTAAGCAAGTCTTCATCAGAATCCTCTTCATCACTTATTACGCACTTCTCAAGATTGAACCTTTCCAAATCCTGCTTGAATAGGTTGTATTCTTCATCATGCTTGACTTCGCGTACAATATTGTCAATGAACCCTCTTCCTGTTTTTGTATTAAGGAATATGTTCTGCAACGTCTTGTTGAAGTCCTCTATTGGCAATTGGGCGATTGAAGAGAAAACGTATGGGTATATTGAAGTCTCAATATGTTCACAGCAACTTTCAACTGCCTGCCACAAAGGCACTCCAATTCTCAAATCCCATGCCTCCGCCACAATGAAGTCGGCATGCCTTATCACATACATGGCTTCATCCGTCCCATCTGGAAGTCCATGCGAACCGAACAGTTCAAAAAAACCTCTGAACGTCTCCTGCAACATCAACGGATAGACGAGACCCTGCGACGTGATTACAGTCTTTTCATCACCCTTCCCAAGATGTGTCTCCACATAAGCACCAAGCATAGGATTCTTGTCTGTAATCTTTTCTTGTTTCGTATATAACAAATAGTCATTCAATGCTATTATCTGCATATACAAACCTGGAAGTTCTTCTGACCATTCACTCAGTTTACTGTTGTCAAAAGTATCCATCATAAGCAGATAAGACACACCCTGCACCAACGAATTGACCATCCTCCTCTTAAGGATTGCCTCATTTGCCATTGCAACCTCATCAACATCGGAAAAGTCATATGCCGTCTCTTCTTCCTCGAATTCTGGAAGAATCCTTATTTCCTGCTCTGGCTCAATTTCATCTACAAGATTACACTCAAGCAAAATTGTTTCCTGCGGCACTGACAGAACATTAGTGACAACAGCCTCACACAGCTTTTCAAGCTGCGGACGTAGTGGTTCTTCAAGTCTCTGTACTTTTACGATAAGCTTGCCCAACATATGCTCTGCCTCATTGACGGAAGGTACATAACCAAAAGTATCCTTGAGCTGGTCAATTATCTGCCTAAACCTTCTTTTAAGTAAAATATACTCATAAGAAACATCCTCCCTTTTTGGCAATGCATTGTTGTTGCCTAATGAGGTGTTATGTTCCTTCGCTGCCGTGTATATAAATTTTGCTAATTGCATTGTATTAAATCATTTTAGTGAACTACTCCCACCTAAAGGAAGGGGACTTCTTTCAAATTTTTATTAAAACGCTTCATTGTTTTAAAATTATCTCCAGTACCGTCCATATGCCATTCGGCATTAACTTCAGAGTCAATTGGGTCTGATGCTATAATGTATCTACCTTTAAGGATAACAGTACCGAAATGCTTCTGTATTTCTGGAATGTATGTTGTAATATCTCTAAACTCTTGCCATTGGTCATCACCCATTTGTCTAGCGCCTCCAGCAGCCAATTGTTTCTTATTACTATAAACTTGGAAATAAGCCTTACCTCCTGGCTTTAATACCTGTGAGCATTGCAAAATCACATTCTCCCTAGCTTCTGGTTCTTTAATCACATTTAAACAATTAAAACATGTTACTGTATCCGCACCGCCATTTGCTTCTATTTCATCAAACATCTTGCCATTATGCTCAGCGTCTCTGCTGAATGGGTCAAATACAATATTCCTAGCTCCAAATGTGTGTAGATATTCGTCAGCGTTATCATATTTGCCACCACCAATATCAACATTTGTCATACCTTCTTTCCAAACTGGTTCACCTTTCCATTTTGGTTTTCCAGTTTTCTTATCTACAGCAGTCCCACCAAAAAATGGAAAACCACTTGCTGTTTTTGTTTTATGGATACTTGTTGCCGATGAGCCGAATTGCTGCTTTACGGCCTCTTTAACGGCTTCAAGTACCATATTATGTATATCTGACTCTGTGAGTCTAATTATCGTCTTACGTGTCATTTTATTAACTTATTTATCATGAGGTGAACCATACTTATCCAATTGATTATTCCAACCTTCAAGTGAGTTACCATTAGCTGGCTCATCTAATTTATCAAGCCACTCTTTAGACCAATTGTATGAATCATCAACATTAAAACCTTGATAATCATCGTCAACCCAGTTCCATTTATGATGATATATTGTATTATCACCACTCATTCTTTTAATACTACCATCTTGCAGGTTAACTCTATAGCCATTACCTCTTAATGGCTCTCGTTCAGTGTCAAACCCACTAGAGTTTATAAATTTAACATATGGTGGTTGTGCATTATCTAATTTGGCTGGGAATACAACAATATTAAAGTTGAAATTAGAAGTATGTTCATTATTTTTAAGCAATTTTAATGCTGGTTCATATAAGTGTTGTGGGATTCTATTAACATAGTTTACATGCACATAAATCTCACCACCTATATTTTTCCCTACTCCATATTTACTTCTTTTAATTGGGCTACGATTCCTTTTATCTGGATTCTTTTTGTTGATTGTATTTGTATACAGTGTTGTCCTAATTTCATCAATTACTTCTTTTATCAATTGATGTATATCACTTTCTGTTAACCTAACAATCATTTTAAAGAGTACGTAACCAAGAACTTAATTCTGCCTTTGTAAAATTAACTGATTCAACAATGTTATCAGAACGTTTAATGTCATCCTGGATTTCCACTGTTGCGTTTGATTTTGATAGGGTAGGATTGCTGGCTATGGCCTTTACGAAATTCTGTGACTGCGGATTGTCATTGTCAACAGTGATTTTTGGCCCATTATCCGTGCCAGTATTATTAAAGCTACTCAATGGGGCAGATGCTGTGTGTGATGGATTCTGCCTAGCTTCTTTTGACTTGTTAGCATAGTTGGTGTCTGCACTTTGCTGTGCATAGTCTTCCCTAAGTCTCAAATCTCTTTTCTTGAATTTCATATTACATTGTTTTTATATATAAATAAATATTGAAACAGTCAACAAAAAACGAACCAATTCAAAAAGAACTGGTTCGCTTTATCTGGCTTATCTTATCGCTTTGATATATAAGGGTTGCTTGTCGTTATCTTCTTGTTTCTGATTATATTGTCCCTTCTATCCTCATCATCTCCAGTTTCCATGTCTGACAAGATGTTATTGACAATTTCATTTACAAGATTGTCCATCCCTTCTTTGCTTTCAGTCATGTCTCCAGGTCCATCATTCTCATCAGGAATGTCATTGCCATCAGAATCGTTTACCATACTCTTTGCATATTTAATAACAGCCGCCTGCTTTTCAGTATCAAGCTTGTCAAATATACGTTCTATTTCAGATGTTTCACCTTTCTGTTCATCATCCATCGGAGGTTCTGGCATTCCATCTTCTGTGGCTTCATTGTCATCCATTGGCATTGGAGGTTCTGGCATGTCTGAAGGTGGCATCTGTCCAATTTCTTCTGGTTGTTTGAGGTCATTTGGTTCATTACCAAAATCAATGCCCAATTCCTTTGAGGGGTCTATGACATGACGTTCATTCAGCCCAACTTTTTTTTTAAGATTTTCATCACGCTTTCTGTGATTGCGTCCTCAATCGCCTCAATACTTCCTTCAAAAGGTGCCTGGCTTCCCTTGCTCTGGCCGTAAGGTGCTTCACCGTCAACGCTTGAGTCATTCATATCATACTGTCCGTCTCTCTTGGGATTGTCATTTGATGGGAGTGTCATCACCTTTTTCTGGTATGCGGGATGCTTTCCGAAATCATCAAGCCTGTTCTCCTCGTTCATCTTGCGAGCCTTCATCTTCTTGTAGGAAATTGACTCAACAACCTCTGTATCTTCATCATCATCAAAGTCATTGTCGTCGTCATCGGAAAAATCATCTGTATCACTCTCTTCTTCGGCATGTTCTTCATCATCGGAATAAAGAGGCTCCTCATCGTCATACTTCATGTTGTTGATGGCATCAAGGATTGAGTCAAGCTTTGCCTCAAGGCTGTCCATACGTGCTGTAATGTCACAATCATCACCAGTCTCTATATCAGTTTCTTTCTCAGCTGGTTCAACTTCCTCAACGTCAACGTCAACCTCAGGTGTCTCATCATCGAGTTCATCATCGTCTTCAAAGTCAACATCATCATCACCATCAAGGTCATCGTCCAAGTCATCAAGAGACTCGTTTACAGAAGCCTTTTCATCGAATGGGTCTGTATCACCCTTTTCACCAACGCCTACAGCAGGAGTGTTCTGGCTATCTGCATCGTGCATTGAAGCACCTTCGTTTACAGCCTCTCCACCATCTTCGTCTGCAACTGCATCATCAGTTTTTTCTACTGCATTTGTAAATGGAGCACTACTGCCAATCTTCGTGCCATGTGTCTTATCCATGAACTCTGGATTCTCACGACTTGTCAGAGGAGTCTCAGCGGATTCCTTTACAGGCTTCTTCTTTCCGTCCTTGATGTTGTCTGTCTCATTCGAATTCACCTTGCCAGAAGGAACGGTAACAAACGGAGCACTTGGATTCTTCTTGATTTCCTCTGCTTCCATCTCTTCCGCCTTTGGGCATCCTGGCATGTCACACACCTGTTTCTTACCCTCTGCGATACGCACTGCATTCTCCATGATTTGACGCTGGCGTGCGATTTCATTCTGCACCTTCTTTGTCTGCTCTTCAATCACTTCCTTCTTTCCTTCAAGGTTCCAGGCTTCGGCGATAACTCTCTTCTGTACATTGTCAACGTTTTCGTTAATGCTCATCAGTTTTTCACCAAAATATCGCTGTGCAGAAGCAAAACTGTCAAACTCGTTGCTTTTCCTGTTACGGAAGCCACCGATATAATCAAAATTCTCGCTTACCAATCCACCCTTTGCGTTCTTGGCGACCTTGATGAAGTACTTGGCACCTTCTCTGACAATGCCATAAAGCTTACCGTCAGCAGCTACCTTGTTATATTCAACGGATGAATATACTGGCTGTTTGCTTTCATTGATGCCATATGTCATCAACGACTTCATGCGCTGAAGCTGCTCGTCAGCAGTTACTTTATTCTTATCAATCATGTCTAAATAAATTATATATAATTTAATTCTTCACTTGTTGAGACCCATCTGCTGATAAAGATTAGGCTTTCTCTGCATCTGGACTGTGTTCTTATGTATTGAAGCACTTGCCTTCTTCTGAAAAGTGCTGTACGGCTTTACATAGAAAGCCCCATATGTTCCGTCCTTCTCCACTGGAGCACATACAGCATATTTCCTTCCAATAAGGTCCGACAAGGCTTTCAGATACTGCACCAGATAAGTCTTGCCGTTAGTGATGTCAACCATGTATTCACCACTTGATTCTATATAGTTCTCAAGTTCGTCCTTATCTATGTCAACATTCCGTATCCTGTCTTTCATGGATTCTGGAACAACATAAGCCTCAAGTAGTTTCAGTTGGCTTTCACTTATAATTACATTCATGCCTCTTATTTATATAAATATTACAAATAATTCAAAACTTTTGCTTAAGCTTATTTGCAAAATCCAAACTTTCTTCAATGGAATTAAGTTTGTCGTATATCTTGTCTTGAAGTTTCCACAGTTTCTCCATATAACCAGAACGTCTCACTACCTTATAGCATATATTTCCACTACCCATTTCAGAATCTTTCAGACCTATCTGCCTTAGACGTTTTAGTTCTTTTTGTATCTTTTCACATGACTTTGCGATTAGTTCCAATTTATGTTTATCTGTTTCTCCGTCAAAGGCATCGCACAAATCATCTATCTTTGTCATAATCTTTGCAGATACATCCTTGATGGCGTACTTGTTTAGTTTGATTGCAGAAAAATCATCGGATTCTGGTTTTCTTAGCCATTTGTTTTTATACAGACTATATATTCCGCTGGATTTTGGAATTTCATTGATGTCCTGAACATACAACTCTACTGGATAACCATATATCTTCAATGACTTATGACTATCATTCCATTCATTTTTCTTGTCATCAAAATATTCCCTTACGAAGTCTTTCCTTGGATGTATCTTTGAAAAGTCAACAACAAGATGCAAATCTATGTCAGAATAAGAACTCCAATTAAAATTACATATGGAGCCAGTCAAGATTGCGTCAACTGGCTTTATCCATCGGATATTACATTCCTCCCAAAAATCATCGGATATTTCAAGAAGTGTGTTTCTGACTTTCAAATTCAGGTTGTCTTCATTATCCCAAATGTTTGATTCCAATTCATTTTTTAAACGAAATGATTTCAAGTCAATATCATCCGCATCAACCTCAGTCTCCATATTTTCATTTTGAACATGTGCATAGGAGCTTGCGTCGGCACCGTCAAATCCCAACGTATATTCAGATTTCTGCGTTATATCAATATTTTCCACCATCTTCGTTAATTTTATAAACAGCATCCTAAAACTATAGCAATAAGTTATCCGTATCAGAATTTTACCATAACCAAATCCACAGTGGGTTGGCCATCTTGGTCATAGAATGATACGTTTTTCAACACAGTGAAATTCTTTACTGCATTGTATTGGAACTTTTTCTGCTCTGGAAAGCTGACAAATTCTTGTGACTCTTTATAGCCATTTAAATTGTATTGTATATTTCCAGAATCAACCAATCCAGCCTTAGGAACTACAAGATATGCCATGCCAGCTTTTGATACAAACGGGCCACCGTCTGCATTCTTGAAATAAAAACCTAGACTGTTTGGTTCGTTTTGCTTATTAAATCCTAATTTATAAAACCTATAACCATCTGTAGTGCCATCAGGAGCTGTTGTCAAACCTTCATTCACGGAAGCGCGTAACATATTTTTTCCAATAGCAGGAGCTGAGTCAATGATTTTATATGATGCTTTGTTCACAC
>NFZD01002862.1_pt1 | contig 12362 bp, 37 predicted proteins | sample 1095381 | NCBI WGS metagenome assembly NFZD01 (sample SAMN03609891, study PRJNA323583) | gut metagenome | isolation source: feces | host: Rattus norvegicus | place: Denmark: Riget | collected 2013 | reverse complement strand
TTCCCCTTTAATAAATTATTCTTTCCATGCGTTAAAATTCAGTTTTTGAAAATTGGGAAAGCACACAATATGCGAATATACATCTTTTTCTTCGTTATAAAATCTCTTCCATGAGCAACCGATTGCTTCTAAGAAAGTACATACAGTAGCGTATTCTTGAAAAATCAAATCTAAATTCAAATGATCTCCATTTTCAACTAGCTTTTCAGCGAATTTGTATTTCATAAATTTATACTGCAAATAGTCGGCCATCATTTCGCTCCATTGTTCGCTTTCTTTTTTAGTCATATGATTTCTCCTTTCAATAATTAGGATAAACATGTACGTTTTCACACATCCAATCCTATCCAATGGTACACCCATGTTCCATTGGTGGTTTTATATCGGTCAATTGAAATCGTGAATGGCCTTCCAGAACAATCAAAAGCGCAGCCTGTATAAATCCATTCGCAATCAACAAATTCTTCCCATTCTTCATCGGTGAAGAAACTATTGAAAAATCTCTTCTTTGCATATGAATCAAAGTCACCATATCCCAAATACACCCATTTATCATCATCTGTAAGTGCATATTTGCGTTTTTTCTTTTGCTTACTTAGCCAATCTTTAGCTTCTTTGGGATATTCGTTTTTCATCAGCAAAGCATATATTTCATAATCGGTTCTTGTGCAACAATTCATTTTTTATCACCATACATCAAGCAATAAATTCCGCCAGAATACTGCTGATCAAACCAGTGCCAAATTTCTTCTCTGTATGTGCGAGGTTCAAAGAACAAAAAACCTTCTTCAATCTCTTCTGTCTCTGGGTCCATCGGAATGTCTCCAAAGATGCTCCATAAAACTCTAATTTGATTATCACTGAAATACTCTTCATATCCAGTAATATCCATTATGTAATCAAGCTTTCCACAAATTGGACAGCATTCTTTCTCGCGCAATTCGTCTTCTGTGCCTATCCATTCACAGTCATTGCACCGCACAATATTCACAACATTCACCCCTTTATAAAACTTTACATATCTTCAAAGCATCCAAACACATTTTCAAATCGATCCTTCTCAACAAAAATGAAACGCTTGTCATCTTCAAATGGATATGAATTGATTGCGCGATCAATCTCTTCTTTTGATTGCACTTTGCTCACATTATAGATACAATAAACACACTTTTTGCAAGTAACTGTAAGCTCACATTCAAAATAAATCACTTCGATATCATTAATATTTGTTTTCATAAATTCGTACCCGCCTGTCTTAAAATCATTTGGACTCAATGGCTCAAAACAAGATGCCACTTGATTTGTAGTATAAGGAATATCAAGAGCTTCAAGTTCTTGCCTAATTATCTCGGCAATTTGCTTATCTGTAAATTGGTGCATAACACATTCATTATCCATTTAATCTACCATTTCGCTTAAAACACATTGCTTTACTTCTTCCGGCAAAGAGTCAAAATCAATTTCAACTTCTGTACCATCCTTATTCTCATAAAATTCTGCATCCACATCGCAGTGTTGATATATACCCCATGGATGTGTTGGGTATTTGCTCGATGTAATACACTCATACTTTCCATTTCTATTAGGAAAGTCATCAATAAAAATAGAGTAGCAATCGGCAAAATTTTCATTATAGAAAACCTTCATAGTTTCTACTCCTCCTCTTTTCCATACTCAACATCAAATTCAATTCCCAATTCTTTAAGCCCTTCTAGCATATACTCTTCGCAACATGCATCATGCACTTCAGGAAGCGTGTTCTCAACCCACTCTTCATATCTTTTTACAAGAATCCTTTCTGCTCTTTCGAGATTTTTTTCTGAAACATGCACGAACAGCATTCGGTTAAAACATTCCACATAAAATGCGATCCAATTCCGTTCAATATATTCCACCACAATCACTCCTCTTCAGCTTCAAAACAAAGGTACATGTTCATAGGATCAAAATTAGGTTCAAATGTACTTGCAATATATTCGTCGTGTTCATCATATGAGCATCCTGTAAGTTTTTTAAATTCATTTGATAGTTTTTCTCTAGTTGAAAACACTCTTACGCCAGTTGCGTCACCATTAAAAAAGGAAATCAATACATATTTTTTCATAAAAGCACTTCCTTTTTATCCACCCCTCAACCAGACACCCGGCAATTGTCGAGTGGCTGGCGAAAGGAATCCCCATGAATATGGGTGGCATCAAGTAACCGGCTGGATGCCTGGTTGAGGAGTGGATCTATTTTATTTCATCATGCATTTTCGATCATTTCTTCAAGCTCTTTGATTTGCTCTTCAAAAACAACTGAAATTTTCATTACTGCCCAAGGTGGAAGCTGTACAGAAACAATACCAAATTTAGCTATACCATGATTAGCCTTCAGTTGATCCTTAAATGCTCTTAAAGCTTCGATATCATTCTTTGCACGAATCAGCTCATTAAGTTTATCCAATTTCATTTGCTGCTCCCTTCTTTGACCGTTTCTTTAACTTTTTGTGACAATTCAATAAGAGCCTTTTCAATTTCATCCGCATCATCAACTAATTCTCTAATAGACGGAATTCCACAAACATTTTTTCTTGCCTTGGCCTCCACCCACATTGTTACATGTTCTTCTGCGTCAAAATTACTCACATACTCTTTTACTTCTTTATATAATTCATATGGAGTTTCACAACAAACTGAAAACCAAAAATCCTCTCCAGCAGGACTTGTGTAATTAAATTCAATTTCATCTGAATAACATTTAATATACCAATCAATTTCTTCAAGATTCTCTTTAAGCATTTCGATAAAGCTGTTTTGCATCATTCTTTTCTCCTTTTTTATAAAGTTCATCCTCGAACGCATCAATCTTCATTCCGTTTGAAAGCATCACAACATACATGTTTCCCACTTCATCAACATCCACTTCATCTTCGCTTACCTTATGTAAAATGACACAACTCATTCCGTCATATTTTGAATAAACCGAATCAGCTCCATGTGAATCAAATATCCATTCAAATCGATTGTACGTTTTATTGTGCTTGCAAGAATCTGTTTCGCTATCATAGTCGCACATTCTGTCGCACATGCTGCATAACATCATTCGTGCACCACAATGCGGGCAATACGCTTTATATCCATCTTGATTAACATCCCATATCATTGTTACTTCAGCCTCGCAGCTAGGACATACTTCTGTAACCTCAAACACATTATTCATTTATGCCACCTTCATTTGATTGAGTTCTGCTACTTCTTTCTCAGAGATCATGCGATTGATCTTCATTCTATCAGCTAAAATCCACGCGCCGCCCTGGCTTTCTGGGCGGTCGTATGTTTTATAATCCCCAACTTCAACTTCAACCCACACTCTTCCCTTTGTGCTGAGATGGGGAGCATACGGCGTAAAAGTGCAATGCCACCCATATCTTGGAGCGAAGCCTTTCGTGGGATAGAATGCAGCATCCATCCACTCCCCGATTGGAAGAATCGCCGCTGCATGAATAAATAGACTTCCAAGAGTTCCATCTTTACGTAATTTCATCAACTTGTACGCTTTCATTTTTACTCCTTTCATCTGTCAATCTCATCATTGACACTAACATCCATACAATCATCACTACATAAACCCACATATTATCAACCAAAAATAATTGTTCCAAAGAGAGCGCATTGAATAATTTCGTCAGCAATTGAACCATCAATATTGCATACATCGATTATATTTCCGCAATCAAGATGGTTTGAAAAATCAATAATTGTTGGGTCTGATTTCACATATCTCAACAAACCATTGATGAATTTCGCTTTGTTCAAAGTCCACTTATCATCACTTTCAGCATCGTACAAAATTAATTCTCCGCCACGTGAAATTTGGTCGCTGGCATATTCCCCACGGTATTTACCAACAACCTCTACACGTTTGCACCAATATGAAATTCCGCCCTCAAGCGCACTGCATACAATATCATCGATATCTTGATTCTCTAAATTAAAGTCAATCTCGCAAGTCAGCTTCATATTCATCCAAATCTCCTTCCTGCAAATTTTTATATTCCTCATCTGTAAAACCCCAAAGGTTTTTGATCCATTCGTCCATCATATGCCTCCTATTTCTCCGCTGCTGTTAAATTCCAGGCGTTTCCGAGTTCAAAATACAGTCCGTATTTATCAAAAATTGATCTAAATTCCTCATAAAGTTTTGAGTAATACTCGTATGCCGCATGAGAATATGAGATATACCCATTTAATAATTCATAAAGCGGGCCTTCAAAGCTCATACTCAGAATATCGCCAACGTATTCAAAATATTTTTTGGGATCATCTTCATAAATAAAAGGTGTTCCATTATATGCAAATTTATTTCCTTCTTTATTGCTTGTCCCCCAACAAATCCCATTAAAATAAATATATACATCCATCCACATTTCGTATTTGATAAGAAAATCGTAAATATCTTTTGCCAATGCTTCAATTTGATGCTCCCCCATTTTTATTTCCCCCTTTACGATATTTTTCCCATCTTATTTTTGATTTTTGTGACTGACTTTCTCTTCGTTGTTCAATTTCCTGCAAACTTTGTTTTTGGTTTTTTCTACTACCTTGGCAACGCAATTCAGGGTGCTTGTGGAGATAATGATATTGGTCATTTGAATTTAACTGATCAAGCATGTATTCACTCATTTTTTTGTGATATTCTTTACCAGTCAGTTGCTGTTTCTTCATTAGGCCAAATTTTTCTCTATATTCATTAATTGACATTTTGTGTTTTAATTTAACGTGCTCACCAAGTTTCATATAAGCCATTCCACAAATATGACATATGTAAAATCCTCGACTGTCTACAGCTACAGTTCCAGGCTCCGGAGGAGTGTGAAATTCGCCTCCATTTTTTAAATATTTTCTACACGTTTGGCATACATTTCCTGAAGTTATCACCTCACAGTATTTGCATTTACCCATAAGCTTTAAATTTTGTCCTCCCAACTGTATTCTTGTCCCTCAAGAATTTCCATATCGTGACAGATTTTTGACATAATATAATCCAATGCAATCGCCTGTCCAGTAGACTGTCTGCCCCAATAACTTTTTCCCCATGTTTCAATTACGGCCTCGCCATTGTTTTTTAATTTTTCTCCAAGCCAATCAGTAACCGCCCACCATTCAAAAATTTCTTTATATCCATCATCAAGTTGTTCATACTCTTTTTCCGTATAAATCGCACCACAATAATTGCACTTATAAAGCAACGTATCTTCGCAACATTCTCTTGCCTCTGTTTCAGACTCATAACAGATCCCGCACACTGGACAATAATATCCGTCATCATCATGAGAAATTTCTACTTCTTCATTTGAAGGATATATGCAATCATAGTCACCACTTGTTCCACATTTTTCACATTCATATTCAAATCCATTTTCAAGATCGCCATTGCAAAATGGAGCATCGTCATTGAAATCTGCTGTTCTCAAAATGTACTCGACCTCTGAAGTCATACAGCACATAATTTCCCGATTTACAAATTCTTTTTTGATTTTTTGGTTAATAGCAGAATCAGAATCATATTCTTTTCCGTTTTCTGTATACCGCATATTTACTGCCTCCTTTAATCAACACAATCAACTTCACCTGTCATAATCATTGTTTTAATACCATTGAGTTCGCGTTGAAGAAATCTAACAGCGCTTTTATACAACATGTCTTTATATTTTTTTGACATTTTCGCTTTTACTGCGTTTGCATAATCCTTCCATGGTGAATATTCACTTTCAAATAGCAAACATTTTGTCTTGTCGAAACAAAAATCATATGCATTCAACAAAGGGCCATAACACATATATTCGTGTTGTTTTTGTCCAATTGTTAGTGGAAGTTTTTTTACGACATCTACACATTCATTTAGCGCAGACAGACTATAACACGCTTTTTTAAAAATCATTTTTTCACCACCTATAGTTGATCAAAGCAATCTTAAAATATCGCAATATTCTTCATACAAAATATTTGCAATTTCAAACAACGACCGTTTCTCTTTGTAGTTAATATATCCAACGTTATGTGCTCTAATTATTCGATCTTTGAGACGTTGGATATCAACAAGATTAGTATTTACAATGCAACAATCAATTTCATAGCTGTACTTTGACAGCTCTTTTAAAAGCTCGGTGAAAATAGAACATGTAAGCTTATCGTCCATATGTACCCCCATCAATATTCATAAGGAATTGCGGCAAACAAAGGCTCTTTCGTTTTTCTATCTAAAATTTCAAGAATATTTCCATCGTCTACACAAAACACTCTGCCCGGTTTAAAAACAATCCCATATTTTTTTAATGCTCTATAAAACGCCCGAATTACATTTCGATTACCTTCCCTGGCATTAAATTCAAAAACTAAAACTAAAATGCTTGAATTCCATATCCAATTATTGTCTTCGCAGATTGCGTCGATCTGCCTCACTTCCCATAACATAAAACCACCTCGCAATCTTTACTTTTTTACATTACAGAAAAAATCTTCGTCTACAAAGCAAACCATATCGTAATGTTCAAAAATAATGTCATTGGGTATTTGATCTGAGCTTGTGTATGCCCCTTCTAAAACATCTTGAGTCTCATCTTGCCAAAAGAAAGAATCTTTTAATTCAGCTATTTCATCGTCAGATAAATCGTAAACTGTTTTATACATTGTTTTGCCCAAGCTCCTTTCTCTTTTTGTATCATTATCAAAATGTGTTAAAAAACTGAAGCCATATCATCAAAAGCTTGCTCCCATACCTGAAGAGCTAGACTTCTTTCGAGTCCGCAATTATCCCACTTTTGAATGCTCATCCCATAATACAAACAATCACACGCATTCTCATATGCATCTTGCATCTGACGGTTTACATATCGTTTTTTATAATAACCAGTGCTCATACTCTCACTCCCCAAAATTCTCAGCATAAAAATCTGACGTTAGTGAATAAAGTTCGCTTAAAGCTCTTTCTAATCGCATAATTGTATTAGTTGCATCCGGAAATTTTTCTCTTGTAACCTTAATTTCTTCCTCTAAAACTCTTTCTACAAAAAGAAATGAGCCTTCAATTTCGCTAGTGTCAAAACAATATTTTTTTGCGATTGCTCCAAATTCTTTTTTACTTAATGTCATAGGCAATCACCATATCTTTCTTTGAACTGGCACTTGTAATCTTCAATAGCTTTTGGGTCAAGCTCATCTCCTCTAGGAGTATTTGGATCGTATTTCAAATTGCAAAGATCACAATACACATTTTGAATAATTTCTTTGCTTGTGTTTAATGGGCTTGATCTCCAAAAATTGAAACAGCGCTCAATATGTTTATCGATAATCGCATAGCTTTCATGATATTCAATCATTTTCAGCACCTCATCTTTCGACTACATATGGCACATCGTCATCCGGCCTTACCATCTCAAATATTTTCCAATCGAAATTGTTCCCATGTTTTTCAGTCCACGCTTCAAAATCAGAGATATATGTGTCATCATCAAAATCTCCACCATCTTGATATGCACATTCGATTTCATCCTTGCTGACATTCAACACCGTAGAAATTCTTTCACACATTTTATCGTGGGCGAGATCAAACGAATCAAAAAAATACAGGAGCTGAAATACCTCTTTCGACAACCTCAATAAGTACAAATTCTTTCATAATAAAATCTCCATTTTATTCAGAATAGTTGAACGCAATATCGTACATTTTTTTACCAGTAATTTGGTCTGTGAACTGACTGCAAAACCACTCTTTTCTATATCCATGTGATTCGCACCATTCAGAAATTACTTTCGTCGTAATAGGAGATACGAATACATATAGATCAGAATAGTGATGATAAAACTCCTCTTTTGGATATCCCGCATCAACCAATTTTTGCATAAGTTCCGTCATGGCGAACCCCCCATTAAATTATTTTTTATGCAAATCGTATTGTTTTTAGCGTCCGTACTTATAAAAAATATGCAGCAATAGATTACTCATCCATAAAACTACAATTTTCTTCATCAAGAGAGTCTGATCCGTTTACATAATTCATTTTTGTCAAAGGAATTTCGTCAATGTGCGTATTAGCATATTCAATTGCATCTTCAAGAGCCATGTAATCAGGAACATTGATGCTACTATTATATGTAGCCATACATTGAACGACCACATTTAATTTCTTCGTATGCTCTTTAACAAAATTATCAATTGCCTCATCAAGAATTTCGTGCGCCAGATTAGCATTGTATGGGTCAATTGTAACTGAAATTGTATTTACACTTTCAAGCCATTCGTGCGCCCAGTTCCAATTAAAAGCAAAAGGTCGTTCATCTTTATTTAACGCGCTGACAACAAATGTTTTGCCACAATGTTCTTTCATTGAATTTGGGAAGGCAATCTCATCTCCCTTCAAATATCCAGCATCATCAAGTGTCTTTTCAATTTCCTCATATGATTTAATACGCACATAATCTCCGATTCCAAATTTCATTTTGCATTCACTCCTTCATTCTTGCCTTCACGGTTCACTTCGTGAAAGCCACATACACAAATACACTTCCATCCTTCGCCAGGAACTTTCCCCGCCGTTCTACTTATATATTCTTTTCTCTCGCCCGTATAATAACGCTCACAAACCATGTGATAGAATCTAATTGTCATTTTCTTTCCCATTCCAATATTAATTGTTTTATTGGAACACCGTTAAATAGTCATCGATGCTCTTTGACATCAATTTATACTCATATTCTGTAGGTGCCCCATAAGCCCATTTCATATGACCATGATCATCCCAAATGTGCTGCATATAATCAGTATGATCTCCGATGCGAATAGCAACGCGGTCAACTTCACCTTCTACACGATTAATTATTTTTACAAGAAGTGTTGTATATTGATTCGATACACATGTAGTAGAAAAAGCAATTTTAGCTCTTAGGTCTTTGTTTAAACGAACAAGCGCAGCCCGTCCCACGTATGTAGTAGATTTTGAAAACAAACTATATCTCATGATGTGCTCCAATTCGTGTTCAAAAAAATTACTCATTTATTTCTCACCTCTTACTCTTTTAAACATATTCTCTTTTGCCATTTCAATCAGCTCATCCGCAAGAACAAACTTGTCCTTCATGAAGTGCCCGAATCCAACTACTTTTCCAAAACCGTTTCCAGTTGTAACAATTCGACAAGGAACGTTTTTAATTTTAGAAATTCGCAAACCATCTTCGTTTTCAATTTCAAGGACTTCAACGATTGCTTTTAGCACGTCAGGCAAAAGTGCACCAATGTTATATCCAGAAAACAAAGCACAATTTGTAAAGAACATTTCAAGACAAGTAATGTTCCCAAAATGAGCAACTACAGCAAGATCAATACTTGTAATCATATTGTTTTCGACAAAATATCCTTTGCTCTCAATTTCACGTTTAGTTTTTACAATATCTTTATAAGTTTTCATGCTTATACTCCTTCCGGCTTGTGCTTGTATGCGACCCAAGTTTCACCATATTCATCACTTAAAAATCCATAGCAATGCCTAGAAGAAAGCACAAGGTATTGACCGGAACGACGATAATCCCACGAAAGAATATACCATCCTGTTCTTCCTTCTCCACGAAGATCAATGACATAAACAGGCTGTTCATTCATTTGCTTCATTTTATCCCACGTTAAAGGCGTTGGATATTCTCGATTGATCTTTTCTTTGATTGCTTCATAAGCAATATCACATACTTCGTCAATTTCATTAAAACTGCAAAAATCAGGCATATTCCTTCCCATACTAAGCAATTTAAGAACACGAGAAAGTGTCATTATTTTTCATCCTCCATTAAATTGAATTTCACTTATATTTAATATCATAAATAAAATTTTTGATTCTCCACGGAATCTGGCTAACAAAATATCAAAACGATTTATAATAGTTGTATCGTCCAGTTTTTTTATAATACCCATAATCAATTCCATATCCAAAAACTACTCTGTAACTGTCGTTTTTATAATTCATTGCCCGAACAAAATATATTTACGGATATGTTTTGTTTTTTCTTCTTCGGTCGTTGGTTTATAATAATATGCGCTGTATTTTATTTTCATTTCTCAAACCTCCCATAATTCAAAATATCATACACATCTTCATACATTGCGCCCCGCTCGATCTGCTGCGCGTCTTGGTCATAGTCTAACGACGCAAAAAGCGCCGCCGTGCTGATCTTGTCACCGTTGTTTGTGTATATGCTCATTGTTTAGCCATCCGCTTTATAAATAGGTTCTCTGTGCTTTTCAAGCCTATAAATCCCGCCCCCGTTTTCTCGATACTCTTTAATTGTTTGTCTGGCCTCCTTATAGGTGTATTCGCTGCATTCACATTCCCACCCATAGCCATAATTTGACATAATATCCCAACGGTCAATAGTTTTTCTTTTATAACTCATTTTTTTACACCTCCATAAAATAGCGTTTTCCGCTCTATGCTGCCCACGTTTTGCAACATGGACAGGAACAACGGAAAATCAATCCACTACATAACGCATATATTTTCTTAAAATATCAAGTTCTTTTTTAGAATATGGCTTTGTTGTCGCTCTAAATGCATTTCTTCCTGTTTGTTGCTTTACTTCTTCTTTGCATTTTTTGCACGCTTCTTTTTGATTTTTTGCAACAACAAAAATATGATTAAGATATTCTTTTTTGTTTTTCTTTATCCAATAGAATACTTGATAAGTTTTCATGTTTTATTCCCCTAACATTTCTGCACCACAAATACAAAATTTTTGATTCTTTTCTATTTGTTTTCTTCCGCAAACAGAACAATGATATTCAATATCACTACAATCTGAATTAAATGTTTTAATCCATTTACCGTATACAGATTTTCTTTCAACTTCTGGTAACTTAAAAAATTCCGTATATCCACTAATTGCAGCAAATCCAAAATCTCTATTTGGATTATATTCATATGAAATTACATTTCTTTGAGAAATCACTCTATATGTAAATTGTTTATTCATTGCTACATCTACACCTCAACGAACTAAAGGAGTAACACGAGTAAAAAATAAAATACGTCCTAAATTTTCTGGAAAATCATTGTAATTCCATCCGGAAAACAAAATATATTTCCCATTGTGATAATAGACGCGATACTCTTTTCCCCAAAAACCACTATGCCGTCTTGCATTTTGTACATATAAAAATGCATCAATTTGAGCTTGTTCAAACGTATCAAAAGTTCCAAGTTTCATTTTTAACCTCCAATGTATGTCCTTTTGAGTAAAGGAATTATATTCTTTTTCAATATCATCTTTTGTGCAATAGATCCATCCAACTTGGCCGGAATCCCAAGGATCACCAAAACTTCCGATACTCATAGTAATACCGCTATGATCATAGAGATAAAGCGGATAATAGAATACTTTCCCTTCCAAGAGTGTTTCACAATCAGAAATAGATAAATTATCAATGATGTCATCTTCGAGATACCATCCAGACTTTAAATCGTCTAAATTATCGGTATCGTACACCTTCTCCAAACACCATGAAGGAGATTGTTTTTCACTGCAAAAGCTTATGTACCCATACCAATAGAGTTCATAACTTTCCGACCCATCTTCATCTTTTACTTTTTCAAGCAACACGCTTCCTTCCCCAGACAAAGCATATTGCACTAAATCATCTCCGCTTATGTATTTTCTTACCAAATCGCGCCACATATCTTCCGGATCAGAATAATTATGGCCATCACCAAGATTGTAATTTCTATGCCAACAAATCATATGCCCAAGATTATCCCATTCACGCGGAGAATCAGCCCAATCGTCATTTTCAATTTTCAATCGATAAAAATTTCCTTCAGCGTCACGAGTTAAAATGTTTTTCCCAAAGTCGCTATAATCGATATTCATGTTTTTTGCACCTTCTTATTGTCTTGATTAACTATTTCAATTAATTCGCACTTTTCGCATCGGATTTTGCCGTCAGTGTGATACGGCACTACAACGCCAGCCAACCATTCCCACCGAATAAGCACTTTCCAAATGTCTCCGCTGTAATTACGTTTAACCCATTCAAGTGGTGCAACATTAATTCCGCATCCACACTCACAGGTACGATCAGGATTGACAACTTCCTCAATCACGCTTCCTACTTCGATTTTCCATTTTTTAGGCGCTCTGTACTGTGCACCAAAAGTTTTATATGCGATGTATCCATCTTTAACACGCTCAAAATGAGCGTCTAAATAATTGCACGCCGAAAGCAATCCTTGCGCACCGCTCAGGTCGGCATCGCTCAGGTCGGCACCGCTCAGGTTGGCACCGCTCAGGTTGGCATCGATCAGGTTGGCATCGCTCAGGTCGGCACCGCTCAGGTTGGCA
>NFZD01002659.1_pt1 | contig 12378 bp, 20 predicted proteins | sample 1095381 | NCBI WGS metagenome assembly NFZD01 (sample SAMN03609891, study PRJNA323583) | gut metagenome | isolation source: feces | host: Rattus norvegicus | place: Denmark: Riget | collected 2013 | reverse complement strand
TTGGAACGGTGCTGCTTCTTTGTCTCAATTAGCTACGGACGGAACAAAAAGACCTCAAGACTGCAAGTTTACTGTTACTGTAAGCAGTATCACTGTCTTAGACGCCGTTGAGATTATTCCTTGTACGGATAAGGCAATCAAATCTATCGAGGAGGTGGATGAATGGAAATATTAAAAGACAAGATAAAAGAGTTCTTAGCTTTTGATACCGATTCAGGCTATGGATATGGAAGAGCAGATGGTATGGGTTTTGTCTCTTGCGACGGTATGGGCTGTGGTATAGGTGCTGGTGTGCAAAAAAACTATGCCTGCGGTTATGGTACTGCCGTTCATGATGGAGATGGTCGGGGCAAGGGTGTTGGCGAAGACAATAGTTTTGTTGCAAACGCTGACTATATTCCTCACGGTGAAGATACTCCTTGTGTAGGTTTTGGGGTCAAAGTAATAAATGGATATGAGGTGCATCGTATAGATGATATTCCAACGATCATAACATCTGTTAGAGGCAATGTTGCACAAGGTTTCATCGTTCAATCAGACTTGCAACTGAAACCTTGTTATGTCGTCAAGGAGAATAATAAGTTTGCTCACGGCGAAACTCTCCACGATGCTTTCAATTCCCTTCAAGAAAAGCTGTTTGATGATAGCTCGGAAGAGGAACGTTTAGATGCCTTCAAAAAGAAGTTCCCAGAGTATGATGTTAAGTACAACAACAGAGATTTGTTTAAATATCATCATATATTGACTGGCTCTTGTAGGATGGGTAGAGAATTGTTTGTGTCAAACAGGGGGCTATCTCTTGATGGCAAAACATCCGTTCGTGAGTTTGTTAAGTTAACTAAGAATGCTTATGGAGGTGATATTATCAAAAAGCTACCAGGTGTATATGGTATTAAGCTCTATAATTGCTAAACCACCGTTCCCAGCGATTCTATCGCTGGTCTAAAGTAAATAGCGCATGACAAACAAAGACTTTTTTGATGCGTATCGCGGGAAGCCAGCCCTTTATAAGGGAAAGGATATTGGCGCATACGTAGCAGGGTATGTTGGAGAAAAGTATATCATCTTAGGATTTCACGACTATACAGGCTGCATCCTGAGATTTACGGCAAGAGTCAATAAAACGCTCTACGGAGTATATACCTCATACCGATTCGCAAAATTGAAGTATGTAGAGGTAGTGAATAAAAGTGCAGATAAAAAGTAATTAATATGGTAGAAAAGAAAGTATTAACCCTCGTCCTGGAAAAGAAATGGTTCGAGAAAATCGTTTCGGGCGAGAAGACAGAAGAGTATCGGGAAATCAAGCCCTATTGGGCTTCCCGATTAGTAAACCAGAAAGCCGAAAGCGGCGAGGTGTTGTTTGATGAGTTCGGCGGCTATTGCCGTGTACTAGGTGAGCCGGAATATAAGCCCTTCACTCACGTTCTCTTTTACGCAGGTTACGCCAAGGATCGCCAGGTAGTAGAAAGGAAAATCGAAAGCATCTCCATCGGCAAGCCGCAGAAAGGCATGTGTCCGGAAGAGTGGTTAAACAAGGATGTTTTCATCATTAAGTTCAAATAGCTTATGGCAAAGAAAGAAAAGAAATGTTGTGGTAACTGCTACTGGTTCGACAACGAAGATGCCTATGGTCAAGGCTGGTGCATCGAAAATCAGGAAGAAACGTCTTGCGATTTAGTTTGTGATAATCATATTTTCAGATAAGCGTATGACACAAGAAGAATATATTAAATCATATCCTACAGTACCCTATACCGAGAGTATAGATGCTGATAAGCTGGCAGAAGGTAGAATATATGCCGCAGAAACAATGAATGCAGATTCGATATTAAGTAGGTCGTTTCTTTGCGTGAAACAGGTAGATCCTAAAGGCTTTGGCATATCACTGTATTTTGGAGTATATTTCGAAATGTGTGGTACACTGGTTCATATAATGGATTCTCAAGCTAAAAATTACCAAAGTGTGGCTTCTTCTCAATATGCCAATTGTATATATAAGAATATAGGTATACGACGAATTGACGATTTCCATTTCTTTATCCCCAGCCGAGGCCAGGTTATGAATGCCTTGGATATTATCGGTAGCTTGGGATATGAATTTGTGGACGGTGAAATAAAAAAGAAGTAGTTGATAGTTATTAAAACAAATAAAAACATTAAAGATTATGGCAGAAAAAACAAAGCAGCAGAATGCTGAGAATGAATTAGAAGAAGAGAAGCTTGGTAAGCAGATTTTGCAGCTCAAACTTTCCTTCCATGAAATGAAGGATGACAAGTTCACCGTCAAGGTAACTTGCGAGAAGGATGGCAAGGAGTCTGACCTGAACATCCTCACCGATGATGATTCTATCGGTATGGTATATCAGGGAATGAAAATCGCCCTTGGTACCGTTGCCCGCTTCTACCTGATGAGCCTTTTGAATAAAGGCACAATCACTCAGGAGGAGTATGATAAAATGGTGAGTAAATAATACACGGATTTATAAAGTCAAAAAGAATAGCGTATGATAAAGCAAGAATTATTAGAGTCTCGTGCTTTTCAGAAAGCGGGAGACGATGCAAAGTTCTTCTTCTTGCCGCTTCCTTATCGAGGAAGCCGACTTTTCGGTAGCCGTCTCTCAAATCCGCTAACCGTATCTCACGAAAAAGCTCTTATTTATTTCGGCAGGCGAGGAAATCCGATAACGAAAAAAGAGTTGCTATCGAATGACGACTTCTTGAAAGTAGAAGACTGGTACACCCTTTCTGTTATATATGCCGGCTGGCACTATACAACTGGAGATTGTTATGTAAGACTTAAAAAAAACGGCGATATAGAGATTAAGGAAGTAAGAAGAAGGTATGTAAAGGTAGCGTCTGAACAATAAAATGTAAAAGTTTAAAAATGTAGTGTATGGAAACAGAAACGAAAGAAACTACTGTTAAGGGAACATTGATTTACCAGCCGCAGGGTGCGGCTGGTGAATATGCTAAGTGGGCAATCAATTTATACCATGGTTGCTCTAACGGATGCACATATTGTTATAACCGCAGAGGGGTATTGAGCCACGTCTTCGGCGATAAGCCGGAACTGGCAGCGCCTATCATCAGGCAGCGCGATAAGTTGCTCAATGAATATCTGAAGAAAAACAATATGACTGCACATGATGCTATTAAGAAAGGTGTTGTAGACCATAAAGGTCTTATGTCTACACTTGACCTTATCTCGAAGGATTTAGAGAAGATAGGAATAGATAGAATACGTCAGGATGACGGCATCTTTTTCTCCTTTACTTGCGACCCATTCGATATAGAGACAGATATGTTTATCCTGCAGCAGGTAGTTTTACATTTGCTTTTCGATCGTATTCCGGTCACGATATTAACAAAAAACGTGCATTGGATGCAGACTGGTTTGTGGAAGAGTACACTTCAAGACCTTACAACAGAGAATAAGGATATAGCCCGCTACCTCACCATCGGTTTCACTATCACCGGTAAAGATGAGCTGGAGCCTAATGCTCCATCTACAGAGAAGCGCATCGAAGCTTTACGCAAGTTGCACGATGAATACAAGATTAAGACCTTTGTGTCTTTAGAGCCGATAATAGATCTTCATTCTGCATCGGACGTAATCAAGGAAACATACAAGATTACGGACGAGATTCGTATCGGTGCTCAGTCGCCTATCAAAAAAGGTAGATACGACCCCAATGAGTTTGTAGGTTTCGTTACCGCAATTAAATGTATCGCTCGTTTCTCAAAAAGCCGTTTTCAGGTGAAAAATAGCATGTATAAGCAAGCCGAGGCCTTCGGTGGTGTTTACAGAGATTTGTGTGTCAGAAGGCTCGATGAGATAAGAGAAATTTATGCAGTAAAAAGTAAAGAAGAAAATGATGAAAAGTAAATTGAAGTATTACGCCCAGGTTATCGGTGTTAACCTGTTGGCATTTTTGGTACCCGTCCTTGCCGTTATCCTTATTTATGGTGTCGGCAAGTTGAAGAATATCTATTCCCATCCTTGCGTTCTATCGCAGGAGATATACGATTGCTGCCTGTGGGCAATGATCGTAGTGCTGGCTGGGTTCTCTGTAGGTCTCTTGCTCCTTGGCTGGGCAGATAGCTGGAGAAAAGCAAAGCTATTTGTTCTCAAAAGCAGGAGAGAACGAGAGGAACGTGAACTGCTGCATATTAAGATGGAAGTAGAGCCTATCGAGGAGAGGACGGAGCAGAAGAATATTCATTCTGCTGATTCCGTGTTTGAAGATATTTCGGGATTGACTGTTATGGAGATTTATCATCTTTATCAAGGTCGTAGAGTTCTGATTATTGATGGTAAGGAGAAGGGAAAATTTTGCGGCCGTCTTGCCGGTTATGATAATGAAGGTTCTATTCTTTACATAGGTTTTTCTACTCGATACGGATTTGGTCCTTATTCCCTGGATGAAATAAACATGAATCGTGATACCAATCCCGAAGTCAGCTATGTAGAGCCAGGCTATAAGAACTACGATTGCTACATTCCTAGCCTTATCCGTATTTATAAATAAGAATTATAAAGCTTAGAAAATTTATGACAGCACACCCAAGTGATTACAAGACGTATTACGCCAATCTTTATTATACAAACCCATCGGCATGTGAAGGTAAGGCATTCTTTATGCGTCCTATCCCAGAACACATGAAGCAGTTCTTATCTGTTGCCGATGCGGATGCAGCGTTAGCGCAAGTTCTATCTTTTGCGAAAACTCATCCCGATTTCTGCATGAAAAGGTTATGTGTAGTAACGTCTTTCTACACAAAGAAAGAAAACTATAATTATCGTACAGATTACCAGTGGTACAGATGGGATAAAGCTTCGCATAAATTTGAACGAGACGAATATCAAAAAGATGTGCATTGGTAATAGAGAGAAGGTAATAAAAAATAGTTATGAAGAAGAATTATTTGTTTGATATTGATGGCTTGCTGCAGGTGCTGCAAGCCATCAAGGATGGGAAGCCGGTGGAGTATCGCCCATTGGAGGAACCTGATTGGCGAGAGTTCAACCCAGAGGAATATAATATTGATACAGAAAACTGCAAGTATCGTGTCAAGCCTTGTGAATATGGTAAATACGTGGTATATATTGCTATACCTCCTGTGCTTATGCAGGAAGATGTGATTTATTTCCTGAAAAGAAAAGACCATCGGAGTACTAAACAGAGTTTTGCTTGCGTAAAGGCTAACCTTTGGCATATAGATAAAAAGATATTGCTTCATTTCTTTTGGAGTGAAGACGGTGATTCAAAAAAGCTTTATGTTAGCGATCCGGATAGAAGAATTAGCCGTAGCGAAAAAACAGATAATTTCGCTAATGAAATTATTCCTGATATAAATCTATGTGATCCTGATAAAGCCGAAATTTATATAGCTTCCATATCACAAGTCAAGATGTTAGAGTCAAGACTTCGAGATGTGGGTTACGAATTCAGGGACGGAAAAATGAAAAAGATAGATGGGAAAAAAGAGTAAACAGACCCTGCTCCTTACCAAGGAGCAGGTATCAGAGCAGCTTCTTCAGCAGTATTTGCGCGGCTGGAAATCGAACCCTAAGTATATCGTAGAAAACCTTTACGTGTTCGACTGGGAGAGTGATATGCTTATCAAGACCCGAAGCGGATATTGGTATGAGGTGGAATGCAAAATCTCTCTTGCTGATTTCAAGAACGATTTCAAGCATAAGTGGCAGAAGCATGAATTGCTGAAGAATGGAGATGAGAAACGTCGTCGCCCGAATTTCTTTTATTATTGCGTACCTTGGTACCTTAGTGCGAAAGTATATCCTCTCCTTCCTGATTATGCCGGGTTGATTGTACTTAAAGTGGATGGTAAACTGAATGAGATAAAACAGGCACACTGTCTGCATTTGCAAAAGTACACCGATGAGGAACTGAAGCTATGCGATAAGTTTTATTATGCCTACCGCAACTGGAAAAAGTGTGTAGAGCGTAATCAGCCTACCGCAGAAATCAAGCGCCTGAAAGATGAAATTGCTTTCCTCAAGGCAGAATACAAGGCAGTATCCGGATGTGATATTAAGGACGCATTTTAATGATTAAAAGATTTATATATTATGGAAAAGATAGAATTTACAAAGGAACAGATAGAGAAGATAGCTGAAGACATCAGTGTTATCTGCTTCCGTTCTAACTCGGAGGCAAAGAAGTTTTTGCTTATGGAATATCCGAAGCCTAAAGATGTGTTTGGTAACTCCTGTATCTGGGATAAGCCTTCATATAATAAGGAACACCCCAAGGAAGTGAAAAGTGTACTGCCTAGTTTTGAGGCAGTGCATACTTTCGGCTCACCGGCTTTGTTCAAACCGAGCCTTGCAGAGGTTATCCAGGCTTGCCCTATCAACCTTCTTGGAAACTTTAACGCTGTCACGATTCATTATAATGGTTTCATAGATGATGCTTCCAAGCATAAGAGTATCGTGACTCCTTACGTGATTTTCGAGAAGCAGAAGCCATTTGTTCCTTGTTTCAGTGATGAAGAGGAGAAGAAGTTGCATCCTTCGCCATTGAAGATAGGTGACCTTGTAGGTACTATCATTGACGAGTTCTGCCAGGTAAGCATTGATACTATCCAGCCTGATACCCGCAACCTTCAGACCTTATTTGAGGGTCCGATGAATGCAGTTCCCAAGGAATACCTGGATAAGCATTTCCGTCCGATAGAAATTATCAAGGACTACGAAGATAAGATACATTTAATCATAAATTAAAACATTGCAATGATACAGATTCAAGATTGGGAGTCATCCCAAAAGATTGTTGTCGTGGATGAAAATCATCACGGCACCGTACAGGTGGAGGTACCGAAGCCTGGACCTTATAAAGACGAGTATTACCAGCATGCCGATTGCGCTATCTACAACCTTTGGGTAGATGAGAAGTTCCGCAAGCATGGAACGGCTCGCCTCCTGATGGAGACCGCAGAGCGGGAAGCCAAGAAACTGGGGTGCAAGTCAGTACAGCTGGAATGGGATGATAAAGGAAGCAAGCCTTTTGTCCTCGCATGGTATAAGCGCCTTGGCTATCGTGTAATGGCAAGAAATGAAAATGGCCGTCTGCTGCTGGTAAAGGAACTTTAGTTTTAGTGATTAATGAATAGTAATTATTGGATAGTGATTATTAATTAATGGATAGTGATTAGTCACTACCTTTGTCCCCACTATTTCAAATTAAATAATTAACTTTGCAAACAAGAAAAATATGACAGGAATGGAACAAGATGATTTTCTGGAGGAGTTGAAAGACCTTGCAGAATGGATGCAAAATAGCGCACCTAATTTCGATGTAAAGGAGTATGGATCGCTCGAAGAGCAGATAAAGAGTCTGAATCAGGATTCGGGTGATTTCTATGAGGTCATTGTTGAAATCCATTTCAATAATGGCAGATACATCACTCTCCACAATCAAGCCTTTGAGACTTTGGTACAGGATTCATATATAGGCGATGAGATTGATGCTACGTCGAAGGATACGGTGATAGGAGTTTCATACATAGACTCAGAGACAGACTATACGCAGATGGTGATTCCTATCAGTTCCATCTGCTACATTTCCGCCTACACCCAAGAAATCAAATGGCAGGAACGATGGGATGCACTGAGCAAAGATAAGAAAGATGACTGCATTGCAGCCTTCGATGAACAGTGCGAAAATCGCCATTAAGGTAAATAGAATTTTTATTCTTCTAATGTTTTGTCAGATATATTTTAAAAAGTTAAACGAATATTTTTTACTTATCAAAGATCGTTTAGTTCCCTTCGTTGTGAAACGCGGGGTTCTAATTTCTTCATTAATTCTAATGTGTGTGTAAGGAATAGATTCTTCTAATGTTTTATCACAATATGCTTAACGTAGTTAGTTGCGATTATTTTATTCAAAATTATGAGTTGTTAAAGTTTATCTTGGTTCCTTCGTTGTGAAACGCGGGAGCTTTTTATTCTTCGTTAATTAGTTCTCATATTTGAACTTAGTTTATGGTTTTAGTAAGAGGGGCGGCTGTCGTGATGACACCCGCCCCTCATTTTTTACCTTTTTACCCTTTTACCTTTTTACCTTTAAACGTTTCTTCCGTCCGGCAGTACGAACCAGCCGATATTTCCTCGCCAGAACTTACATCCCAGATATAGAGAGTCGAAGGCATCGGTGAAGTCTGTTCTCTGCTGCAACGGCAGGTTATCTTCCGTCTCCGATTTCTTCTCCTGGCTCTTATCCTTTCTGAAGCCCTGATAGCCGATGCTCACTTCACAGAGTTGCATGGCGATAATCAAATCGGGGTTCTGGGTCTGATTGATGCGGATAGCAGGATATTCGATACCGGCAAGGGCATTATTGATGATACGATGCTTCACCTCGTGCTTCTCCGGCACACCCATATCTATTGCCGTCACGTTCCAGCCGTTGCGCTCCAGCTCCTTAATCACTGCCTGATAGAATCGCTCATCGGTCAGTGCATACGATGCACCCTGCTTGGCGGTGGAATCGTAGAAGTAAACCACGTCACGGTTCACGGCTCTCTTCGGAGCGTAGTAATGCGAGAAATCATCTACCAGTTCACGCAGCTTGCGCTCGTTCTTCACGTAGAAACTCTTGATGACATTCACTGCCTCCAATCCGTCACGCTGATATACCTGACCTACCACCAGGGTATTGATATTGGCATTGTAGTCGAATGCGAGATAGAGAGGAAGGTCGTTCACGCAGTCAGCATCCATACGGCAATCGTTTCTCTCTGACAGCTCCTTCAAGTCCGGCTGATAACTTTCTGACGTAATCTTCTTGCCGCCGATGATGCCAGTAGCATTCTGGGTACTCCAGTTGGCTTGGCTCAAAGGGTCTATCTCATCGCAGGTGTAACCATGAACATGATCTATATCCAGGTTAGAATAGAAACCATCGTTCGATTTCTTGATTTTTACGTTCAAAATACTGACCATGAAGGTGTAATTAGGCAAATCTCGCTTCATGGTTCGGATATAGTCTTCAGTAAGCAGGTCCACATTGTCGAGGGTAGAAGCACGGCGAACGAGGAATGCCGAACGGCGAAGCTCTCTCAGATAGTCGTCTCGAAACTTGTCTGCCTTGTCAAACATTTGCATCTCCCACCATTCTTCTTCCGTAAACAGATATTCGTAATCATAGATGAGTTCCGCATCGGCTGCATCCACCAGCTTATAGTTTACCGCCATATCCACCATGTTTTTTGTGAGTTTGTTGCCGTGATTTGGCAGTATCTTAAACTGACCCTCGTGCTTAATCATCTTGAGGGCGATGGCTCGCACCATCAATCTCAAATCGGGTGGCACGGCATGAGGGGTATGCCCGGTCTTTTTGGCATTATAGATAAGGTCGTTGTAGCGGACAATCTTGTTGGCATAGTCTTCCAACTGCTCCTGCACCCATCTGTAAGTCTTGCCCTGGAATTTACCTGATTCTATCGTAAGGTCAAGCTTCTCCTCCTCACGCTCCAGCCAACTGCCCTTGGTAGTAAGCGAAGCATCAGACAGGAATCTTGTCGATTTATAGAGCGGATTGTTATCGGTAAAATTGATGTTGCCCAAAGGGTGAGTCTGGCCTGATAACGCCGGCATCAACTCATCGGTTACTTTCTTGTAAGGGAAGAATCTCGCCTCGTCACCTACCATCGCAGAAAAAGTGTAACTGTTGGCACTTGCGGTCTGCGAGAGGGAGATAAGCACCCACTGGGCACCATTGGCAAACCAGATGATATTGTCATAGCTTTTCGGCTTAAAGATAGCCTCACGGGCGTGCTTCGGTGGTCGTCCCCAACCGAAATGAATTCCCTGCGTAAATCCGAACATTCGTTCCATGGCAGCCATGGTACCAGGAATAGTTTTGCCGAATCCCTGCTGTCGTGATACGGCTACCCAGGCTCCCAGCATACCGGGCATAGAGTTAGAAGCCATCCAGACGTAGGGAGCCACAAGACCGTCGGTTTTACCCACACGTCTTGCGGCAATCACCCTTTCGTCCTTCGCAGCCATATACAGAGACTGTTGCTGGAATTTGGTTAGGTATATCAAATGTGGTTGTTGCATATTTTAAAATTTTGTTATCCTGAATGTATGTTGAAGTATGTTTAGAAGAGCGAAAGCTGAATAGCTCTATTGCCTCGCTCTTTCTGATGTTTCGGAACATAGATGCGTTCCGTTACGAGATTATTAGCCGTAGCTGATAGGGTAGAGCGATGAGAAAACTCTTCGATGCAATCGAAGCGATCATCAGGCATCTGATAGGAAGATATGAAAACGGGTTGTGTCTGATGCTCACACCAATCATAGAATCGCTCGTAGTCGAAACCTTCAGCTTTATTATACACGTTAGTGTCTTCATAGGGAATATCACAATAGATTACGCTATCATCCGGGATTTCAACCTTGGCATAATCAAGCACACTTGATGTAATGTTTGAAAATCGCCCCCCCGAATTTCTCGGCATGGATAGCTGTCGCTCTCGGTATTGCAATCTGTGCAATGCAGTTGCGTCTTTCTCCTGACTGAAGTTCGCCTGGGCGTTTGTATTTTTTTTTTTGAAAGATGGCTCTTGTGTTCCATCTTTCGGCATTCTCCAGTCTGATTGATTCTGTCGTAAGCCTCTGTGCTCTGCAATCTCGATGATTCTGCCCCCCACCCTCAAATGATTGCTGTTGGAAGTGACCGAACTGGCTGAAATATCTCTTTACGGCAGCATATCTGCGCTGAATGTCGCTGATAGGCTCAATGAAAGACAAATCATAGCCAAGTTTTTTTTCCCAGTGAGTAATCACGAAAGAATATCGCATAATGAATAGCCTTCTTTAAAGGTTCGATTTCCTTAGAATAAAGGTAATCTCGCAGATTGTTTCCAAATGACCAGACAACCGCCACGTATGGATCGGTGTCTTTCAGTCTGAAGAAATCCTCACGGCTTATCCATCTTGTCTCATTCTGATATTTTCCATTCAGCGCATCAATGAATAGAGTAGGGCACATCCAGTTAATATCATTAATGTGGATATGCTCATACTTGTTTCTCAATAATGCCGCATGGCTCACCGCACAACCACCGCAGAATAAATCTATCAGATGTGTGCGTTTAGGCAGAAGGCTCACAATCCTCTCTGCCAATTTGTTTTTACTTCCCTTATAGGGCAATCCGTATTTCATATCTTCCTTTTTAAAATAATATCTATCAATTAAACCATTTAAGAATAGTTTCTCCTTTATATCCTTTTTCCCAGATAAACCAGGCATAGGCTTGGGCACTACCAGCCATTGCGTCGAAGTCGCCATTTGCTGCACATTTCAGTCGTGAACTGCTTACCCATACCCTGCAAGGTGGCTGCGTTCTAAACAGATGCCGTCTTCCTTTCCCTTCAAGAAAAGTCAGTTTTAGGAACATGGCAACCTTTCTTCCTTTCGGAATAATCTGCAAAGCCTTTTCCACGAACTCCAACGCAAATCGGTATGGTGGGTTGGTAACAATATCTCCGTTCCATTCTAAATTATCGATGGAAAGAAAATCTGCAACCTCGCCATAACCTCTATCTATCAAATCACGGCTGACTACATCGTAGCCATGAGCCTTTAACACTTTGCTAATATGCCCTTCTCCGCAGGAAGGTTCCAAAATCACCCCCCCGTAAACTGCTCTATCTTACAGAGCCATTCGGTAGCTGCGGGTTCTGTGGCATAGTAGTCTTCTTTTTGGCGCTCACCATCCTTGTGATTGCTTGCGCCCAAAGTCTTAAATACGGCAGCATTTCCGCCTACCCAGTCTTTTGCCATAAAGTCTATAAACTATTAACTATAAATTATTAATTATCTCAACCTTCCAATGTGCCATTTCGAGCAAACCTTGCACTGGTATGCCGTATATCCGGCATCCATGATTTTAGGGTGCAGTTTCAGAAACTCGCAGGCTTCATCCTCGCTTTCGTAGGCAACCTTGGCTTTCCAGCCGTGGCTGCTTTTCCTCGTCCAGTGTTCCGGGTCAGGACGGAATGGAGGTATCTTGTTGGGATGATGATTTCCGTATCGCTTACTCATCGGCTGGTTCCTCCTTCATTTCTTTAGCCTGTTTGTCAGCCTCCTTCTCTTCCATCACCTCTTCCATATAGTCGAAGTAATCAGGAGCTTTTTCCGGAGTAGCATTCAGACTCTCCTCATCGGCTATCTGCTGCATATCCTTCACCGTAAGACCATATTTGCGCGCCATCTTGCGCTTATATTCATCGGTATAGTTGATGCGGTCGTGCTTCACGATGCTTACATCCTGGGTAATGGCAATGCGGCTCATATCCGGCATTTCGTCCGTAGCATCCTTATCCTCCACGAAGTT
>NFZD01013579.1_pt1 | contig 12388 bp, 20 predicted proteins | sample 1095381 | NCBI WGS metagenome assembly NFZD01 (sample SAMN03609891, study PRJNA323583) | gut metagenome | isolation source: feces | host: Rattus norvegicus | place: Denmark: Riget | collected 2013 | reverse complement strand
ATCTTCTATTTCGTCTTTATCAAGACTATAGATCCTTCCTATTGGACCCCAATCTTGATTAGATGGGTTATCCATTAGTAAACAGGGAACCCCATGTAAATTACAATCAATAAATACTGATAAAGAATCATCAATATGTAAATTACATCCTCCCATTTTTATCTTAGGTACTTTACTAAACCTATAACAATGTAACTGATATATTGGAACATTCTCTATTCCAATAATATTTAAGTATTCTTTAATCCATGACTTAGGAATACTCCTAGCTGTGGTAAATTGTTGAACTTTGAATGTAGGTTTATGAAGTACTGGAAGAGATAACCAAAAATCCTTATCTTTAGATAATATTTTAACTACATTTTTAGTTATATCTGAATCCTTTTTTGGGATTCCAAATCTATCTAAGTAAGGATCAAAAAAGTTTGCTATAACTCCATCTATGTCAGAGGAGATTTTTAGTGATTTCATTTATATTTTATAAAGATTCTATGTCTGTAATCTCCCCAAGTATAATATCATTTCCTTCTAGATCAATGAGAAAATCTTCCCAATCATCAGATTCAGAATAATCTTCATATAATCGTATAAGCTTATCTTTACAATCATTATAAGATCGAGCTATAATTACATGATTACCTATTATACTTTTTGAGATATTACAATACGGAATAATATACTTATTCATTTATTTTTATGATAACATTCTAATAATTTATAGAAAAAATTCACATCTATTACAGCTACTGTTCCACGGCTACTTGCTTCATCTCCTTTTGGAGCTTTTTTCCATATCATTACAAAGTCTCTAGGATCGGGGCAGCTATCTTTTATATCAAAATAATTAGGAAAGTTTTGGTAATTCTTAGCTTGAATAGCTACTTCTAATTCTCCATTAGTATCAGCTATATCTACTTTAGAATTATCTAGGGTCTTAGATTCTCCTGCAGATCTACATACTCCAGAATATCCTATCTTTTTCAACTCTTCAACTATTTCGTATTCAAGACCCTTTCCTCTATTCTTAGATTTTTTAGCTCTATAATGTCTAGCAGTATGATCATCAAGCCAACAAAATTCAGTTTTATCTTTACCCCCTGTTCCTGGTTTATTACATCTTATTTTAATAGATGCTATAGATATACCTGTTTCTTGACTGGCTTCTTCAATAGATGTAAATTCTTTAGTAGTTCCATTCTTAAAAGTAGCTCTAACAGCAGTATTTAATTCTGTCTATGTTCTTTTAGCCATAAAATAAATTGTTTAATTAAGTTTAAAGTTTCTTTTCTACCATGATTTTTATAAAAATCTGATATGTCTTTACTATTATATTCTTTAGGAATACTAATATAAATTAATTCAGGATATTCTTTCCTTATCTTAGCCATATTATATAATCCAGGTCTATCATTATCAAAGAAAACTACTATGTTATTAAATCTAGTTTTTAACTCTTTTAACATAGCTTCTCCAATAAAAGTAGTCTCACTATTCGGAGCTATTGCTGATATACCACAAGAGTAAAGACATGCACAATCTTTTAAAGATTTAGTAATAACTAATAACTTACCTGTTTTAGGAAGTTGATCGTATCCTTGTATTTTCTTAGGAGGATAATTGCCGAGGAATCTATACTTAGTTCTACGAGGAAAATAGCATTTCCACAACTCTTTTCCTTGATACTTCTTACCATAATATCCATAAATAGGACAGTGCTGTTGAGAAGTTGCAATTAATTGATCATTTAAGAAAACATGTTTACAAGAATATATATTAAAATGCTTAAGTATTTCAGGAGTTATTCCATACTTTCCCCACCACTTTAATTCTAAGTCAGTAAAATCTTGTATTTCTACTTGTATCTTTGAAAACTCTTTATCCTTTATAATTGTAGGATTTTTATTAATCTTACCTAAATTTTTCTGGAGAGATTTATCATGAATAATATTAAAGTCATTTGCAATTATTCTAAGTGCTTCAAAATAGTCACACTTAAATATTTCTTGAACAACTCCAAATATATTTAAGCATTGTCCTGTTGCAAAATCCTTAAACATTAAAGTTCCAGAGTTATTTCTGAATAAGGAACAGGTAGGTTCTTTATCTTCTCTTAATGGACTACGAATAAGTCCCTTTTTAATTGGAACTTTTAAGTAATATTCCATAATTTGCTCTTCAGAGAACTTAGATAAGATTAATTCTTTAGTAAGTTTAGGTTTAAACTCAAATCTTATATTCATTGTTCTAGTATATTAATAGAATTACAAATATAACGAAATTCTTGTATAAACCAAAACAGAGTTTCCTATTTCTAGAAAACTCTTATATAATTACAACAAAGATTCAAAATCTATATCTGTAGATTCCATAGGAGGAGTGTCTATCCCAGAATCAGAAGAACCCATATCAGTAGGCTTTGCATTGGCAATCTCATTCTTCTTAGTCTCCTCATAAGCAGAGAACATAAGATCCTTACCAAATGGAGATACCATCCAAGTATACCATTCACCTACTTGAACTCCATTAGTAGTTGCTCTCTTTTCATCTCTAGCTTGTGCAATACCTACGCAATTAGGAAGAGTAGCATAAACATGTCCATTACTGTTTCTACCAACAAGCTTCATATTAGTAGGATTCTTATCAATTACTTTATCAAGCATGGACTTAAATGCCTTAATAAAGTCATCAAATGTCTTACATTTACCTACAATAGAGTTAAACTTTTCAATATATTCAGGAGCAAAAGCATGCCCTATAGCTGCTAACTTATAATAAGTTTGTTCCCATCTACTCGGCATTTCTCTCTTACCTCCATTAGGCATATCCATAACATTTCTTTCTACAATCTTAGGATCATTAATATCCAAAAAGAAAGTGCTATCAGAATAAATGCCGTTATCATTACCAAAAGTAATAACAAGACTCTTCCAATTATTACCATTGGCACTTGTTCCTTCCTTTATTTCTGCACTCTTAATAGTTATATTCTCATTAATAGAATAAGGCTTGAGATATGAAGTATTATTAGCTGGCTGTACTTGTGCAAATGAATTAAAACTAAATGTTGACATAATTAAAGTTTAAAAAAGTTAGAATCAATTTCTGTTATCTTAGTATCTTCATCATCTACCAATCCATCTAAAATATCATCTTCTTCTATACTTACATTTTCATCTCCATTTAATTCTTCTATTGGTTTATTTCCAGAATCTAGAATAAATAATCCAGGTTTATTAGGATGAGGGATTACTTTAAATTCATTTCCATGCTTAGCTAATTCTTCATTCTTAACTCCTCTATATGCAATAGTAAATGCTTTAGTTACTCTATTACCATTATGAGTTCCAAAAGCTTCATCCTTTCCTATTACTGGAAGTCCCTTTTCGTATTTTATATCAATTCTATCGTCAGGATTAATTTCCATTAAGGAAACCGCAGCTGGATTAAAGTAGCATTTAGAAGAATCTAAAGTAAGGGTAGGATCTGAATTATCACTAGATTCTACTTTAATATTAGTTTTATTACCTATTACTTTGTCTACTATCTTAGTTTCAAGAATTTCCCCTGTTTCAGAATCTATAGACATTTCATAGACTATAGTAAGTTTTTCTTTAACTATTTTAACCATTACTCACCCATATTATATTCATCAATAACCTTAATAATTTCATTAAGATCATTATCTATAAACTTATCTTTAAACATACCAAGAGGAGTCTTAGCTACATGCTCTCCATCAGTATTAGTTAAGAACTTATAATCCATTTGGTCTTCTCCATTTGGAAATGCCATTGCATAAAATACATAAGTGAATAAACCTTCAGGAGTAATTTTCTCTTTTACCAATTTACCTATAGTTTTAAGAGTATAATGAGGATTCATAGCATCCCCTTCATTTTCACTATGAGCTGTAAATATGAGTTTAATATCATCTCTAATCACATCAGCAACTCTTAGTAAGTCAGTAAAATCCCCTCCAATATCACTAAATTTATTAAATCCAGTCTCTTTTCTTCGATCCATAAACTCGAACGACATCGTATATTGAAGATCGTCGGTAATTATGTTCTTTATCTCAGGTCTTTTGGCACTTATGTATTTTATAATAGTAAGAATATTACTAGATTTAGAAGTTTGATACCAATTTCCATCTGGATTAGTTTTTGGATCAAATTTAATATACTGCTTCTTCCATCCTCTCCATGGAAAAGGTTTAGAAGTTGTACTAATAATAAAAGTTTCTTTAGGATCAAGGTTACGAAGTGAAGTACTTTTACCACAACCACTTTCTCCAAGAATTAATATTGTTTCAGCTGCCATTTATAATATAAATTTAGATTTTTGATTTACTTGTATATCTTCTTCTACTTTTATATTATCTTGTACATCCCAATTAGGAGTTAAATAAGTGTCATAGTCATAAATTTCATCAGGTTTTGGAAGTTCTTGATAATGACTACAATCTCCATAAAATCCCATAGGAACCAAAATATCTGAAGTTCCAAATCTACTCTTTAAAAGAAATACTGCAATAAACACTTGTTCTAAAATCTTTATATTATATTTCTTATAAGTAGATTGTTTATACTTATGGGGGCTATATAAAGCAAAAACTACTTGGCTGTCTTCGAATAATGCCCCGGAATCTTTGAAATCCATAGCAGTTGGGTCCTGCATTGATTGTTTTAGCCTTTCATCGCTTCCTGAACTCCTATTAAACTGAGCAACATGTATAGGAGATATAATTTTTGTAGTATTTCTAAGAATTACTGATGCTCTAGATATTGCATCCATCTCATCTTTTTTAGTTCTACCTAGACTAGCTTTAACTAGACTCATATGGTCAACTAATACTCCTATTACTTGTTTGGGATTATTAGGTATATATTCTCCAGACTCCCATCTGCCAAATCTATTCAACTCTTTATTTAGAACTTTAATATATTTTTCTTCGTTAAGAGTTCCATCATAACAGGATAATCTAAGATCTAGAACATCAATAAAATCTGAACATTGCTTAATTATATTATAATGATCGTCAGTTAGTATAGTATCTTTTCCTCTAGAAAATATTTCTTTAAATTTAAGTTCGATACCATATTTATCATAGATATACATAGAAAGTAATTTAGCATATATCTGAGATCTAGTCATCTCAAGATTAAAGCATATCCAATATGGATCTCGTTCAGTATTCTCTCCTGATAAGAATTGTATAAGAGGTTGATAAACTAATGCCCATAAAGCATAGGTGCTTTTACCTGATCCAGAAGAACCTCCTATTAAATATGATACTCCAGGTAAGAATCCATCCATATAAAGTTCTAATTTTGGAGATCCAATACTTAATCCTATGTTATTTCCTTTTCTGCCCTCATCTATTAACTGAAATAATTCTTCTTTTCCAGAAATCATATTAATTTTATAGCATCATAATTAATATTAGCAATATCTCCATCTTTTAATGCTCGTAAATCAATCCATCCTCTATTTATAATAAAACTAGAAAGTGAGCAATTAAGTATATTATTACTTTTTGCCCACTTAACTAATTCAATTATTTGCTTATGAGTTTCTGGATTCCATTTAATTTCTTTTCCATATCTAAAATAAGCATCTTCTAAAGAATCGAACTTTCGAGCCACTGATCTAAGTGGAATTACATTTCCATTAATGTTTCCAAACTGAGGATACACTTCAAATAGTTCTTTCCCCAGTTCAAATGAACATTTATATAAATTCTTTATAAATACTTTATTAATAGGTATAGAATAAGGATCAAATGCTACTCCTTCATTTTCTATTTTATATTGTTTTAATATAATACCTTTTTCTTGTAAACATAGAAGTACATTCCTAAGTTTAATACCACTTTCATATAGAGTTTCTATATAAGATTTAAATAATTCTTCATTTTCTTCATCTTGAAGTATAAGAAGAGTTCTTATAAGCATTAACTCATTAGGAGTAATTTTATATTTATTAAGAATAGATATTTCGTTTTCTAAAGTCATTAAACAGTTTATATACTAATATTTATTATAATACTAATCTATAAACTGCAAAAGTTTATTCTCCGTTAGGAGTGGAATCAATTACATATTTTTCTAGAAATTCTTCTATTAATTCATATTTTCTTCTACTTAAAGCTTCATCATTATATATTTTTCCATGAAATAGAAGTGTTTTGTTATTTCTATTAATAGGGAATTCTCCCTGAATATAAGATATAACAAGAAGCTCTAACATTTTTTCTTTTATCATATTTTAAAACCTAAAAGTTAAGTTTTTTATTTTCTTAGTGTAGGGTTTTGGTTCTTTTCCAGCTAATACTGCATCTAATCCTTCTTCGTCTATAGTAACATATCGGTTGTCAGGATGTCCATTGCTAAACCATTTAGTTTCGATAGTATTATTAATAACTAGATTAAAGATCTCTGCTTTTTTACCTTTTTCGAAGCGGATACACCTCCCACGTCTTTGGACAGCTTTAATCTCAGATGAATCTAGCCCTAAGATTATTCCTACAGATAATCCTTTAATGTCTACCCCTTCATTTAATTTAGCAATTGAGTTTAAAACATCTGTAGAATTAGAATTAAACTCTTCGAGAGTAATTCTACCTTTCTTTTTAGAATCCTTACCTGAGTATACATTACCAATTCCTATAGATTCAGCCATTTTAATATTATTAGAGAAAGTTATAATTTTAGAATTAGGTCTAGCTTCAATAATTTTTCTGACTATTTCTAATTTCTTAGGATGGTTATTTACGAAAGCTTTTCTTAATTGAATAGTTTTCATAAATCTAGTAGCATGGAAAGTTATATTATTAAATACTTTCTTTCTTTCCTCGGAAGTTCCATTTGGGCATAATTTATCCCTATATTTAGCTCTATTTATAAAACTGTCTTTACCAGTCATAGACATAGCTAAATTGAAATCAAAATTGAAAAATTCGTAGTGCTCTTGAAATTCTTTATTATATTTATTATAGATATCAATATCATCGACATCTAATAATACTTGATATTCAATGTAATCAGAAACCCAACCATTAATTTGAGCTTCAACTATAGATATTTCATCTATAACTGGACAGTACTGTTTTAACAATTCATGTTTACCATCTAATCTTTCGAAGGTAGCAGTGAGTCCAAGAATTAACCTATATTTAATTGTAGTAAAGATATTTTTAAAAGTATCGGCAGCTATACGATGGCATTCGTCTATAACTAATAGATCACATACATATTTATGCCTTATAGCTGTATTAACTACTAATACTTCACAATTAAATAATAAATTATTACTATCAATTATATTGTACCACTGTTCCTTCAGAGCTGTCGTAGGTACAATTATAATTATATGAAAAGTAGAATACTTAGAGAGTACTGATTTAATACAATTTAAGCCAACCCGACTCTTTCCAAAACCAGTACTAGCTACTATGGTACCCCTACATTTATTTTTTATCCATTTAACCCTACATATCTCCTGTCTTTCATCTCTTGTCATATATAGAAATATAATTTATCATATATATGACAAAACAAAGCTGTATAACTTTCTAAGTTACTCAGCAGACAGTTCAATATTACGGGATTCAGCAATTTTTTCAATTTGTTTTGCTCTTGTTTCCCACTGTTCTATGTGGTACATAACCTCATTCTCTAGAATAAACAAAACTTTATTACGTAGAACAGTTAATTGATCAGTTGTTAGATCTGAATATTTCTTGGCTTTAAGATTTATCATTGCACGAAGCTCATTGTAATTAAGACCAGTAGGTTTAACTATAAGCCTTACTGTATTCTTAATACCAAGACGTTCCTTAAGAACTTCCAATTTACTTCGAGTATTTCCGTCTTTATCCTTTTCATCAAACTCCTTCATTTCGGTGGGAGTAAGATATACACCCATATTTAGTATAAAACTGAATGTGATGTGCTTATTATCGAATGTACCTAATTTATCGAGCGCTCCATCGAGAACTTCTGATATTGAGATCCTCTCAAACTCTCTTGGCAAGCCTCCAGTACAAGTTGCAATAGAAATATTATCCAACTCGTTAGTAGGGAACTCACTTTTATGAGCATTCATGTATGCTCTAAGGTCTTGTAAATACAAGAACCTAGGATAGGGTTGTTTATCTGCACAGATAGAGCCAGATTCCAACTTACGAAGAAATATCTCTACTGTACACTTTCTACGTTGCTCCTCAATAATGTTAAGGAGAGTGTATCTGCCTGGATTTAGCTTATCAGTACTATAAAGCATAGATTGACAATGTTTGTAAAATTGATTAAGCTGTTCTGGAGTTGCATCAACTAGACGAATTTCCTCTTGAACTCCATCTGTGTTCTTAGCAAGTTTCCACACAAATGACTTAATATCATTATTCTTTGCTTCAATAGCTGCTGTAAGCTTTTCCTTCATCATATTCATAGTTTTTAATTCTGTCTTTCATATTTTATATTTTAAAAGGTTTATCTACATAATATACTCATGATTGTTAATTCTAGGTTTAGATATAAATTTAATAAATTGGATATTGTCATAATTATACGGAATCATTTTTTCTCCATTAAACCATTTATCAATTCCCGCTCTTATTTCAATAACTTGTAAATATCCAACTTCACCTATATTAATGCTCCTATGATTCCAATTAGGCCATCTAGTGCACATTATATACTTAGAATTAACTATATCTTCTTTCTCTAGACATTCAAATACATAAGTAGTATACCCCAGAATGTCCTCTTCTTTAGCTACTAATTGAGCTAGAACTGTCATCTAGACTTACGTGGCCTATATTCAGTATAATTAATACATCCATAGGCTGCGAAATTAGATGAACATTTTTCTATCTCAGGGAAACACGGATACTTTATACATTCTTTACATTTTCTGTTAGGAAATTGGTACCTAATTCCAAATTCATCTCTATCAATTCCAACTAAATTCACTTAAATACTAATAATAAAAGTAATCCTACACTAACCGTAACTCCGCCAATTTTCCATCCAAGTAAAGCTCTACTCTTTTTCTTCTTTTCTAAATTTAGTCTAGATATTTCTGAGTTGTATGTTAACGATAACATTCTCATTTGTAATTGTCTAATAGAATCTGTTCTAGTAAGAATAGAGTTATCTAACTTATAATTTTCTAATTGGTTATATAATAATCTATTTTCAGTAAGTAGTTTATCGTGTTCTATGAATATTAAATTGGTTTCTTTAAGTTGTCTAGGAGTTATTGATACTGTCGTGTCTTCTTGAGAGATATTCGAGGAAAAAGATATAGTCTTCGTTAGTAGTGTTATTAATAATAATATTACGATCCTTTTCATATTTATTATTATTATCTTCTATTTTAATATAAACAGTATCAATTTCATATCTTATAGAATCTCTATATTTAATTAAAAACTCAACCTCTGGAGGGTTTACTATCTCCTTAGAGGTTGAGTTATATAATAGATATCCTAAAATAAGATTAACAATTAAAGAAATACATATAAGTATATTCTTTATCACTTATTTCTTCTATTAAGATAATCTACGTACTTTCGTATATCATCTATAAAGAAATAGTTACCTTGTACAGCTTCAACTACTTTTTTTTCTAGATCAGTAAAATTATTACTAAGTTCTTCCATCTCTTTATCTTCTTCCCAACGAAGCTTAGCTGCCCTGTAGCCCTTAATATACTTTTCGGGATTATTCTTGAGATATTCAGCTTCCTTATGTAGAATAGCTTGCACCATAGGAGTACTAATTAATCCACTATTAGGAGTAACTATAGCGAAGTCAGATTTCATAGCTTTCTTTATAGCCTTTTGTTCTCCAAGTTCCTCGTCATATTCATCATCAGGATTACAGATGGAAATTCCAATCTTTAACCCCTTAGTAATATCATAAGGACACTCATCATAATATGGATTATCATTATATATAGTTACTTCACCGTTGGCTGGCATACTAATAGCTACAATAGTAAAGTGATGGGGATTTCCTGCAAAGTCCACAAAATAGTCTTTGATAATTTCAGTGTACTGTTTCATTTCTTTTTAGATTTTTTATGTTTTATAATTGGCTCACCTATAAAAAGGTTATTTTCTATTATAAATTCACTAGGAGCACCTACTAATTCAATAGATTTCTCTATAAGGTATCCATCATGGCGACTATACATACTAGAATGTTTTATATTAAGAGGTCTATCGGATTTAATATATTTACTATCTAATAAACAGAATCCGTTTTTCCAATATTTATAAATACAAACTTCATAAGCATAGTAAGAACAAGGCTCAATTAGAGATCCAGTAAGGTCGTTCTTCTGGTTTATAAGTTTTTCCATTATAAGAATACTTAACTACTAGATTATCATAAAAGTCAGTCTTTTTATTATACTGGTTATACATAGATAGAATGTCACCTATCTCATGCATCCAACATTTAGTAGAATAAGTAGTATCAGGAAATGTTTTATTCTTCTTAAGATATATAATAAGTTTATCCCATACAGGAATACTCTTATTAGGAACAGTATAGAAATGTATCTTTTCCTTTCTAACTGAATTTCTCATATTCCTAAGAATTCTTTTTTCATTCGGAGTCTTAGTCCAAACAGTCTTATCACGTGGAGTTGCATTAGGTTGTCTAATACCCAATTCAACCATAAGTGCATCATCGTGCACATCTACCCAAGAATCTTTTCTATGAGTAGATTTAGTTTTTTCTTGCTTCATGAATGAATATTACCACATTTAGTACATTTATAAATAGCATATTCATAATCATATAAAATATGCTTAGTTATATTACCACATCTAGGACATTTAATGTTCTTAGTAAATGGATATACTGTTTTATTCATATTAATAATTCTTTTAAAGAATTTATTTCTTCTTTAAATTCTCCAAAATAAGTCATTAGCTGTATAGCTTCATCTTTATGATTATTAAATACCCTAAAATGTGCTATCTTTTTAATAGCACTTTCTAAAGATATACAATAAGCAACATTCTTAAATTCTAATCTAGGCTCTTTACCTCTTGGTTGTATAAGTCTTAACAATTCAAGATCAAATTTAGTAGTTGAATCATCTACTGGAATTAATCTAAAATCTTTTTCTTCAATTACCATTATTTCCAGTAATTACACGTTGTTTTACACTACCAGGTCTCATTGTTGCAGACTTTATTCTATCAGGAAGTGATTCCCAATATTTCTGGGCAAGTTTAAGATTTTTTATTAATTTTTTATATTTCATATCCTTACTTTAAGAACATTAATTATTTTATTAATAATTGGAGAATACATCCGTTCTTCTACTAAATCATAAGTATAGTTTCCTTCATTTTTCTCATATAGATTACTGATATATGTTGTTAATATAAATATAATAAATATAATATTAAAAATTGGAATAAATGATATCAAAATAGCTAATAAATAATATAATATAGGAAATTTATATCTTCCATTATCTTTAAATTGAAAATTTTCCCAACAATCAGATACACTATTTCTAACTCTTATTCTACTTCTAGTAAAAGTAAAAATTATTAAAAAGAAAAATAAACAAATTAGTATTGAAATTGTATAAAATAACATTACTTATTATTCTTAATAGAATTAGTTACATCCATTAACATTTTAAGACCAACCGCATCCATTGCGTTATTTGAATTATTATTTCCAAGCATAACAGTAGGAACCCACTGTACCTTAGAATTAGCAAGAGCTTCTGCAATACCTACAGTTGTTTTATAATCCCATTCAGCTTTCTCTTGGGGAGTTAACCCCGCTTGTACCTTTAGACGATTAGCTTCTGCTTGGGCTTGACCCTCAGCAATAATACGTTTTTTCTCAAATTCTGCTTTTTCAGCTTCTAGACGAGATACCTCTCGTTCTTGTTCTGCTTTAGTTACAGCGAGAGCCTTCTCCTTTTCTTGTTCCCACTTAGCTTTGGCGGCAGCTGCTTTACCCTGTTCTTCAATAGTAATAGCATCCTGCATAGCTTTAGTAGCTTGGGTCTTCGCAGTAATTACTGCAAGGTTAGCTTGTTTTTGTGCATCTATTTGAGATTGAGTAGCCTTATCATACTTTATGTCAATAATAGATACCAATCCACATGAAATTCCATACTGAGAAAAAGGAGAAATTTCTTGTCTCTTATATCCTCCAGGGGAATTTGAATCAGATATTATTTCTGCTTGAGTACGAATTTCTTTTTCTCCAGTAATTTCATTAATTACTTCTATTTTCTGACTTCTGGTCTTATATACTCCATTATTGAGTTGGTCAGTTATATAATGAATAAGATCAGTTCTAGTTTCGGATACAGATTCAAGAGAGGACATCAAAGGTCC
>NFZD01003841.1_pt1 | contig 12425 bp, 6 predicted proteins | sample 1095381 | NCBI WGS metagenome assembly NFZD01 (sample SAMN03609891, study PRJNA323583) | gut metagenome | isolation source: feces | host: Rattus norvegicus | place: Denmark: Riget | collected 2013 | reverse complement strand
ATAGGGAACATCATAGGCATAAACTTCAAACCGAATGTCGGCTTGATGCGCAATGATGAGTTAGGAGGACAAACCTCACAGAACACAGGAGTAATACGACCTAATTCAGTTGTAAAATTGTTGTCGTGTGTCCAATCAAAGGATGATCGGTTGACATTATTCTTGATGTCACCAATCTGATTAAAAACATTTTTGCTCATTTGCTGTTAACTAAATCATGAATAGTAATGTTAGTAGAATCAACCTTATTTTCAATGGTTGACGTTTGAGAAGATCCTGTATTGTTCTTTTGTACTGTGAGAGTAAGAGTACATGAAGCAACACAGAATATGATCACACCAATAATATAAAGTCTTGCATTAAACAAAACTAATTTACGATAACTTTGATATTCGTCCATAGCATTTAATTTATGTGATTTGGGCAAGGGGGATCATATACGTTGAAGCCACCCCCCCCCCGCCCCCCCTCGAAGGGGGAGGAGCGTGGTTTTTCATAATTTAAAAAGGGGCTAAAATGTCTCTTTGTGGACATTCTGCCTATCCTGTCTTAAAATATGATCTACCAATAACGTTATATCAATAGGCTCTATATCGCTATACTTTGCCTGTAAGAGTTCAGACCTTGTCTGTTGGAACTTTTCACGGTCACAAATATAAGATCTGTAATCGGGAAGCGCAAGTACCTTAAATGCCAAATCGTTAATTTCATCTAAAAGTAGAGACACATAATCCCAAACTTGCTCCTTTGATCGAATAAAGGTGAAGAGATTTTCCACACGCTTAAATGTGACGGGGCGGATAAAAGAAGCATAAACATAGGCCTTTTTCCAATCTTTGTTATTCATAGGATCAGAGAAGGGATCATACCAATGTACGACTTGCTCAGACGCATAATCGTAGCGATCGAGGTCTAAAATGTCACGACAACGCAAGCGTTCTGTAATGGCTTGCCAAAGCTCTATACGGGATATGAAGGTTTTAACAAGATCGTAATCTTTTTTAGGCAATTTTTGGGATACAGATGGAATGAGCTGAGATTTAACATAGGGAGTAATCGGACAATGAAAGGTTCGTCCGGAAACTACCTTATCAGTAATAGCGAGAGATACAGTGTCGGGGTGATCTCTAAAATACTCACGTTGAGAACGTATCCATTCAGAACCAATACCGCCACCGCGGTTACTACTTAACTGAAATTCAGGAGTAAAGCCCGCGGGAGCATTAGACGATTTACGCATATATTTAGTAATATAGCCTACGCAACCTTGTTTTACAGGAAGAACCTTAATAAATCCAATAGGTTGAGTCTCATAAACAATACGACCAGAAGGATAATGAAGGGCACGACCGTCAGAGCCAAGAACAGGTACACGGCGTTGTTTTCCTGTAGTAGGATCCTCTTTGTACACGAATCGAGACCAAGAACGTTGAATAAACGTGATAACTGCCGTAATATTCGGAAACGCTTTTTTTGGGAAGTTCCATAGAATGATATGATAGTGTGCACGTTGAGTATGTGAACCATATTCACCAACAGCAAAATAACGGATATTATGCTCAATGTTGAAATAATCCAATCGAGCGCGTAACCGTTTGAAAAATAATTGTAAGTCCAACTTGTTAAGACCTTTTTCAGGTAAGTTATCATCATTGTATGTACATGTTAAGAATAAAGGAATTTCACCGTATTTATTTGTCTCTGCAATGGCACGGCAGGCTAATTCATTGCTTTTACGTTTGCGACATAAGACGCATTTACCACAGGGAACAACATAGTACAAAGGGGCTGTTTCGCCTGTCTTACGATTAAGAAAATAGCATTTATCAACATTATCAGGTGTAACACCATTCTTCCGAGGAGTAATTCGATAGTATTGTTCTACTGACATAGAAGCATATCTAAGCAGCATAAGGACAGTACGACCGTGTATAACGATCGTACCAAACTTTCGAGCTAACCAACGCCAATTCGGGTTAATTATAACAGTGGGATGTTGACACTTTATTTGCATATCAATTATTATAAAATTCGTTTATCTGAACAAATTTACCAATAGACAGATGAAGGATAGATAAAGCAACTTCAGACTCATTAAGATCAAAACCAAACTCTTTAAGGTTACTTCTTAAATCAAATTCAAACTCTCTCAAGGAATGTTCATCAAAGAAATAGGTCTCTTCTGTAAGCACAGAATTGATATAATTAGGAGTAAAATAATCAGACAAGACATTAGAAGTATCTGTTTGAATTGTCTCAGTATAGTAGGAATCGATATAAATCGGAAGGCCTTTATATTTGATCATTTCATTTTGTAGGAGGTAAATAAAATAACGGTTACTTACCCTTGCAGCTTTTGAAGTGTAAAAATGATTGTGGAATCTAACGGTCTTCTTCTTTGTTCCAACAAGAATTGATAAAACGATTGTATTAACATAAACTGTATTCATAACGCTTTTTATTTTTTTGATTACACTACAAATATAGCCATATTATACAAGATGTCAATAGGAAACCTACCGTCTTGTACAAACCATGGGGTTTCTTGTACAAACACGGTAGGATCACAGTACGAGATCAAGATCTCACAAATGTATCTTTGCCTAAGCTTCCATTACCTGTCAGTTAGTCTAATAATATCAAGTTATAAGGAGACGGCTCAACGTCGCCGTGACTAACGCCCAAAACCTCGAATAGGTGCAGGAGCAGGAGCAAGTAACTTCGTGAGAGGATTGAGAGATCCAATGACATTACTAACACCATCAGAAACAATTCGAGCAGTTTCTAACGTACGCTGTATGTCTGAGAACTTCATATCCTGATTATAGTTAAAATCCAACTGTCGGCCTGTAAACTTAATTACATCCTGTTCGTAAACAGCATTTTCGGCCTTAATATTAGTTAGATGAACATTAGCTTTTTGAGCTAAAGTGTTCATATCAAGGTTCATTTTCTCGGAAAGCATAAGAAGCATAGCTCGTTTGATTTGCGACTCATTGACTTTTATACGAGAATCGCTTTCTTGCAGTTCTTGCCGAACGCGTTGAACTTCAAGAGCAAATCTTTTACCTTTAAGAAGAGCCTCTAAACGATTATTAGCTGAAACCGTGTCAAGATTACGTGCTGAAGCAGTTAATTGTTCAATTTCTGCATTCATTTTGTTATTGGCAGTCTCAAGATTTTTTAAACCTTGTAGAAGATTTTCCTTTTGAGCACTGTTAAGCTCTATAACGGACTTTGAAACACTAACCTGCATATTAGCCAACTCAATAGTAGAACCTTGTGTAGCAGCTTTAACAAGATTATCTAAGTCTAATGAAGTCGTTTCGCCTTTCTTTTTAGCGGTATCCTGTTGTATGTTTTGCGTTTCTGCAAGCATCTTAGACGCAGATATACCATTTAAAATACTCTGAGACATAAGAGGTGTATTCATGATAGGAGACGCCATATCGGAAGGCTGGTAAGAGGACGTTTGAAAAGTTGAAGCAACATTAGAATCGACTAAACCCGATGCACCATTACCATACATAAGGTCAGGATTCAAACCAGCTTCTTTAAGACGCTTCATTTGTGCGGCAGGAGTATTATATGCTCTTTCATCAGCAACATTCTCACGAGCCCACTTATTTGCTTGCTCAGCCATACTACGATTAAAAGCACGTGCCAATTCATTTTCTTTCTGTTGTGCTGCAATAGCTTCTTTTTGACGCTTACGAGCACCAAATCCGCTAAAAGCACCTGATATAGCACCAATAGCGGATGTTGCAATTTGACCAAAATTCATACTTATTCGTATTTTGATTTATCATTCTTTCTTGCTCGAATAATTCGATTTCTTGCGAGATGGGAAGTTTCCCATACTTCATTTCTATCAGTATTCCGCTTAAATTCTATAGGTATGTCCCAACCTTGAGAGTTATCATGGAAGAACTGATCGGCAGCAGGAACAGAAACGGCAACACCTTGGTTTGCCAATCTTGCGATTTCAGAAGGTGTTATTGCTAAACCGCTCTGAACAGGATCATCATTCAACTGTTTTTTACATTCACAATTGCGGGGAGAGGGGCATTTCCCCCCTCTACCGCGTGTTATAACATTACAATTCATATTATTCTAATTTAGGTACGACAACTCGAGAAATAGGTAATTTAGCGACTACATCAAAATGAATTTGACCGATAATCTTATCCGAAGTTTCTGTAACGGAGAATACATCATTGACCTGTTCAGGGTCAACAGTTACAAATTCCTTACCAAGAACAGGGACTGACATAAAGGTACGGTTCATAATGAAGTTACGTAATTGTGTACGGAATAAACCATGTGCCGTATCAACTTTCTGAACATATTCATACCAAGGACGTTGATAGCCGAATACATCATCCATTTTATCGGGATTTTGTGCGTACATCTGAACGGGGCATAACTCTGAATATCGAATAGGTTGATAGCCGATATGATCGAATTCAGGATTATAAGAATCCAAACGTTCACGATAAGTAAAATGTTTCGGAAGAACTTGCGAATAAATTGGCATAGGCACTACGTAAATAATACCTAAAATAATAGACTCTTCATCACAGAACACAGACATAGAGCTATCTGTTTGACCATATACTCCAGCATCACCAGCTTGTGATCCTAAAGCACCAATATAAGAACCGTCGTTAGCTGTCTCTACTGTCTGTGTGACAGGATTAATAGTAACATCACGGGTAAAACCACCAATGTATTCAGGCATCATTAATGCGTCATATTTAACGTTGACATCGAAGCGACCCTCAATAATATCCTTGTATGAGAAGCCTCTAAATTGATTCAACTCTAAATATCGTTGATACGCATTGACGTTCCGGAAGTCATTAATAGAGATACCGGAAGTAACAACATCATATAGATTATGAACAGAGCGAAGATCGGCATCATCAGAAAGACGAGTATAGGATACTCCTTTAAGCTCTTCCCCATTTGCTTCAAAATTTACTTTATACTTATTACCGTCTTCATCAACTATAGCCGTACCAACTTCAGTTTGAGTATGTCCATTGTCCAATTCAACAGTTCGTTGATATGTAGTAAGACCAACCAAGGGGGCTGTACCTTGTTGCGGTGAAGGCAACGCCGTAGTATAGGCATCAGAAAACCAATTCGCATAATGTAACTCGTAATTAGTTGTGTCCGCGCCACCTTCGAGAGTAGGAAGCCATGTATTATATTTTGCTTGACCATTGATTTTAAATGGATTGTTCTTGTTATTTCTTATATAAGCATTATATACAGCTTCATAGGCACGATAGGGATATGCAGACAGCTTAATACGTTTAGTGTTAGCAGAATCGGAATTCTGTAAGTGATAAGGACAAGACTCTTTACTAATAGTAGATCCGTCTGATTTAGAGCCGAGATCGGTTATAGTTTTAGCATATTGGGTAGAAAAACCACCATTATTCGTATCCCAATCTTTATTAACCCAAAGGGGAGAGCCATTAAATAACATACACGGAATATTTCCGTTTGCTAAACTTCCATCAGAATAAAACTCCGCAGATACCTCGACAATTGTATATTCGCCATCAGTACGAGGAGCATGGTATTTGATATTTCGACCAAATTGTGAAATACCTGTAATTCTTAAAGATGCATCAAATGTACAGATACAAGGTCGGAGAATATTACCACCTGATTTCCAAATATTAAAAGATTGTAAAATAGTTCCTGTTGACCTACCGCGGAAAGCGAATGTTACTATAAAGTTACCTTTAACAGGATTAAATGTAACATATGCCGGCATATATCTATAGATACCGTATTTTTTTTGGTTTACATCAGCAGTCGGATCATTTGGATTATTGGTAGTTCCAATAAATTTGAGATAATCAGTAGATGTGAAAGCAGTGGCAGATTTATTCAAACTTCCAGTGTTAGCACCATTTTCCACATCAGCATATGTATAATACTGAGATATGGTAGAATCACCATCCCAGTTACCGGCATTAGCTCCAGGACTCACCGGGGAGTTACTTACATTAGGATTAACAATAGGGACACCAAAGTAATCAGAAAGACCCGAAAGACCTAATAGAGCCTTCTCATAGAAACACGTTTGTTCATTAAATGACATATAAGGAGGTTCTAATTGACAATTAGGATCATTAGCCGAAGAGATCCAATCCTGGTAGTCTTTCCAAAGAGTACGTAAAGGTACTTTATAGAATGACATATAGGCCTTCATCTTAGTTTGAATAGGGAACATCATAGGCATAAACTTCAAACCGAATGTCGGCTTGATGCGCAATGATGAGTTAGGAGGACAAACCTCACAGAACACAGGAGTAATACGACCTAATTCAGTTGTAAAATTGTTGTCGTGTGTCCAATCAAAGGATGATCGGTTGACATTATTCTTGATGTCACCAATCTGATTAAAAACATTTTTGCTCATTTGCTGTTAACTAAATCATGAATAGTAATGTTAGTAGAATCAACCTTATTTTCAATGGTTGACGTTTGAGAAGATCCTGTATTGTTCTTTTGTACTGTGAGAGTAAGAGTACATGAAGCAACACAGAATATGATCACACCAATAATATAAAGTCTTGCATTAAACAAAACTAATTTACGATAACTTTGATATTCGTCCATAGCATTTAATTTATGTGATTTGGGCAAGGGGGATCATATACGTTGAAGCCACCCCCCCCCCGCCCCCCCTCGAAGGGGGAGGAGCGTGGTTTTTCATAATTTAAAAAGGGGCTAAAATGTCTCTTTGTGGACATTCTGCCTATCCTGTCTTAAAATATGATCTACCAATAACGTTATATCAATAGGCTCTATATCGCTATACTTTGCCTGTAAGAGTTCAGACCTTGTCTGTTGGAACTTTTCACGGTCACAAATATAAGATCTGTAATCGGGAAGCGCAAGTACCTTAAATGCCAAATCGTTAATTTCATCTAAAAGTAGAGACACATAATCCCAAACTTGCTCCTTTGATCGAATAAAGGTGAAGAGATTTTCCACACGCTTAAATGTGACGGGGCGGATAAAAGAAGCATAAACATAGGCCTTTTTCCAATCTTTGTTATTCATAGGATCAGAGAAGGGATCATACCAATGTACGACTTGCTCAGACGCATAATCGTAGCGATCGAGGTCTAAAATGTCACGACAACGCAAGCGTTCTGTAATGGCTTGCCAAAGCTCTATACGGGATATGAAGGTTTTAACAAGATCGTAATCTTTTTTAGGCAATTTTTGGGATACAGATGGAATGAGCTGAGATTTAACATAGGGAGTAATCGGACAATGAAAGGTTCGTCCGGAAACTACCTTATCAGTAATAGCGAGAGATACAGTGTCGGGGTGATCTCTAAAATACTCACGTTGAGAACGTATCCATTCAGAACCAATACCGCCACCGCGGTTACTACTTAACTGAAATTCAGGAGTAAAGCCCGCGGGAGCATTAGACGATTTACGCATATATTTAGTAATATAGCCTACGCAACCTTGTTTTACAGGAAGAACCTTAATAAATCCAATAGGTTGAGTCTCATAAACAATACGACCAGAAGGATAATGAAGGGCACGACCGTCAGAGCCAAGAACAGGTACACGGCGTTGTTTTCCTGTAGTAGGATCCTCTTTGTACACGAATCGAGACCAAGAACGTTGAATAAACGTGATAACTGCCGTAATATTCGGAAACGCTTTTTTTGGGAAGTTCCATAGAATGATATGATAGTGTGCACGTTGAGTATGTGAACCATATTCACCAACAGCAAAATAACGGATATTATGCTCAATGTTGAAATAATCCAATCGAGCGCGTAACCGTTTGAAAAATAATTGTAAGTCCAACTTGTTAAGACCTTTTTCAGGTAAGTTATCATCATTGTATGTACATGTTAAGAATAAAGGAATTTCACCGTATTTATTTGTCTCTGCAATGGCACGGCAGGCTAATTCATTGCTTTTACGTTTGCGACATAAGACGCATTTACCACAGGGAACAACATAGTACAAAGGGGCTGTTTCGCCTGTCTTACGATTAAGAAAATAGCATTTATCAACATTATCAGGTGTAACACCATTCTTCCGAGGAGTAATTCGATAGTATTGTTCTACTGACATAGAAGCATATCTAAGCAGCATAAGGACAGTACGACCGTGTATAACGATCGTACCAAACTTTCGAGCTAACCAACGCCAATTCGGGTTAATTATAACAGTGGGATGTTGACACTTTATTTGCATATCAATTATTATAAAATTCGTTTATCTGAACAAATTTACCAATAGACAGATGAAGGATAGATAAAGCAACTTCAGACTCATTAAGATCAAAACCAAACTCTTTAAGGTTACTTCTTAAATCAAATTCAAACTCTCTCAAGGAATGTTCATCAAAGAAATAGGTCTCTTCTGTAAGCACAGAATTGATATAATTAGGAGTAAAATAATCAGACAAGACATTAGAAGTATCTGTTTGAATTGTCTCAGTATAGTAGGAATCGATATAAATCGGAAGGCCTTTATATTTGATCATTTCATTTTGTAGGAGGTAAATAAAATAACGGTTACTTACCCTTGCAGCTTTTGAAGTGTAAAAATGATTGTGGAATCTAACGGTCTTCTTCTTTGTTCCAACAAGAATTGATAAAACGATTGTATTAACATAAACTGTATTCATAACGCTTTTTATTTTTTTGATTACACTACAAATATAGCCATATTATACAAGATGTCAATAGGAAACCTACCGTCTTGTACAAACCATGGGGTTTCTTGTACAAACACGGTAGGATCACAGTACGAGATCAAGATCTCACAAATGTATCTTTGCCTAAGCTTCCATTACCTGTCAGTTAGTCTAATAATATCAAGTTATAAGGAGACGGCTCAACGTCGCCGTGACTAACGCCCAAAACCTCGAATAGGTGCAGGAGCAGGAGCAAGTAACTTCGTGAGAGGATTGAGAGATCCAATGACATTACTAACACCATCAGAAACAATTCGAGCAGTTTCTAACGTACGCTGTATGTCTGAGAACTTCATATCCTGATTATAGTTAAAATCCAACTGTCGGCCTGTAAACTTAATTACATCCTGTTCGTAAACAGCATTTTCGGCCTTAATATTAGTTAGATGAACATTAGCTTTTTGAGCTAAAGTGTTCATATCAAGGTTCATTTTCTCGGAAAGCATAAGAAGCATAGCTCGTTTGATTTGCGACTCATTGACTTTTATACGAGAATCGCTTTCTTGCAGTTCTTGCCGAACGCGTTGAACTTCAAGAGCAAATCTTTTACCTTTAAGAAGAGCCTCTAAACGATTATTAGCTGAAACCGTGTCAAGATTACGTGCTGAAGCAGTTAATTGTTCAATTTCTGCATTCATTTTGTTATTGGCAGTCTCAAGATTTTTTAAACCTTGTAGAAGATTTTCCTTTTGAGCACTGTTAAGCTCTATAACGGACTTTGAAACACTAACCTGCATATTAGCCAACTCAATAGTAGAACCTTGTGTAGCAGCTTTAACAAGATTATCTAAGTCTAATGAAGTCGTTTCGCCTTTCTTTTTAGCGGTATCCTGTTGTATGTTTTGCGTTTCTGCAAGCATCTTAGACGCAGATATACCATTTAAAATACTCTGAGACATAAGAGGTGTATTCATGATAGGAGACGCCATATCGGAAGGCTGGTAAGAGGACGTTTGAAAAGTTGAAGCAACATTAGAATCGACTAAACCCGATGCACCATTACCATACATAAGGTCAGGATTCAAACCAGCTTCTTTAAGACGCTTCATTTGTGCGGCAGGAGTATTATATGCTCTTTCATCAGCAACATTCTCACGAGCCCACTTATTTGCTTGCTCAGCCATACTACGATTAAAAGCACGTGCCAATTCATTTTCTTTCTGTTGTGCTGCAATAGCTTCTTTTTGACGCTTACGAGCACCAAATCCGCTAAAAGCACCTGATATAGCACCAATAGCGGATGTTGCAATTTGACCAAAATTCATACTTATTCGTATTTTGATTTATCATTCTTTCTTGCTCGAATAATTCGATTTCTTGCGAGATGGGAAGTTTCCCATACTTCATTTCTATCAGTATTCCGCTTAAATTCTATAGGTATGTCCCAACCTTGAGAGTTATCATGGAAGAACTGATCGGCAGCAGGAACAGAAACGGCAACACCTTGGTTTGCCAATCTTGCGATTTCAGAAGGTGTTATTGCTAAACCGCTCTGAACAGGATCATCATTCAACTGTTTTTTACATTCACAATTGCGGGGAGAGGGGCATTTCCCCCCTCTACCGCGTGTTATAACATTACAATTCATATTATTCTAATTTAGGTACGACAACTCGAGAAATAGGTAATTTAGCGACTACATCAAAATGAATTTGACCGATAATCTTATCCGAAGTTTCTGTAACGGAGAATACATCATTGACCTGTTCAGGGTCAACAGTTACAAATTCCTTACCAAGAACAGGGACTGACATAAAGGTACGGTTCATAATGAAGTTACGTAATTGTGTACGGAATAAACCATGTGCCGTATCAACTTTCTGAACATATTCATACCAAGGACGTTGATAGCCGAATACATCATCCATTTTATCGGGATTTTGTGCGTACATCTGAACGGGGCATAACTCTGAATATCGAATAGGTTGATAGCCGATATGATCGAATTCAGGATTATAAGAATCCAAACGTTCACGATAAGTAAAATGTTTCGGAAGAACTTGCGAATAAATTGGCATAGGCACTACGTAAATAATACCTAAAATAATAGACTCTTCATCACAGAACACAGACATAGAGCTATCTGTTTGACCATATACTCCAGCATCACCAGCTTGTGATCCTAAAGCACCAATATAAGAACCGTCGTTAGCTGTCTCTACTGTCTGTGTGACAGGATTAATAGTAACATCACGGGTAAAACCACCAATGTATTCAGGCATCATTAATGCGTCATATTTAACGTTGACATCGAAGCGACCCTCAATAATATCCTTGTATGAGAAGCCTCTAAATTGATTCAACTCTAAATATCGTTGATACGCATTGACGTTCCGGAAGTCATTAATAGAGATACCGGAAGTAACAACATCATATAGATTATGAACAGAGCGAAGATCGGCATCATCAGAAAGACGAGTATAGGATACTCCTTTAAGCTCTTCCCCATTTGCTTCAAAATTTACTTTATACTTATTACCGTCTTCATCAACTATAGCCGTACCAACTTCAGTTTGAGTATGTCCATTGTCCAATTCAACAGTTCGTTGATATGTAGTAAGACCAACCAAGGGGGCTGTACCTTGTTGCGGTGAAGGCAACGCCGTAGTATAGGCATCAGAAAACCAATTCGCATAATGTAACTCGTAATTAGTTGTGTCCGCGCCACCTTCGAGAGTAGGAAGCCATGTATTATATTTTGCTTGACCATTGATTTTAAATGGATTGTTCTTGTTATTTCTTATATAAGCATTATATACAGCTTCATAGGCACGATAGGGATATGCAGACAGCTTAATACGTTTAGTGTTAGCAGAATCGGAATTCTGTAAGTGATAAGGACAAGACTCTTTACTAATAGTAGATCCGTCTGATTTAGAGCCGAGATCGGTTATAGTTTTAGCATATTGGGTAGAAAAACCACCATTATTCGTATCCCAATCTTTATTAACCCAAAGGGGAGAGCCATTAAATAACATACACGGAATATTTCCGTTTGCTAAACTTCCATCAGAATAAAACTCCGCAGATACCTCGACAATTGTATATTCGCCATCAGTACGAGGAGCATGGTATTTGATATTTCGACCAAATTGTGAAATACCTGTAATTCTTAAAGATGCATCAAATGTACAGATACAAGGTCGGAGAATATTACCACCTGATTTCCAAATATTAAAAGATTGTAAAATAGTTCCTGTTGACCTACCGCGGAAAGCGAATGTTACTATAAAGTTACCTTTAACAGGATTAAATGTAACATATGCCGGCATATATCTATAGATACCGTATTTTTTTTGGTTTACATCAGCAGTCGGATCATTTGGATTATTGGTAGTTCCAATAAATTTGAGATAATCAGTAGATGTGAAAGCAGTGGCAGATTTATTCAAACTTCCAGTGTTAGCACCATTTTCCACATCAGCATATGTATAATACTGAGATATGGTAGAATCACCATCCCAGTTACCGGCATTAGCTCCAGGACTCACCGGGGAGTTACTTACATTAGGATTAACAATAGGGACACCAAAGTAATCAGAAAGACCCGAAAGACCTAATAGAGCCTTCTCATAGAAACACGTTTGTTCATTAAATGACATATAAGGAGGTTCTAATTGACAATTAGGATCATTAGCCGAAGAGATCCAATCCTGGTAGTCTT
>NFZD01014583.1_pt1 | contig 12428 bp, 22 predicted proteins | sample 1095381 | NCBI WGS metagenome assembly NFZD01 (sample SAMN03609891, study PRJNA323583) | gut metagenome | isolation source: feces | host: Rattus norvegicus | place: Denmark: Riget | collected 2013 | reverse complement strand
CAGGTGTGTCCACATTTGAACCATAAGCCTTGCCAAAAGTATGCCCAAATTGGGCAAAGTGGACAGCAAGCAAAAAGGGAAAAGCGTAACTGGGTTTCTGCCCATGTGCAGAAAATATGCCCAAATGTTACGAAAGGTGTGGAATCTTCCGCGATTGGAGGAAAGTCTGACCGCCCTGTTGATGAAATGTGCAGAAAGTCTGCCCTTGTGTGAACTTTCCGGAATGCCGAAAAAATGCTCTTGAAGTAGTCAATCCCTAAACAGTATGCCCTAAATGTGCAATAAAAGGATTATTGCCAGCCGTATGGGAACCATAAAGGTGTATGCCTAAAATGTGTCCTGATATGAAAAATAGGCTCTTCCAATTGGTTTGAGTTGAGCCATGCTTTTAGGTGACGGAAATGCAGAACATTTTGAAGAGCGCAACAAATCGTATTGAATTGGCGTGCCTTAGAGGGTGAAATCTGAGGTGCGCTTATTGGGCTTTGTCCGAAACGTAACCAATCTGGAAGCGTTTGGGGACACTCTACTTTGGTGGGGTGCAGGTTCGAACCCTGCACTGCCTACAATGCGTGATATTGCGCAGAAACCCAGTAAAAATCAGCAATATGGGAACAATTTCAAAATTTACAGCAGTTCAATTCGAAGCAATGAGTGAAAACGCTAAGGCTAACTTAGTAGGTGTGACATTGGTGTATAGAAGCACTAACAGTAAGGGAGAAATACACGAAAGTGCAGTAAACTTTTCCGGTGACGAATATAACCCTGCTAACCGTACGCAGAATGAAATTTTCCGTGTATGGAAAAACGTTGTGTCTACATTCTGGAATGTAAAAATCCTGGAAGCGAGCCTAAAGAAAGATAATGGAGGCATTGCAACAAAATTGCGCTCTTCAACCCCGGCTGCAATTATGGTGAATACGGCAGACCAAAAGCATGTTGAAAAATGGGATGTGGAAGCAAGCATTTGGCAGCGTATCGGTCTTGTGCCTACTAAAAAGGACATGGAAGAATGTGCTCGTGATTATAAGAAGAAAATGCACAAGGCGGCAAAAGCGAGCTTTGATGCGCTGAACTTCCGTGCAAAGTTTGATGATGATAAATTGCCGGAAATGGAACATGCGGATATTCCTGAAGAACCAGAAAAGCAGCCTGAAAATAAGACTGAGGAAAAGAAATCAGGGCAAAAATCTGCTACAAATAAAGGCAGTAAGAAATAAGTGAAGATTGAGTAAATAGTCCGGAGTGTGTGAAAAACATGCAAGTACAGCATAAAGACCCCTGTAAAGTGCAGGGCTGGAAAGTATGGGTTAGTAAGCACTCTGGACTAATTGTGTCCTGCTTGGTGTGAAAGCGTAAAACGTGAGTATCCGGTTCGAATCCGGAGGGATGCACAAACAAAAAATCAGCGTAAAATGACAACAGAACAAATTTTGCGTGAGGACCGGAAACGTCTGAAGCAAGTAAATGAAGCGATTGCGTCTTTGAGAAATGATAAGCGTGATAAATCTCAGAAGTTATTGCATAAATTCCAGGAAATGCGTGAGAATCTGGAAATTAGCATTGAGAGTAATGAAACTGCATTGAAACTGGAAAAGCAATTTGCAGGGCGTTGTGGTAACAGTCTAATAGTCTTTATGCCATGAAGAAGGTACAATTGAAAAACGTGAAAAAGGGCGATTTTTTCAAGTTTTCACCAAACGGAAATGTGTTTGTTCGTGGATATTATGAACGGAGTGAGAAAAAATACGAATACTATGCTTTTGATGATGTGAACCATGAAGGTTTTGCCAAAGGCACGAGAGAAGTATATGTTGACTTTGAATTTTAAGAAATGGAAACAGGAGAAATGGTCAAGAATGCCAGGAGACTGTATAGCCTCCTGAGCTATGAACCTCGTGAATATCGAGAAGAACCGAAAAAATATGAAGAAGAACACCAGAAAAAATGCACTGTGTGGAACTATACATTCAATGCGGATGATTTAAAAAGTCCGTCTCTGCTTATTGGTTATCTGAAGCGTGCCGGTTTGAAATGGAAATTGGCGCAGCGTGGAATTATGGTGTATAATATCACCAATAGACAGATAAATGAAGCCAGAAAACAGTGCAATAAACCTTCAAGAAAATTCAGTATTCAATTATAAAATCAGCAGCAAAATGAGAACAAGAACAAAAATGCGTCGTGCGATAAAGATACTTTCGTGCGATGGTAAGAAATTACAATTTTTTGCAATGATGGCGATAGCAATGATTATGTGTTTAGCCTCAACCGGATGTGCATCTCAGCCGAAAACATCATGGCTTGTATATTGTGAGAAATACGGTGTTGATCCAGAGCATCCAACTGAAAAGCAGGAAAACTTCTATCTGGATTGTTATGCCGGCAGCGTAGAAGAAGAAAATGATTTGTGTAACTACTAATAAATGAAAGCTATGAAAAAACATATTGTGACTATTTTGAGAGGATTGTTCAATCTTATTGGTGCAATCCTATTTGTCTTATTAAAAGCGATTATTAGAACATTGTTGTGGCTGGCCCGTAATGTATGGAAGCCATATCTGAGAATTGAAACCCCTTTATATAAAATGTGGTGGGCCAATCATAGGCGTCTGATGCAGAAGAAATTAGATAATGCTCGTGAAAAACGCTTGGAACTTGGAGAAACATTTTAAGTGAAAAATTTTATGTAAGTGGACAACATTATACACCATTTGCAACTATTCATAACAAATTGATTGAATCATGAAGCAAGAAATAATTGATAAAATGCGCAGTGAGTTGTATAATACCAACTTGTGCCAAAAAGATTTTGAAAAATACGATGTTGAAACACTGGCTCAGACAAACGAGCCTTTTTTCTGGATGGTTCGTGAACTTGGTACTACATTGTGTAATATTGGTTTTTCAAAACATTCGGAATGGTTTAATAATGAGGGTTGTAGAATGGTGATAATGCGAGATAAGATAGCACCAATTCAAAATATTCTATATTGGAATGACCCTTCAGCCAAATACTTTTATTATGATGGGTGGAAATTGCATCGAATCAGCAAAGAAGAAGTTCGTGGTATTTATATGAATGTATGTGGAGCAGCTATTGATAAGATGATTGAACAACATCCGGAAGAAGCAAATATGGCAAGTCAACCATTGAATTTGGAAATACGTGAATCTGTTCGTGAAGTACTTAAAGAAGCAATGGAGTTTGCGAATAGCTTAAATGACACTTCGCTTAAAGATTGTCTGAATAGACTTACAACATACAGTCGTGCAGCTGTGAACCATGTAATAGAAATTTATGGAGATTGTGCAAAATACAGCTTTGGCTTTGCAGAGCGTATTAATGGCGAATATAAAATTTGTGGAGGTATTATATATGCCGACTACAGAACTGAAAAACGTTGGCAAATTCACACATAATATAAGTAACGAACATGAATGATGAAAAACTTATAACCACTGAAAAAATTCCGGTATGGGCAATATGCTATCTGGAATATGGCGATGCGACAGGTCTGGAGGATGAAGAAATCATGGAGATCGACAATTGGATTGATGATAATTGTCCAAATGGATATGTGATGGAAATTGTCGGAGGCATGGAGGTTTCTCCGTATTTTACGCATTGCCCTATATTTGGTAAAGCCTGTGATGTTTATGATGTTAATTTTTACCTTCCATGAAAGAAAATTATTTGGAACACCCTGAACGTCATCCTCATTATGGCGAGATACAATATGATGTGAATGGAGATCCAATTTGTCATATTTGTGGGAAGTCGTTCTCTAAATTGGGTGCTCATATTTGGAATGGACATAAAATGAGAACGCATGATTATTGTAAAACTTTTGGACTCAATGTAGGGAAAGGCATTTGCAGTAAGGAATACGCTATGAAATGCGTAATTATGCGTACCAGCATTATGATGTAGTAATTTCTGAAAATCTAATTAAAGATGGCAAACACACAAGATTTAAACAAGGTAGTGAAGGTAGAACACGTGAAAAAATGTCTGAGCAAACAAGAAGGGCTTTAATTGTTCTTGGTAAAAGGACTGGGGCTATAAATATAAAAAACACACTTAATAATAAAAAACATGGAAGCAAAGAATGAACCAATATGGTTAAAATATATGCCGGACTACGTAGATTTATACTACGTTGATTACAGAGATGATTTGTGTGATCATATCAAATTATTGGAAGAGGTTATTCAAAAGAACAATTTCTACCCATTTTCAGAGACTGTGTATGATTGGTTTGATTATCCAGAAGGCCCGTATTTAGACGAGATTCGGAATAAAATGGACGCCGATGGCTTGCTGGAGATATATGAAGAAAACGAAGAAGATATTAAACAATGGTTGTGGGACCACGACAAATCCGACCCAGTTAAAGATTTGCTGAGAAATACAGGGCCAGTTACTATGTTTTATTCACTGGGTGTAGAAATTGGGGAGGCTGTTTATAACGGACATGGGTATTCTTATGGATGTGATTCATATAGTATGGCCACATATAAAGTGAGACGTGCTTTAGGAATAACCAAGGGCAGTTCGGCATCACGACTGATTGATAGTATTGTCGCTAACTCTCCATACGGAGGTGAATTGAAGATCTATTTTGAAGCAGAAATTGGTGATTTGATTGCTGGAGATAAGTATGAAACAGCTGAAAATAAGGATGATTTCAAATCTATACAATTTAAAGGAAAACATTTGGTTGCATTGCATGATTCAGCTGGAGGTTCTGGAGATTACGAAGAGATTGAGTTGGATTTGTCTATCCCTTTTAGTCGTGACAACTTACATGTTTCTCAGATTGAGAAATACAGTATGGAAAACGTTTGTGGCCATGGATGGTCTTGGGTTGGCACTAATGGCAATGTGCTTTGTTCATTTGGAACTTCTAAAAGAAGGTCTATTAAGAAATCAAAAACAAATACCAGGCTGTCAAATGAAGCGCAATACAACAAAACTTTTAAAGAAGGTGGCTGTACTTTCGGAGATATGGACATACACCGTCATCGTGATGTATATTATGACAATGGATACCCTGCTGGGAACCGTTGTCCTCATTGTGGAACTTTTTGGATTGATTAATTATGGAAATACAATATCAGCAATGTAAAAATATTGATTTAAAGGAAGTTGCATTATCAACAATGTCATTTGGAAATATGAAACTTGAATTTCAAGTTGTTGATAGCAATAAATTAACAATTGTTGTGCCAAAAATAGGTGAATTGCAACTTGAATGGCTTGTAGACGCAGATTTGAAATACATTGAGAGATTAAACAAATGCGGAGATGAAAAGCATCAAGTTGATATATCTACATTGACTTTGGTAGAAATCGAATTATATGAAGGATTGTGCCCCATGATTCGATTAACATATAAATTCTTGCAGGACGGCAGTTTTTGGAGAAGTTTGCGTGGAGAAACAGCTGATTTGCAAAGAATACCTAATAATGAGAGATTGCGCACTAACGCAAAGATAGGATATTATTGTATTCCACTATATACAAAAGGAACGTTTGTACCATGGTAAGTCATAAGCGTGTAAAAATCACAATCACTAACACTATACCGCATGACATTTATGTAAATGGAGTTTTTAAAGGCTCTGTTTATGTATGTCGGCCTGAGAGCAAAAAATTAAAGTATTGGGCAATATCGTGTGTTCCTGGAAAGGGATGGAATACCTATTCTGAAGCATGTGATTATGCCAGAAATAATGTAAATTATAGTGAGTTATGACAAATGAAATGGAAATAGCTTTGAAAGCTATCAATAAATGGGTGTTTTTCGGGTGGAACTATAGTTGTGTGAATCATGAATGGAGCGGTGTAATCGGCGAAACAAGACGCGAGGTGGTTCCTCGGTTTTTGACGGAAATACAATGGACGTGCAATTTTGACCACATGTTATCTAAGTGGAAAACGGCAACAAGAAGTGGTAATCCGGATGCTTATTTGGTGAATTTTTATGCTGATTTAAGTAATGAAAACCGTAGATTATTGCTTAAATGGGTTATGGAAAACTATAATGATGAACCAAAAATCTAAAAGCGCATGAAGAAATCAATAGAAGATGTTTACTATTGCTCTATTTGTGGTTCAACTAATACTTCATCAATGGCATGGGTAGATAATGAGAACAATAGTGTAGACACATATATAGGGAACAGAAGTGAAGAAGAAAACAATTTCTGTAATGTTTGTCAAGAGCATGTAAAATTGATGAATTTGAGAGAATTATGGAACAAGTTTTCAGAAATTGAAGTAAATGAAAATGATGAAATTACAGAAAGTTTTTTATCGTTTCCTGTTGGTACAGATAAGTTTGAAATTTGGCATTGGTTTGACGACCGGTGCCCCAACAATTTACATGATGATTTGATGTATGAAAAGAAAGTTTAATACAATAGATGTTGCTAATTTGGCCCTTATTCATCATAAGGATGAAATATGTGAAATTTGGCAAAGCAACAATCATCACGATGCTTTTGCAGAATTTAGAGAGATAGCAAAACAAGTGATAATCAGAAATTATGGTAAACGTGCATTAAATGGGTTGAGCAATCAGTTTATAGGTTATTCTGCCCATTATATTTATGCGTATTGTGTAACCAATTTAAAAAAATAGCGATATGAATTTTCGGGAATTTATGCGAGATAGCGGTTATGAATTGAAAACTACATTCTGGAATGATTTTAGCATAGCCGATAAATTTGGATGTGACTCAGTCAAAGATACATATCAGCGTGCATTTTCCGAATGGAAAGGGAATTACGTGTTTTTGACTGAACTAACATTGGTGTTGAATCATAAAATATGGCAACATCACAAGACCAACCCGAAACTTGCTCAGCTATATGATGATTTGTGGAGAAAAACAGACGCCTGGGCTATGGATAATTTAAAGGGCGATGAGTTAGACTATTTTATTGATACACTTGATTAAATTAATATATGGAACACACAGATTTTTATGCTTTAACCCGTAGAATAAAGCAAATAGAATATAACGAATTGCGTGATGCGATAGTAGCACATGGGGGATCTTATGAATGGAACATGGAGGCTGGAGATTACCCTATTATTGCGGTTAATGTCGACAGTATATGTCCCAATCCTATGGATATTAATGTAACAAAGGTCTATGTAAAAAACGATAACGTGTTTATTGAGGGTGAAGGTAAGGAATACGGAGAACATGTTGACTTCTCTTGCGAGGACGTATTTACTGGACATCTCTCCTACATACTGGATCGCCTTCCAGAAACAGATAAAATAAAATCCGTAAAAACAAGGCATACAACAAACATATTGTTTGGTAGTGATGCAAGTGCAGCCTATTTGAGTGGATGTTTCAAGGAATTTGTAGAAAGTGGCGAGGGATATAGTCATATCGTACGGGAATTTAACACCTTGGAAGAAAAACAGGCATATTTAGTTGGATTATGTGACGCTGATGGATGGCAAGAATATGCGGAGCTAACAAATGAAGAGTTGTTGGATGATCCCAATATTAGTTATGAATAATAAAAGCAATAAAGATATGAAAGCAATAAGAACAAAAACAATATACATATACGATTGTCCGGTATCATTCAGTGCTATTTTTTCATTGGACGATGATTGTAAAAATGGTGTATGTGATTTTTCGCTGACTGGCGAGGGTGTTGCATTACAAGGTAATCGTGAACATGGCATCAGAAAAGGCGAAATGCTGATGGGAGGCTGTTGTCATGATGAAATAGTAAAACATTTTCCAGATTGGGCGAAATTTGTGCCATTACATCTGAGTAATGAATTTGGACAGCCTATGTATCCTGTAGATAATTTCATTTATCATATCAAGCAAAGAATGAGCGATGAAGATTTAATGAAACATTATCGATGCACTGAAGGACAATTAAATGTGTTGAAAAGTGCAATATATAACAAGGACTATTTCAGATATTGTTTATTTACGACAGGGTTGATTGAGAAATGGAGACAAGAAGCGGAAGAAGCTATTAAATACCTGGAAGAAAAATCCGGTGTTAAATTTACGCATACCTCATCTCCAAAATTTACTTTGCAGTATGATGAAGAATGGATGCAAGAAATGAATCGTCGAAAAGACTCCAAGGAATTTACTCCAGAATCTTTTAAAAAACAAGTACAGCAAAGTATTGAACAGAAAAAAGCCAATAAAATACAGGATGCTGAAGTTGAATATAATGCGGCACTTGAATTTATTACCAGACGTAAAGATTTAGCTAAATGGTGCGCTAATAATTGTTTGACTCAGAATTATAGGTTTTGGGCTTACAACGGCGTAGGATTTACAAAACAACCGAAATATGAACTTACAATCAATGCTTGTTCATGGGAAGAAAAGGTTACTAAAGAAGAATATGAAAGTTGGTTGAACAGTACAATAATACCTGAAGGGTTAATTGTGAAGTTTGAAGAAAATAATTAATTATTTGTTGCTGTAAGGAGGTTTGCTGATTCTCCTCCAAGATGGGAAGTTGTGATATTAACGTCATAGCTTCCCATTATTTTTTGGACATCTTTTCACCCCTTTATATACAACAAATTCTATTCATAAGAAATGATAAAAACAAATTGATATGGGATATTCAAATTCTGACGTTGCTCATGCTTGGGCACATAATGACAATAAAATATATAGTGGAAGTAATATGAGTCACAGTGATGGCGTGCTGAAATCATATTACACGTGTATTGGACAACGCATTCAAATAAATGGTAACATCGTTTTTATAGCCGATATATCTACATATAGTAGTTCTACGTCCAAACATCAGAACTATATGCGAGGTGCTATTCCCGATGTAAATGACAATGTGTTTGTATTTAATATTCACAAATATAATCGTGGTAGACCATACTTCTTTTCTCCATATACAATTGTTCAAACTTCAAATGGATATGAGGCAAAAGACCTTACAGAGGACTTTATATTGTTTGGTTTGAAGTATTTTATGGCCGAAGAATTTGAAAACTGCTTGAACGTTGACACATGTAACAAATTGGAACACAAATTCAGTTATTGTGGATTTAAAGAAATGGTAAGATGGTTTGAAGTTACAAAGTGTACCACAACTCACAAGTTGATGAAGATGAAAGTGTCGGATTTCAATAAACTTGCAAAGAGAGCTTTGTATGACATGCTTAAGTATGAAACAGAAGATAAAAGCGCAAAGATGTTGAAGAAGTTCCGAACATTAATAAAGTTGATGATACAAAAATTACCGATCTCAATCATTGTGGATTTAATTAATGGGTCTGGCAGTTGGAATAAATATTTGGAACGAACCGCAGGGTTAAGAATGACTCAGAAATACAAAAGAATATCAAATGCGGTTGGCTTTTTGACCACATTGTATGCCAGAAACAAAAGTATTGATGGAAAGTATTATCCTGTTGTTTCTGGTGGAATCACATCAAAAGAGTTTCGTCAGCATAAGAAAAAAGGAGATTTGATTAAATGGCTATTGTCAATTAAAATCGCAAATCGTATAGCCGCTATTTCAACTGCTGAGACAACAAGCCGGCTGGAACGCTGGAGACGTGCTAAAAATAGATTGGAGAGACATCTTGGGTTTAATGGGTTTGTTCATAGATGGGACAACCCTCGTCAAATTACCAGTTTTAATTACAATGGAACAGTAATAGACTTCACGATTAGAGAAAGGGCTGGATTCAGAGAGCGCACTATCGATGATGATGAATATATGGAGTTTTTAAGATTGTCTGGTGAAGAAAAAGAGAACTGGATGATTGCGAAAAAAGACTGGATGTGCGCTCAGTTGCAGGAAGATTTACGCAGTTACCGCGAAATGATTGCGAATGCAGATAGAGAAGCACAATTGCAGAAAGAAGAACGTGAGATGTATGCACGTCAGGAGTCAGAACAACGTGAATATATTGAACACATGAAGAAACAGGGTGATTCAGGATTGAGACAGCTGTATCACGAGGGATTCAGAGTAAGCCTACCATACGGAAATGGTTCTATTTATCATGGCGGTAATGTATTGTTAAGATTCAATAAGCTCAGAAATATTGTTGAGACTTCTAAGGGAATCAAGATTGCTATTAATGAATGTGCAAGATTATGGAAGTACATCAACAGATGGCATAACAACAATACTGAGTTTGAAAATAAAGGAATGGAAATAAAATCAACCAACGCTATGTATCATGTGCATTCATATCAGAATGACATTTTAACAGCTGGATGTCACCAGATTGCGTATGAAGAAATGAAATTAATAGCTACACAATTACATTTAGTATAAGAATATGGAAAATAAATTAAATGAAATGCAACAATTAAGACTCTTGCTAATTAAAGAGTCTGGGTTTGACGTAACAAAAGCAAAAAGTGTTTATGATTTTGTAATTGGAACAAATGAACCCCTACCGGTAGGACACAGTGAACTTCCAGATGGTATTTATTTTATTAAATCTGAAAATGAAGCTGTTCATCAGTCTATTGCTACACCTGAAGATAAATCCAAAACAATAGCTATTGGATATAAATTAGGCAACAGATTTGCCAATGTAGTGTTAAAAGACGCTGCTGAAGGTGAAGAGATAGCACTGTGTACTGAAAGTTGTGGATCAAGCCAGTTCTTTAAAAACACATTCGCTCAAGCCATTACCGATTGGGATGGAATAGGAAATACAAATGATATTAGAAATAAACTTAATCCTGAGATTGGGTTGAAAAGCAATGAATACATCCCTTCAGTGGCACAATTGCATTTATTAATGTCTAATATAGTTGAAGTTAATAAAGCACTTGAAGAAGTGGGTGGAGATCCTATAAAAGAAGATTGTTACTGGAGTAGCACGGAGTATAGCAGCAATTTCGCTTGGTACGTCGGTTTCACCTCTGGTAGCACCTTCTACAACGGCAAGTCTGATAGCGGCGTTGTTAGGCCGGCTGTAGCGTATGAGTTTACTCTTTAATCTTCATCTGGCAAGTGCCTTTGGGCACTTGCCTAATACGTATAATCAAGATTGAGACTTAATTGAAATTTATTAGTTATGGAAGATAAATTATTGGATATGTTCTTTGATACCGAAAGATGGTCTGAGGCTCTCAACAAAGGAGTATTAAAAAACATAGACCAACCGGTATTGAGACATTATATGTCCCCTAACGGGAGAAAGGAACTGCTGTTAGCGATTATGTCCGGCCAATACCATATTAAACGGCCACACACAGCAAAGATCCCCAAAGACACTCCGGGTGAATTTAGAACTGTGTTTGTAAACGAAGATAAAGACAGAATATTTTTGTCTCTTGTAAATGATATGTTGTTTGACATCGCCGGAGACATGGTACACAAAAATTGTGTAAGTTATCAGAAAGGTATTGGATGCTCAAAGATTGTAAAAAACATCAGCCAACAGATTGATACTTTGAGCGGAAACTCCCATAATGTAATAGGTTGGAAATCTGATTTGAGTAAATATTTTGATTCAGTCCCAATTGAATATATTGATGGTGCTTTTGATGAGATTGAACGTAGGTTTGGAAAGTCAAAGATTATCGATGTGGTAAGAGAATATTATCATAACGATAATTATTATGATAGTGAACTAAAATGTGAAATTTCAAAGTATCAAAGTTTGAAACAGGGGTGTGCGGTTGCAGCCTGGCTTGCAGATGTTGTTCTTTTTCATATTGACGAGAAATTGACTGATTTGGGAGAAAGTTATGTAAGATACTCAGACGATACGTTGTATATCGGCAAACGATACGAAGAAGCAATGCAGATTATGGTTGAAGAACTTCGCAAGATGAATATGAAGCTGAATCCTAAAAAGGTAGAATATATCACTAACAGTAAATGGTTTAAATTTCTTGGATATAGCATTAAGGGTTCGGAAATCAGTTTAAGTGCTCACAGAATAAAGACGTTCACAAAGGAAATATCGGACCGTACTATAAAAAAGATTAGAGGTGGAATCAAATTTGAAACAGCATTGAAATCAGTGCAGTCGTGGTTGTATTATGGCGATGGAGAACATTCATGGGCTTCTGGAGTGCTTAAAACAATTAATGTGAAGTCTGATATTGATAGGCTGAACGGATTTGTTATGGATTGTCTGAGGGCTGTAAAGGTTGGCAAATCGGTAAGTATGAATGATATAGGAGGCCTGGGATGGATGAAAGAAAAACAAGACGGGTGTATTCACAGAGGGAAAGGGAAAAAGGTTAGAACCTTAATTAATAAAACCGGGAAACTTGATGGATACTACACTCTGTGGTGCATGAGAAACAACTTATTATTCGGAAAAGATTTATACGATACAATTGTTAGAGGTATATAAACAAGCGCATGTTGAATGACTAAGACAAGAAAGTTTATATTCCAGTTTCAAACGTGT
>NFZD01010782.1_pt1 | contig 12430 bp, 22 predicted proteins | sample 1095381 | NCBI WGS metagenome assembly NFZD01 (sample SAMN03609891, study PRJNA323583) | gut metagenome | isolation source: feces | host: Rattus norvegicus | place: Denmark: Riget | collected 2013 | reverse complement strand
CTGTGTATTTCTATGTCTAAGCTATTTAACGGGTCTAGAGGGCTTAGAACTGCTATTCTAAGAGGTTTCTAGATTCTATCAGATAAGTATAATTTAAATATCTAATATATTTTCATTGAATTTTTAAGTATCTTTACTATATTGATGTGTAACAAATAATGATTGGCTATGATTAAACTTGGTGTTTATGATGTTATTAAAAACAAACTTGGTGATTGCACGAATAACGGTTTGTCAAGTAAAGTAACACGCGCTACATTGTTTCATAACTGTTAATGTAGTGAAGCAATAAAGTTTTGTCTTGAAAATGGTTTAAATCCTGCTGAACAATTCATTTTGGTAAAAAGAACATTATGGGGTAAGGACCATTCTTATGCGGAACCATTAATTGATGCTCGTAAAAAACGCCTTCAAATGTATGGAGGAAACAATCTGAAATTTGCTAATATTGGTGAACCTTATATGTTTGAGGAACAGGAAACGGATGAATCCCAAATAATAAATATACATGATAGGTTTGAAACACAGGAAGAATACAACGAATTGAGCATATGATTTTGATTATTTATCTTATAGGTGTAGTCATTGCATTTACACTTGGTTGCATTGAGGCATATTATAATAACAAATTGCATAATGACATAGACGATTTTCCAGCAATGATAGTTCCACTATCTGTTATGAGTTGGGTGTATATATTTTATGTGATAAAAGACAGGCGAATATCATCCATTAAAAACAAACTTAAAAACTAAATATACTTTGCGCCTATAGTTCAACGGATAGAACAAGAGTCTTCTAAACTTTAAATTTGGGTTCGATTCCCAATAGGCGTACTATAGTATTGTTGGCATTTGAAAATTTTGTTAAAAATTTTGAGGACAATAATCTATCTTATAATATTGAATATCCAAGAGGATCTATATATGGATTGATTGCGGATATTAGAAACAATATGAAATTTTGTTATAAGATATATCGTTTGGATTATAGATTATTTAAAATTTGTACAATAACTAATCCAAAAGGCACGTATACTTCTAACCAAATACTGTTCAATGACGCTTTTAAGTATAGAACAGTTGAACGGGAATATAATATACATAATTATATTTTAAGACTGTTTCATAATACTAAAATTGTAATTTCACAAAATGACAACTAAAGAAGTATTAAAGACATTATACATAGCTAAAGACGGTAAAGAATTTTTAACTGAAAGTGAATGTTCTAAACATGAACAACTTTTAGAAAAGATTGAAAAAATAAAGTATTATAAAGTTCAGGTATATCCTGACTTAGCTAAAACCGGCAATTTCACAGATTGCATATATGTTGCTGTATCAAAACAAAGTTATCTAAGTCAGTCAACAATAGTATTTCAGTGGGCATATGATAAGTTTGGTTTAGTTGGCCCCGGTGTTATGGGGTATGGGTTGCTTGCATATTTTAATATCACGCCAATTAACAAAGATATTTATTTTAGAGAAGACCTAAAACAATTTCAGCATGTATTTTTAAGTGAGACAGACGTTGAAGGTTTTCCTGAAAAGATAGACATGATTAAAATTTGGAAAAAGAAATACGAAATTCATTAAAATAAGAAAATGTTCTACATTAAATTGAAAAAATGTGGAACCTTTTCTATATATCATTGTACCAACAACATAACATATGAAAACTGATATTTTTGTTAAACCGAATCCTGAAAAGGAAAATTCATATCTTGTCAAGATAACGAACAAAGAAGCCCTTGAAATTTTCAATCAAGCGTTTGGTGGATATAAACTTAACAAGTATCAAGAAATTGATACAAAAGGTTTCAATTTCATTCAGTATGGTATTTGGACTAGGTCATTTAACATTAAAATTTCATATGCTAAAATGGAACATTTTGAACACGGACTTTAATGTAATATCTTATACAGATTCCCAAAAATAAAATATCCTATTCCTAAATACCATTTTTGGTGGTAATCCAAATCAACATCTGCTGTATGAGATCTTAATATATGCAAATCGTATAATAGATTATGTGTGCACCATTCATTTAATAGCGATTTGTTAGTACGTTTTAGAGGTAGACATTCATCTTCTGAATATCTACTTCTAATTTCGTTTATTATAGATAGCATTTCAGATTTTTTATATATATTATAGCTATCTTCTATATGTATATTGTTTTTATTTACTTTGTACATTCAAAATTATTGATTCTATTTTGCTTTAAAAATTTCATGTTTAAAAATAAATTTTTGTAGTTATCTTAACTATTTTGGTATGTAATTAAAACAAATTGTTGGATATGGAAAATAAAGATGTAAAGAAAACAGGTTATTGTTCATTGGATGAAGAGCTTATGGTGTGTGCTGCAACAAGGTATGCTGTAGGTAGACATACATATATGAGTACATTGTCTAAATATATTGCGAAGGAATATTATAATAGACTCAATGACGAACAACTAGAAAAAATTTCGCAAGATGTGCGGGAAAGTATTACACATTGTCTGTCGTATGGATCTTGTTCATTACGTTATGAATCAAGCGTGCCTTACGAAGAAAGGGATGGTCTGACAGATCTTCTTATATGGATGCAGGAAAATGTAAAGAATCATAATGATCTTAAAGATATTGAATATATAGAAGTATATAAAGATGGGTATTCGCCTGAATACAAAAAGAAGTATCATGTATTGAAGATCGAACCAACTGTATTGAGAAATTATAGTCAAATGGATATTGATGATCTTCTTGAATGGGATGTTCTTGCTAATCTATTTGACAAATCTAAACACGTTACGCTTACAGTAAAAAATAATGATGACACAATAAGTGATATTATCTGTGTTAAGTGTTGGGCTAGGGGAGTTGAAGAAGATAAGGAACGTCCTGGTATATATACATACAAACAGTGGTCATGGGTACAGTGTTGGCGACCTGTGAAAGAACTTGCTAAAGGGAAATTTGGTGTTAGCTTAAACGAAAACTACATAGTTAATCAGTAATGTATGAAAAGGATTGGATTCACAAACGAATATTATACACTTTGGAATGTTGATGACTATGGAAACTGTTTTTATGTAAAGAATATCTCAAAGTACAAGCATGCTGCGTTTTCAAAATATCCTGGAGTTGAGTTTAACGAAACACTAAAAGGTGTAACTGTTATATATGATACCGAACTTAAAGGTATTGATATGACAAAATTTTTATTTGGAAAATATAATGGAGAAAAATTAGTTGAATGTAAAGATACTGATTATCTTTATTGTTATTATAAATGTGCAACATACAACGAACAAAAATCAATTATAAGGGAAGAATTACTAAAACGAGCGTTCGTTCTTGTTGATGATGCGTTGTTTTCACCAAGCGAATATAAAAAGTATTGTTCACAATTAAAAGAAATTAACAATATATTAAATGACATTAAAGCAGGACAGCAAATTCATATTAGTAGAAATCTAAATGTTGCTGGTGACTATTGGATTAATCATTATATCTGTCTCCATTTCAATAATTATAAACAGTTACGATATAGAGATACTTTTTATGCTTTGCCTACAATAAAAGGTGCTGGTAAGCGTGTGAAGAACAAGAATATTGTGCTAACTGAATATAATATTGAGAATAACGGTAAGCAGACAACTATTATTAATATTACTGATTTTAACATAGCATGACATACACAGAATTGAACTCAATGAAGAATGAAATTATTAATAATGAAAACAAACTTGATAAAGATCTTCTAAAAGGCAACATCAAAAAATTCTTACACAATACGCTTAATGTAGAAATTTCAGAAAATGATTTGGGCTATATCTGTGACGATTTAGATCCCCATCATGTTTCATGCAATTTGGTAAACTATATTGATGGCATATTTTTGTGTGATGATTGCTTTTGTGATTTGATTATAGACATGATTGCAAAGACTGGAGAAAATGAGGCGATTAATTAGTTTAATTATAGTATTGCTGTGCATGGTATTTTGTCATGCAAAAGTCTGTATATACAGGGGGAACACAAATACAGTGATAGCAAAGTACGAAAATTCAAAACTGTATATTGATGATGAAGTGGTCTATAATGTGAGAGGATTGTACCTATACAATGGAAATTCACATGATAGAAATAGTATAGTGTTTTCTTGTAAGTACAATAAAATTTTTGCTGGGGATAAATACTATAGATCTAATGTGGTGTACACAGTAGACAACAATTTTATTTATAAAGGAGATTCTAATTATAGGTCATATCTTCTATACTATATTAAAGATAACAAGATATACGATAAAGATGGTTATACTGTGTTATTCCGATTTGATGAAAACATCCCACTACTTATTAAGATTGGTTTAATTAACTATTTCAAACCTTAGGTTTTTCATGTTGCTTCCAATTGTTATGTTTTTTCGAGACTTTACTTTAAATAGTATCTCATTATTATATATAGAATAAGAATAAACGAGACCTGTAACGTCAAAGTTCTGAAAAAACTCACAATCACTAACAAATCTCACAGTTTTTCCAACAAGCATATTTACTAGTGTTTCTATATTGAATTTATTAATATACCGCACTATTTTAATTTAAAAATAATCATGAAAAGTCTATCAGAGTTCATAGTTGAAGAAGAACTTCTTTATGGTGATGATTTGATGATTGAGATGTCAAATTTATCACAGAAGCACACAAAACTTCCGATGATAGTTTGGATTGAATCATGTAGACAGACAAAGCATAATGTTCCACGATTAAAGTTTGAAAATAGTTATTCTAAAAAACTAGTCCCAAAAGAACTTATTCCAATTTCAATAGATAAAGATAATCCTGAACTTTTGGTTGATGGATTTAAACTAAAAATCAAACAAAAAGATTTAGATATTCTAAAGGAATGGATAAAGAAACATTATGATGCTTTGATTGGTGTGTGGAATTATGAAATTGATATTTATGACTTTATGTTAAACTTATAAGATTTTATTACTATGGGAATGGATGTTTCAAAGTATATTGAAATATATACAGATGATTATGTAGGATCTGTTAATTCATTTGAAGAACTACAACATATTGGGAATTTTAAGGAAGGTGAAATTGTGATGTGTTATGAAGATGAAATTCACTATTATACTATACATAAGATTTATGATGACGGTAAAATCACATATACTCCAATGAATATACCTGGTGATATAAAAGAGTGCTTTAATATGCTAAAAAACATTGATGTTATATATAGAGTAAATAGATTTGATGAGCTACCACAATATCAGATTATATTACACGAAGGCGATATATATAAATATTATAGTAAAGATGACTATAAAGCAAAATATGTAAAATTGGAAAACGGTAATTGGGTAGAACTAAAATCATGCCCAGGATCTTGGAAACATATTGGTGAACGTATATATACTGGAGTATCTGATTTTATATATAATAATTTTTCATCAGGTTTTGGCCATGACTCAAAATATGTAAATAGAGGTTTGCCTAATGATGTGACAGAATCTGTAAAATCTATGTTAGATAAGCATGATTTTGGGCATACTTATATTACATTGTCTGAACTAAACGAGTTGGCAAATGAAAAACATACGGAAGCACGTGAAAAGTTGTTTAAGTTTATAGTAGACACGAACAACACAAATAATTCTGCTAAACTTGACTACATAATTTCACTTTTGGAAAACAGTAAGTCGAAATGTAAAAAGAAAGGTTCAGATTTTAATGTTAATGATGAATATAACTATGTATTTGATGAAGTTGTAGACATTGCAGAAATGGCATGGGCCGAATATATATCAGTTGATATTTTTGTTAGAAACTATAACAAAAAATATGATTTTGTTTCTGATGATAATATTAGGATAATCTATGTATTTGATAATTGAATGAAGTTTTTTAGTTCCGAGCCATTCATTTTTGAAATGGCTACAATTTCAAAAAATGTAAAGTTAGGGAACGGGTATAAAAGAATTGCTATCCATGGACCTATGTCTGGCGATAGGGAGGTACCGCATGTTCATATATACTTGTCAGATGATAGACAACCATACAATAAGTTCAATTTTGAAATTTCATTAGTAGATATTTTAGTTTATGATGAGATTAATCTGTTAAAAATGCGCGATGAGTCAAAGGGAATTTTAAAAAACAATAGAACTAAATGTGGTTGGGATGGTTATTTAAAACTTAAACGTGATTTTGAAGATTGGTTATTTAATACAGTTCCTGACAAACCGGGCAAGTGGCATAACAATTTGGACTGCATCATCTACTTCTATAACGAAGAATCTTATGATAGATACAACCATATTCTGACTTACATAGAAAACCATGGGCTTAAAGTATTGAAAAAATACAATTATCTATTTTCAAAAGAAGATAAATTAAGATATAAAAAAGTTTTTGAATAATGAAGAAGTGTTCATTTTGCGGAAGAACTGAGGAAGAGGTAAATTTGGTTGAAGGAATTTATGGATCTATATGTAACGAATGTGCATCAATAGTAAATTCTGTAATAGAAGAAAATAAAACAGTGGTCCATAAAAGAAACCTTGAAGGTGTACATAGACCAGTAGAGATAAAAAAATTCTTGGATCAATATATAATTGGGCAGGATATATGTAAGGAGAAGATTGCTGTTGCCGTATATAATCATTATAAAAGAATTTGTAGCACAATTGATAGTGATGAAGTAGAGATAGAAAAATCGTCAGTATTGTTGCTTGGCCCAACCGGTACAGGCAAGACAATGATTGCTCGTTCTATTGCAAAACTACTCGATGTGCCTTTTGCTATTGCTGATGCAACTGTATTGACACAAGCAGGATACGTTGGTGAAGATGTTGAATCAATCATATCACGACTTCTACAGGCGGCTGACTATGATGTACAAAAAGCAGAGCATGGTATTATATTTATTGATGAGATAGATAAGATTGCACGTAAAGGTGACAATCCATCTATTACAAGAGATGTTTCTGGTGAAGGTGTACAACAAGGTCTTTTGAAGTTACTTGAAGGTTCTATCGTAAATGTTCCACCACAGGGTGGAAGAAAACATCCGGATCAAAAATATATTCAAGTAGATACTAAAAACATTTTGTTTATATGTGCTGGCGCGTTTGATGGTATTGAAAAACGTATTGCATCAAGAGTAAACACAAAGACTATTGGATTTAATACAGATAGAACAGATCCAGAAAATGAAAGCGAACATCTACTATCAAAAGTAACTGTTGATGACATTAGAAAGTTTGGTTTAATACCTGAAATTCTTGGGCGCTTACCTGTAATTACATATACAGAGGAATTGGATAAAGATGCTTTGGTTAGAATTTTAGTAGAACCAAAAAACGCAATTGTGAAACAATACAAAAAATTGTTTGAGATGGATGGTATTGATCTGTGTTTTAATGATGATGTGATTGAATATATAGCAGAACGAGCCATAAAAAACAAACTTGGTGCGCGAGGTTTAAGATCTATAATGGAAGACATTATTGGTAAGAAAATGTTTGAGTTACCAGGAACCGATGTTAAAGAATTTATTGTAACATTGGACTATGCTAAAAAGATGATTGAGAACAACAATGCATAAAGTATACTGTTTTTCTGAACAGACATTCAAAAATATAATGAATAGTTTTGGTTTCTATAAGAACGGATCTAATTTGTTTGATACACTTGCTGTAATTTCAATATGTGATACTAAAGATGGTTTAAGCAAAGAACATTATTTTAATAACAATACCGAAAACATAATAAATTTGGATTTTGATGATATAGATCCTACTGATAGTATATATAGATATTATTATAGAACTTCTCCAGAAAATCATGTCATAATAAATGGAAGGATATGGAAAGAAATTAGTGATGAGCAAGCAAGTGACTTAATAAAATTCATTGTACATAATAAAGAAAAAACATTTATAATACACTGTTATGCTGGAATAAGCAGATCTGTTGCCGTAACAAAATTCATATTAGATATTTTTCAGGATCACGAAGTTGCAAATGAAATAGATTTTTCTAATATGAATTCTTATGTCTATGAAAAATTAAAGGAAAATTTTGAACAATTGTGTCAGATTAACTATATTCAATTGTAATTAAAAAGTAAACAATGTACATAATTGAATTTATTTTTGCAATATTTGCAATATTAATTTTGGTCTTTGGACTGTTTGTTCTTGTTACGCCTTTCATTCTTTTATATTCGATAAAGAATAAATTGATTAAGACGGCTGCTATTGTAATACTTGTGATGGTGTACATATCATATTTTTTGATTTAATCATGATGCAATGTAAAAAATTTTCCAATACACTTCTAAAATGAAACTGATTGACCTTAAAAACTATTTTGAACAGTGTACTGAACCTGTGTTCTTTCTTATTGATGTGTTTAGTTGGCGAGGGTATTACAACGAAGTTGCTTTTACCCCAAGTTGTAAAGGTACCCGCAAAGAAAGTCTTGAACTTATCAACAGAGCACTAACCGAAACCTTTGAAGGATATAAAGGTGGCGAGTACACATTTGATAACTATACAGCAGTTCATTTTGAACCTTATCAAAGTAGCTGCACTGATATTGCACTATTCAATCTTCTTGTAAACAAATTAACTAATATATAATAAGCAATGATGACGAAAACTGAATATGAAGAAGTTGTGACTAATTCTCCATTATATGCACACGCAAAACGTGAATTAGAATTTGCTGGTTACAATAATAAAAATCCTAATAGCCCAGAATCATGGCTATATGATGCAGTACTTGAGTCAGTAGCAGTATTCTGTTCACATTATAATAGTGGTGGTTCTGCGCCAATTGAAATTGAATTGCTAAGAAAACTATGTTCATGGGAAAATCTTGCGCCATTAACATTTAATGATGATGAATGGCGTGGTGGCCTGACTGATAGTATTGATGGTTCAAAACAGAATATAAGACGTTCAAGTTTCTTTAAGTATAAGGATGGTCGCATTACTAATATTAATGCGTTTTCTTGTGCACCTACACGCACATATTATATAAATAATTCTGGTAAATATAGTGTTGAAGATAAAGAAAATCCAATTTGTTGGCGTGGTGGGCTATATGAAGTCAATGAAGATGGTAGTTTCACAGGTAGATATCTGAATAGAACATGGCTGAAGAAAAGCGATGTCGATTCACATAATTATACACCTGAGAAAACTATATATATCAAATGTTCTGAATATGAATTAACTAAAGATGATTGGATTTTCTTTGTCCCAAAAAACTCAGAAGATTTGAAAAAACTTGAAGAATTATATGATTGTGATTTTGTAGTTCTTGATGAAATAAAGGGAAAATATATTGCAGAAATAACACCAAAGGAAATAGACACAGCATGGGAAACATTTAAGAAAAATAATTGAAATTTTATATTCTAATTGCTATATTTCAAATGTGATTAAAAATGATGTTATTATGAACGAACTTTCAAATTTTACGGTATTTGGTTTGCTTGATGAACTAACAAATAGGTCTCAGGAGGAAATTCAATATGCATTGCTTTATCTTTTGATTAAGAAGAAAGTGAAGTTTGTTGATTTATCAAACGCATATGTAAAGTCATTGGAACTCGAAAACGAAGATCAACTTAATAAGTTGATTGAAGCCGAAACATGTGTTCTTTCTGCGTTCCATTACAAAATGGGCGGAAAGAAAGCTGGTGATAACAACGCTACTCAGCGTGCATTGTATCTTCTCAACAAGTCAAACCGTTTCAATTTAAATACGCTTAACGAGAAATATAATTATGATGAGCAGTTGGGTAAGAAAATGTCTTGGTACGAGAATAATAAGCAAAATATTTGAAATGAGCGAAATGATAGATAAAATGAAACATGTCTTTGTTAAGGAAGAACTTCCTTTGACGGCAGAAATGGCATGGATAGAAACAACATATGGGGCAGGTTCTTATAAACCTATCGAAAAACGAATAAAGGACAAACAGCAACACATTAAAAACACAATTAAAAACAAAACAATGAATTCTAATACAGGAATGATTAATGGTTTGGCACGTGATTTTAGATGTGTTGTTGAAATTGATGAAGATTTGAAAAGGCATGTTGATGAGATATTTAAACCGTTTATAGAATGCGGATTCAATGTTATTAACTTATCTGAGCACATCACTGAACTTAGTGACGAATATGTTTATCTTATTTCGTGGAAACATGCGTTTTAAATAGATAATTATGAACAACAAGGAAGCAATTTTTAAAAATCTACCAGAAAACTATAAAACAGATTTTGCTAAAATAATGAAGTATTCAAATGATACTTCAGTCGTTGAATTTATAAGAAAATATTTTGGCGATGCGCCACTAAATCATAGTTTCTATAGATTCGGTCTTAACGATATTGTTTATAAAACGGGCTATATTTTTAAACATATTGAGTTTTATAGAATAGTTGATATTATCAATGATAAGGATCTTGGGTATGGGTATATGCTAAAGGGTTTGACCTCAGATAAAAAAATTATTGATTTTGTACAAGATACATATGTCGAAAGGGTGGATAGTATTTGTGGTTATTATCAAGATAAAAGTTTAACTGATATTAGTCAGTATGTTCGGCAATGTAAAACCATGTATTCCAATGCATTTGATGATGGTATAATATATACAGGTTCAGACGAAAATGGTTATTTGTTTTTTCTTTCAAAATACAATGAAACTATAAAGACAACAAAGTACGGCGCATTGCGGGATGGTGCTAAATGTATAATTTGGCCATCAAAGGAATTATATGAACTTTATCCGCTAGATCCTATGCTTGCGTGGGAAGCATTTAGATTGTCTTCAAATTGAATATACTATGCTAAACATGTGATTTTAACAAAAAATAATAACAAAAAATAATATGAAAAAGTATCTTGAAGTTTTGGATTTTGCAGTTGGTAAATTTTATAAAAATTAAGTCAAGAAAAATACAAGATCTTGAGTCTTGTTATATGAATTGACTTCTATTACATCATTTAATTTTGTTTTTACCTTGATTTTCTATGTAAACCATTGCTGTCTTTTTAGATACTTCTCCTAATGTAGAACAAAAATAACCATGTGTCCATATCTGCCTTTTCTTAGACCAATAAAAATTTCTAAGCCAACTATTACATTCTCTATAAAGATAATTAGTTGTCATTTCCTTTAAACGTCTAATCGTTTGACCTACACTATATGTAACAGGTATTTCTATTAAAAGATGTATGTGATCCTTATCTATATTCATAGTATGTATCTTAAAATGTGACTTTGGCTCACAATATCTAAACGCATTAAATATCTGTTCTCTTATCTTAGTTAAACACTTTCGTCTGTACTTAGTACAAAAAACAAAATGATATTTTAAATTCGCTACATAATGATTTCTTGTGCGACTGTTGTCTTCTAATATGTCCTTTAAATTATTTTCATCTATCATATATAAAAAAATTAACCTTTTCTTTTATAGATTAAAATAAAAATGTTTATTAATAATTAAATTAAATGTAATAAAATGCTTACATTAGAACAGCAAAAAGAGAAAAATAGACGTATCGGCGTTAAACGGAATGAAACATCATCACGTAGAGCTTCTATGTCTTGTAAGTCTGTTCTATGTAAGATAAATAAAAACACATTAAGATCAAGTCAATCTGAATTACTTAAAATGTTCTTCGTTGAATATAAATGGGCCTATAATTATATCCTATCTAAACATGACGGTGAAGGCTTACTTGATGTGAATGATACTTATAAGGAACTTAATACTGTTATAACACATAAAGATAAAGATAAAAACGACATACAAGTTAAATTATCTCGTATTGGTTCTTCTATAAAGCAAGCAGTAATAGAACAACGTAACCGTGCTATTACAGGATTAGCTAAACTGAAAGAGAACGGATACGAAGTAGGTAAATTGAAATTTAAAAAGGAAATCTTTTCTATTGACTTAAAACAGTATAAAGTTACACATACAGTAGTAGGTAAAAACAAGATAAAATTACAAGGAATTAAATTGCCTTTAAAAGTGTCTGGTTTGAACCAACTATCTAAATATAAAAATATAGAATATTCAAACGCTAAACTATTATATGATGGTTATGACTATTATATCGCATTAACAGTTTATGTTGATAATGATAAAAAGAAACCATCATATAAGAACAAATATATTGGTTTAGACTTTGGTATACAAACAACTATTACTACTTCTAATGGAGATAAGTACGATGTCCAGGTTGAAGAAACTGACCGATTAAAACGATTACAAACTATATTGAATCGTAAAGTGAAATGGTCTAACAACTGGAAGAAGACTAGATCTTTGATTAGAAAGGAGTACACACATATAAGTAATATAAAGGATGATACAGCACGTAA
>NFZD01003818.1_pt1 | contig 12445 bp, 6 predicted proteins | sample 1095381 | NCBI WGS metagenome assembly NFZD01 (sample SAMN03609891, study PRJNA323583) | gut metagenome | isolation source: feces | host: Rattus norvegicus | place: Denmark: Riget | collected 2013 | reverse complement strand
CATTGACGGAGGATTGTTACTTACCTCGTTGATAAGACTTGGCAAGGACAACTCTGATGTTACGGGGCAGACCGTATGGGCAGGACATAACGGCGTTTACGTAAACGGTCGCTCCATCGGCTCTTGGTGGGGCGGCGATATGGTTGATTGGTTTGATGCCAACGACAACCGCCGCACGGACATCACCGAAGCAAACCGTCCCGCCGCCTCACTGATACGTATGGACGGCTCGGCATATTTCTCAAAGGGAAACATCGGCTTCCGTGCTGACGGCTCGGGATGGTTAGGCAACGACAGCACGGGCATCAAGTTCAGCAATACGGGCGTTATGACGTTCGGCAGCGGCGTGACGTTCAACGTGAACAACGTGAGCGGCTTGAAGACAACACTCGACTCACTCGCCAACTTCAACGCAGGACTGACAAGCCTGCTTGAGCCTGTGAAAATCAACTCCAACGGCACGATAACCTCACTTAATTGGTCGCAGGTGTCGCAAGCCGATGCCATCAGAGCCAAAAAGAGCTTTTTCTCTGACGGTGGAATAACTGCACTCGGAACGGGAAGCGGAGGAAGCGGCGGCTCGGGTGGCGGCACGGTGACAGCCATCACGGTGAACGGCAAGGACTGGCTGCCCGACGATGACGGATATATCACGCTGCCTAACTATCCCACATCGCTCACATGGGATGCTATCAGCGGCAAGCCGAGCACGTTTGCGCCATCGGCACATACGCATAATTACGCAAGCAAGGTCAAGTTAGGCTCTACGGAGTATAACGTAACGAACAACGTCATATCGCTTCCTGCTTACCCGACATTGGCTAAAGGCACGACCACGGGGACGGGCAATGTCGTTACGGATGTGTCTGTAAGCGGTCATACCGTGACACTTACAAAGGGCATTACTGCTCTGACATCACACCAAGCAATCTATGCCCTCACCATTCAGAAGAACGGCAATACAATAGACACGTTCAATCCTAAGAGTGCGGCAAAGACTATCAACATCACGGACGTTGCGAGTGCGGCTACCCTGTCAAGCCATACCGACAACACCACGGTTCATATCACGGAAGCAGAGCGGACGAAGTGGAACAAGGTAGTGACGGACTTTGCAGCCATAACAGGAACGGACACCGACACCATCATCAACAAGTGGGAGGAGGTGATAGCTTTCCTCGACACCTATACGGAGGCGGACACGCTGGCTAACCTGCTGGGCAACAAGGCTGACAAGACAACGAAGATAAGTGCAGGCACAGGCTTGTCGGGCGGCGGTGATTTGTCGGCAAACAGGACATTAAGCCTTGCTGCGAGCGGCGTTACGGCAGGGACATACACCAAGGTTACGGTTGACAAATACGGACGTGTGACGGCAGGGGCTACCCTTGCCGCAGGAGATATTCCTGCCTTGGCTATAAGCAAGATAACAGGATTGCAGTCAGCACTTGACAGCAAGCTGAACAAGAGTGTCTTTGACGATTTGTTTGAGAAAGAGAATGTAGGCACTTCCGCTGCTCCCAAGTATGTCATCAAGGCTAAGTACGACCTCTATTCAGTAGGGGGGATTACGGCTCTTGGTGTAGGTTCTGTGAGTGGCGGCGGCTCGGGTGGCGGCTTGATAGAGAGCGTTTACCGTTGGGCAGACCTTGGCAAGACGTTCTCTGACAGCGCAAACGACACGTTCAACGCATATACGATCAACAAGATTAGGACTGATTTGCTTTCTGCCGACAGCGGCTTGTCGGCACGCATCACGTCACTTGAAGGCGGTGCGGCGGTGAATGTTACCACCACGGGCAGCGGCAATGCCATAACGGCGATAAGCAAGAGCGGAACGACCATCACGGCGACAAAGGGAGCTACGTTCCTGACCTCTATCACCAAGGCGCAGGTCGAGGCGGTGCTGACGGGGAACATTACGAGCCATACGCACGATGACAGATACTACACCGAGAGCGAGATAAATGCAAAGCTGACAAACGGAAGCGTGACCAAGGTAGGCACTGCGACCGTCGGCTCTGCCACACGACCGATATACCTCAACGCAGGTGTACCCACCGCAGGCACGTACACATTTGGCAACGCTAGCGGCAACGCTGCTATCTCTAACGGCACGGTATGCTCCAATCTTAACGCAGATATGCTCGACGGCTACCATAACGGCGAAGTGACGGCTAAGACACTCGCAATGGCAGAACCGACAACTGTCGGTGTGACAGTCGCTACGGCTAAGGCTAATTTGCTTGCAGCTGTCAAAGGCAATGTTTTCGGGAACGTGACGAAAGTGGGCTCTGACCTTATCATCAATTGGGAAAATGACAGCCACACGACTGTCGCTTATTCCAGATACTCGGTCATAAACGTCACGCCTCAATATGACGGCGACACATACGGTCAGTATCTGCTGTTTCATTACGCTACTGACAATCCGGTAATAATCGGTCGCAACCACGGTGCATGGACACCGGTAAAGACTCTCGCCTTCACCACCGACAACGTAGCCTCTGCCACGAAGCTCGCCACCGCCCGGACAATCAACGGCACATCCTTTGACGGCACGGCGAACATAACAACGGCATCGTGGGGTACGGCGAGAAACATATACATAGCAGACGCAACGGCAGCACACACGGGAGCGGCGGTATCGGTCAACGGCAGCGGAAACGCTACACTCAAACTGCCGGCTACCATAGCGGCGGCTCTTGTAGGAAATGCCTCTTCTGCTACTAAACTTCAGACGGCAAGGAGTATTTGGGGGCAGAGCTTCAATGGCTCTGCTAACGTCACGGGCGCACTTACAAGCGTCACCAACATAACCATGTCGGGCGCATTGAAGATAGGCGAATGTACAATCTCCTACGACAGCACCAACAAGGCACTGCACTTCTCGACAAGCGTGTATTCTGACGGCGGAGTTACAGCCTTGCAGACATCGTCATCTTCGGATATGCGCTTGAAGAACTTTATCAGAAACGTAAACCTCAGCGTCAAGGATATAGCCGCCGCTCCTGCCTTTATCCATACGTGGAAAAACAAGGCAGACTTGGGCGAGTTCGCAGGCTCTTCTGCGCAGTATTGGCAAAAGGTTCTTCCGCAAGTGGTAAGCGGCAAGGAATGGCTCGCATTGGACTACGGCAAGACGGCTCTTATCTCGGCGATTGCATTGGCTAAAAGGTCGGAGAGCCACGAGCAGAGGATTGCCCGATTGGAGCGTGAAAATCGTGAACTTAGAGAACAGATTAACAAACTTAAAGTAGCATAACTATGAGTGTATCAAAAAATGGAAAGATTACGGCACCTGTGAGCGTCGATGACGTGAGAAAAAGCCTCGGTGTATCAAGCACGGACGTGGGGACGCTGTGTACAAGCAGCAAGATAAATATGTGGGCGAAGTTCAAACCCATCAAATATGCCTCGCTCAAGCCTCTGACCGAAACACAGATAAAATCCGTAAACTACGGAATAACGGCACCACAACATGGCAGCATTGAGGAAACAAAGACACGTATGTGGACATACAACCGACCTACAGGCGGCACAAGCTCGCCTTACAGACTGTCTGACTTTGACGGCTATACCACCGTGGGAACGGGACCCGTGTCAAAAAGGACGGATTTGACATTCAATCTTATGTTCAACGAAGAACTTATCATACAGGCTAAAATTGGGGTGTGGGACATGAACGAGATTGAATTGGGCGAGTTGCCTGCGCTTTCCGAATACTATTTCTGTGTTGTTTTAACAGACGGCTCAAACGTTATGTGGAAAACGTCAACAGACAAGATAGCCGGTAGCTCGCAGATAAGGATAGCGGCAAGCGAGCTTACAGCAGGGAAAACATACGGATACTATATCTGTGCTTGTGATACGCAAAGAACATCTCTGACAAGTGCTCTTCCTGCAAACCCGAATTTCCTCACCCTGCCGTGCAATCTCATCTCGGACATGAGTGCCACTATAACCACGGTTAGCCGCTTCTTGGGCATGACAATTACAGGTGTGGCGACACTTGACAACAACGTTGCGCCAACAGCATCGACGAAGTTCTTTGACCCGGAACCTTTTATGAAGCCACTTATTGAGAGCGACTTGGAAAATCTTTCCTACTATTTCAATGTCAAGACATACTATAACCTAACGCTTCAGCTTACAATGAGAAACAATACAAGCGAAACGGCACACTTGTATAAGAGCAAGTTTTGGTTTAAGTATCGGGACAACTTCGCAACAGGCACACACAACAACAAGTATCTTGTCACAAATATGTATGAGTTAGTCAACGGCTCTTACGTCAAGACCGACTCGGCTGGTGCTATAACGTTCTACGCAGGAGAGAGCAAAACGGTTGTGATAGAACTTGGCAACAACCTTTTGAGGGCAAACGACAGTGGACTGGTAGCCAGCCCGACAAAGAAACTGTTGAACCTTATGATAGATTTCTATTATCCAACCAGCAATACAAATACAGCATCGGCAGGATTACACCTGCGAGTAACAAATAAATAAACACAATTAAGCATTATGAAAATCATCAGAAACAACATTATCCCTTTCAAGGGGTGCAAGGCGATAAACTTGTTCGGGGTGCTCTTCGCACGGAAGAACGCAAGGATTGACGATGTGACGATAGTTCACGAAAGCATACACACCGCACAGATGAGGGAAATGCTCTATATCCCATACTATCTGTGGTATCTAATCGAGTGGTTTGTAAGGCTGTTCTGCAAGGGCAACGCATACCGCAATATCTCATTTGAGAAAGAGGCGTACACCTACCAGTACGACTATGATTATGTGGAGAAGAAACGGAAACGTTTTGCGTGGCTCAAGATGATGTGAAGAAGAAACAGGAAGTAAAATTATCAACATTATTAACAACATAAAATTACAACTATGGCAAAAGTAAAAGTAGAGAGCTATCAGCTCAGAGTGAACAACTCAGAGGACGAGACAAGAAAGTACGACATCGCTTGCTCGCTCAATGTGAACAACAACGAAGTAACCAACATCGACAGCGGAAATGTGACCAAGGACGGCGTTTCTGTTGCGGACTTCAACCGTTGGGACGAGAACAACTTGAATGTTACCTACCGCAATATCTCCGCAGAAGAGATGTGCGAGGTCAACAACGCTATCAATGCTTTCATCGCTGACGCTACAACGGCGGCTGCAAACGAGGTGTAGGACAAATTCTGTGCCATATTGTCATAAAGGCAGTATGGCACAATTTTTGCAGTATTGACAACAGCGGCATATACCGCCAACATTATTAATTTTAATACGTATTAAACAATGAAAACAAAAGATTTGGTATCAGCTTACAACCTCCTCAACGAGGCGAAACTCACTAAAATGGAGGATGCAGACAAGTTCAAGGTTATCAAGGCTCTCCGTGTGATGAAGAAAACTGCCAAGGACTACGAGGACTTCGCAGAGGACGCACAGAAGAAACTGCAAGGCGAGAACCACGAAGAGATGCAGAAGAGGGCGCAGGAGTGGAACGAAAAGCACAAGGGCGCAAAGATTTCTGACCTCACTACTGAGGAGCAGACAGAACTTGCGGACATCAACAAGTACTACAAGGAATACGGTGACAAGGTTGCCGCTTGTGTGAACGAGGAAGCCGAGAAGGACGTTAAGACAGATTTTGACAAACTGTCTGAGGACGCTTTCTCCAAGCTCGTAGCCTCTAACGACTGGACTTGCGGGCAGATTATGCAGTTGTCGGACGTAATTGCCGAGTAACGAGGTAGCGTAGGAAGATAATAAAGGGCGGTGCTTAATTGCATCGCCCTTTTGCTTCGGCTGCTGCACGGCAGCGACCTCGGCTATTTGGAACAAAAGAATATTCGGTAGCCGTTGAAGAGGGAAAGTAGCGGAATTACGATAAGCAGAGTGTTGTCAATGTAAGCCGTATCCAAACTTAATTCGGAATAGAACGTATCGAACACCACGGCAATAAGCGACATCATCGGCAACAAGCATTGAAACCTATGCCATATACACATCTTTAGAAGATATGACAAGACGATAAGGAACAAGCACGTTAGCGGAGAGAAGAAAAACATCATATCCATAAACGTGCATACTTCTTCCGAGCAGTATCTGTAACATATCATTGTCGTTATCAGCGCAAGTGTGTAAACGAAAGGAAACACTTTGACCAACAACGTGACGTTACGCAGTATGCTTAACGACCGAAGAAAATGCTCATACTCTTTTTCTACCATAACTTTTATGTTCTAACTTTTCCGCTCGGTGTGATTTTTATATGCACCCCTATTTGCGGTGGCTTTCTTATATGTCTTTTCGGCTTCAGCTTAGAAACCTTAACCTTGGCTTTCTTTCCCATAATTTTCTGCAAAGTTACTATTAATTCTGTAAACTACCAAACAAAACACAGATTTTAACACTTCCAACCTTTAGGAATTATCTTCGATATGTGCATAAAGTCATACAACACAACCCTCTTCGACTTGCTTGTACTCTTGCGTGCAATCACATTGCGGACGTTGCTCTCGCTCTGTCCGTAGTAGTCCGCTATATCCTTGATTGTCGCACCGCTGACAACACCCGCTTGAAGCAGCTTGAACGCTTCACGCATATCCTCGTCCGTACACTTGTCATTCTCCAACTTGTACTTGAAGAAATCAAGAATTTCGATTAGATACTTCTTCATAGCACCGCTCTTTACAAGTCTGCGTATTCGGTTTTAGCATCGAAACTCGGACAAGCCTTTTTCGCAAAGTCACGGTGTCCGTATATCTTCGCTGTCGGGTACTTCTCACGCAAACGCTTCAGCAAGACAAGCAGTGACTTCTTCTGTGCCTCTGTGCGGTTGTCAACGGGCGGCAAGCCTCGTTTCGCTATATCCACACCTCCGATGTAGCACACGTTGATTGCGTGTTGGTTCTGTCCGTAACAGCCGTTGCTTACTTCTGTCTCGGGTACGGTGCTGACAATTTTACCGTTTGCCTCGATGATGTAGTGATAACCTGCGACTTTCCAACCGTTGCCGCCCCTTGATTTCGGCATTGTGTGTATTCTTACCACGTCTGCCGCCGTGTTGCGCTGACTTCCTGCCGTGCAATGCACGATGATTTTGTCTATTGTCCTCATAATGTTCGTTATTTAGAATTTGTATAAATAAGCATTAATTATTCAAGAATGTGTTTACTCCCGTTGTGCTGCCCTTTGTGCGGATAACCCTCGACAACTGCCCTGCTATCTGCTCACAAGCCGCTGCCGACCGTCTGCACTCAACGACCGTATCTGCCGTGTTCTGCTGTATCGCCATATAGGTGTTCATAGCCTGCTGCTGCCAATCCGTCCAACCTGCCTGCGCTTGCTGTATAGGCTGTGTCACACCACCGCCCGCCTGCGCCACAAGCTGCTGATAGATAAGCGGCAAGAACGAGGTGTGATACATCACGGTATTGCCGATTGAAGCCACGGCATTGATTTCCTCCGAGGTTGCTCCTGCCACATCCTTTGCAATGCCGGTGTAACCCTCTTGCTTGTCGGTGAGAAATTGGTTCACGTCAAGTCCTGCGGCTTTAAGCTGCTCCCAAAGGACTTCCATACCGTTGTTTGCGTCCTCGATACCCTTCAATCCGACCTGCACTGCGCTTGCAATGTCGGTTGCGGATAGCTCGCCGTCCGTTGCCGCCTTGTCGATTGCCTTATAGAATGGGTCTAATGCGTTCTTCATAACCGCACCTGCCATTGCCTCGATGACCATATTCTGCACCATATCCTTAAACTTGTCACGCATCGCATCGGTTGTGCTTTCAAAGGACTTCTTAGCGTCAAGCCACGATGAGGCAAAGTCCCTTGCGGCTGCTGTTATGTCGCTGCCCAAGAAATACTTCGACAAGTGGCTCTGCATATCGGCTAATTCATCTTCCAACTCCTTGATTTGCTGCTCCCACTGCTTGATAGCCTCCTTGTCTTTTTTCTTACCCTTGCTACGCTCTGCCGCTATCTGCTTTTCTTTAGCGGCAATTTGCGCCTGCAAGTTCTGATGCTGCTGATAGTAGTTCTGAATATAGTCGCTTCCGAACACTTCCTCCTGCGCTTTCTGCAAGCGTCCGTAGGAGTATTCAAGTTGCGTAAGGATTTCAGCCTGCTTCTTGATTTCCTTGTTGGCTCTGCGGACTTTGCCTGCGGAAAAAAGATTTACAAAACCTTTCGCCATATTGATAGGGGCAGTAATCACGTTTGTTATCGTGCCGACAATATCGCCCTTTTGTAGTGACTGCAATATTTTTCCTGCGCCGCCAAAGATGTCGTTAAGCGCACCCGACACATCATTGATATACTGAATGTCCTCCTCGTCCGCACCGACCGCTTCCATAAGTCCTGCGATACTCTGACCGATTTCAGCTATACCACCGCCAATATCGGATATAAATTTACCTGCGCTTACGAGGTTGTCGGTTAATGTCTTGTATGTCTTTGCCTGCTTCTGAACGAGTTTGCTTGTCTCTACTGCGAGGTCGTATTCCTCTTTTGCGGCTTCGACCTTGACCTTTGCAGCTGCAATGTCCTCGGCTTTTCCCGACTCTTTCGCTTTCTTGTCTTCGGCGAGTGCCTCGTTCAATTTGACGTTCGCTTCGGCTTCATTGTCGTTGGCTATCTGCATAGCCTTACTCAATGCTTCCTGTCCTTTAAGCTGCTCGCCCTTTTCGTTTGTGAGTTTCTTGACTATCTTTAGTCTGCGCTCTTCGATTTTAAGGGTCTTTTCTGCGGCTTTGGCTTCCTTGCTGTCTGCGCCCTTTTGTATTGAAGTCCAATCATAAGCGGTTGCTGCTGCCGTTAGCTTTGACTGCGCACCCAATACGGTGTATTCTTTGAGCGTTTCCTTGTACTCCTTAACCGATGCTGCAAGTGTCTTGAACGGATTGCGGCTTCTAAGCTGACCGTCTATCTCGTTCATTCGGCTCTGTATCTCCTTTAGCTGTGTCGGATTGAGTGCCGCACCCCAAACGTCCTGCAAGCCGAGTAACTTTGAGCGCATCATTTCCAATGCGCTTGTGCTTGCGTTCTCCAAGTCCTCAAACATCTGCACATACAGCGGCGTGTCCTTGAATGCCTCGTACTCCAGCTTTGCAGCTTCCCTTGCCTCACGCTCACGGTACTGCTGCGGCATACCCTCGTAAGACTTTATCACATCACGCTGCCTGTCGGCTTCCTTTGTGTCACCTTGCGCCTCCGCTTCTGCAAGTTTTTTCTTTGCGTCCGCTATTGTCTTTTCGATTGCGATAATATTGTTTGCGGTATCTCTTGATAACTCCACACGCTTGTCGGCATACGTCTTTGCGACCTCCAAGTCTTTCAAGTAGCCCTCGTAGGTCTTTGCCATATCCTTCTGTCCGTCACGGGCGATTTTAATTAACTCGTTGTAGTTGTTCTTGAGCAAGTCCTTGTTTGCGGTAACAAACTTTTCCATTGCCGTATAGTCAATAGTTCCATCCTCGGATATGATGTTCATGGGTATCTCTACGTCCACCTGTCCGAACAACGATTTAACGTACTCTGCCATTTGCGCCTGCACGTCCGTTCCTGCATCTCCATATATAGCCGTAGTTACGTTCATCGCCAAGTCCACATCACCAGTCGTACCCAAGATGCGAGTGTAGAACTCCTGTGCCGTCTTTGTGCGTGATACGTTGTCGGACAAACGTTTCAGCTGCTCTTCGATTTTGCGCTGCTGCTCGTCAATATCCAATTTGTCAATATCCACCTGTAATGCCAACACTGCCTTATCCGACTCAGGCAGTTTCTTCATCGCCTCACGGATTTTATTTAGATAGTCCATAAGTGACTTGGTATCTGTAGGCACGTCAAGTTTTGGCAAAGAAAATTTGTATTTCTTCGCCAAAGACTGCATATTCTTAAACGTAGCATCGTACACCTTTTGCGTATCTGTCAACGCTCTTGTCACACCCTCTTTCTTCGCCAACTCGTCATACTCCTTGTTGACCTGCTTTAGGGTGCTGACCATTTCCTGCAAGAAACCCAACCGTGGGTCGTCTTTCTTGCCGCCTTTTGGTTTTTTCTTGCTGTAATCCGGCTGCTCTGCAAGTGTCTTTTCGATAACATCTATCGTCTTGTTTGTCTCGTCAATGTTTTTCTGTAATTCTTCTACCGAAACTCCGTAAAGAGCCTTTGCAAAGATACCTGCCTTTGCAATAACCTTTTGTGTATATAAAAGTCCCTTTACACGGTTTTTCAAGTCTGCGAGCGTATCTTTCAAGCGTTTGTTATACGTTTCCATATCCTCGCCTGCGTTCATCAAATACTGATTGTACTGCTGACGGAAACCGCCAACCGACTGCGCTATTTGCCTAAACCGTGTCTGCCATGTGCGCACAACGGGGTCAGACGGCATAATTTCGTTATACCGTAGATGTGATTTCTGCGCAAACGACAACAAGTTTTGCAGATACTTTCGCTGCTCTTCCGACAATTCGGGATTGTCAAGTGCCTTTATAAGCGCATCTGTTATAGCCTTGAAATTGAGGTTGCTTATCAATTCGGGTGTCTTTGCGTTGACGTGTTTTATGAAATTGCCATATTCCTTATCCCAAGCCAAGCCTGCCTGCTCAAAGCCGTCTTTGAGCATATTCGTCATATCCTTAATCTCAAAGTTCTTTAGCATTTGCTGCCCCAAGTCACTATCACGGTCGATGTTTGCACCGCTTGCTGTAACAAAACGCACATTCTTTAAGCGGTTAGCAGCTTCCTCTTGTTTTTTCGAAAACTCGTTTGTGCTTTCAGTTGCAGCTTTTGCCCTTTCGCTATTCTGCTCCAACGCTTGATTTTCAGCTAATATAGCATCGTGCAAAAGGTCTATTTTATCAACCTCGCCAAACGATATGCCAAGTTTGTTGAACATAGCCTTATTGAACTCGCTGAACATATTTTGGTTGCCGAGCAAAGCCTTTTGCAGCATATCTGAACTAAAACCCTTTACACCTGCCGACTGCAACGCATCGGCGACAATATCCGTCAACGACTTGCTCTTATCACCTGCTATCTTATAGAAACGCTCCCAAAATCTTGCGATTTCCTGCTCGCTGAGTCCGCTCTCACGGAAAAAGTCTGTAAGCTGACTTTCGTACTTGCGCTTTTCTGCTCCATAAACGTCAGCTATCTCGTCTATACCTTTCTGCTTCTGCCGCTCGGCTACATACTCACGGATAGCCTGTGTAAGGCTTCCATAATTGCCTTTCAGTTTCTCGAGGTATTCAAGCTCCAAAACCTCCTGCGGCAAAATACTCTTATAAGTTCTTTGCAGCTCCTCTAAGGCTTCTTTCTGCTCCCTTGAACCTGCTGCCGCCTTGACCGCCTTATCTGCAAGAAATTCAAAATTCCTTACACTTTGGTCTTGTTGTGTTCGTGTCTCCGACCATACATTGTTTAACGCTTCTGCGGCTTTTTCTGCGTTGGACTTGACGAATATTAGTCTGTCGGCTACATATCCCAATGCTGATACCACCGCCCATATTCCTGTGGTAACAAGTACAGAGCGCAATGTTGCTATACCAACAGACAAAGCCTTTGTTGCAGCCAATGCTGTTTCTGAACTCACACCACAAGCAAGCAAAGCTCTGTTAAATCCGAGCAGCACTTTGCTGTTCATCATTACGGTTGCGGCGAACTCACGTCTTACGGCAATGTCGGCTTTATTAAATGCTGTCATTATAGCAGTGGCTTTAGCAACCGCCATTTGCTTTATCTTATATCCACCAAGTACAAGAGCTACCTCAGCTATGTTACGCCCAACATCCTCCCAGTTGCGCATCATATCGGTAAGCAGTTGTATGGTTTCTTTCATGCCTTTGTTGACTGTTTCTGAGCGACCTATCTTGTCATACATCACACTTGCCGCATCGCCCAGCTTCGCCCACATACCGAAAAGCGTGTTGCCCTGCTTCTCCTGTATATTGTAGAACATACCGCCTGCGCTCGTCATGTCATCGAATACTTCCTTGACAAGTTCAAAGGAAATGCCTCGTTTGCTTACCAAGTCCATAACGTCAGCTGCCGTGACAAGCTCACCGTTCATCTTTGAGAGTTTGGCTGCAAGTTCCTCTACAATAGGCACTCCCATTTCAGTAAATTGCCTTATTTCCGAGGCTCTGAGGTAGCCTGTTGCCCTCGTCTGTCCGTATGCGAGGACTACTCTATCCATTGACACGCCAAGTCCGACTGATACGTCGGTGAGCTTCTTTGTTGTCTCAAACAACTCCTCGGTCTCAATCTTATATGCCGCCAACTGCTTCGTGTACTTCGTCAAGTCCATAATCTTGACAGGAGATTTCAGCGCAAATTTCTTGATTTCCGAGAATAGCTGATTTGCCCTCGTTTGGTCTTGAATGATAGCACCCAAACTGACACGCTGCAACTCAAACTGCGCTGTCACCTCACGCACGTT
>NFZD01014550.1_pt1 | contig 12455 bp, 17 predicted proteins | sample 1095381 | NCBI WGS metagenome assembly NFZD01 (sample SAMN03609891, study PRJNA323583) | gut metagenome | isolation source: feces | host: Rattus norvegicus | place: Denmark: Riget | collected 2013 | reverse complement strand
GTGTGCTCTTCCGATCTAGTAGTATTTAATTCAAAATGAGAACTTACAAATATCTTCTTTAGGTTAAGTATATTAGAAGTTCCAATTGAATTAAATACTGCTAGATCTATAGTACTAGGAAATCTCATTCCTGCGAATGTTCCTTCTAGATTATTAACTTTAGTAGCATACTTAAAGAAATCTCTAGGAATCAAATAAGATTTAGAATCTTCTAATATAGTATAACATGTTAACGCTCTACATCCATAAAACATGTAAGAAAGATTAGTAACAGATGGTATAGGCTTTAGCAGATAAGGAGGTATACGTCCTTTCAAACCTCTACCATACACTATCTTAACATCTATATTAGTATTATAAGCTAAGCTTCCACTATCCTAGAACAGGTTCTATACTTCTAAGCTACTTATATTAGAGCAATATCTTAGTAAGTCAGGAGCACAACAGAAATTCATAGTATCCGAGGTTGTTCCTGGTCTATAATCTATCTAAGTGTTTGTAGACTAGTAAGTAGCATTTCCATCTCCTACTATTCTATCTGAACCTATAGCACAACCGTCATCTAGGTTATCTACATTCTTTGAAGTAATAGGTCTGTTTACCCCATCATATACCCATCTATAAGTATATTCGTACTCGTTATAGGCGTCATTAGTTACCCAATCTCCAGTAGAGTTCTAAATATATTTAAATGGATAATACTCTGGGTTTTTCTCTATTTCATCTTCCGTTACATTTAAGTGCTCATAAGCAGTTAATCCATAAGAGTTAGTAAAGCACCCTTCCAAACTAATTATTTTAGCATTTGGTTGGAAATATGAAAAAGATACTGACTGTTTATCTTGCACGGTCCATTCTCCAGTTTCTTCATTCTTTATTGGCTAGATATTAGTTCCTGTCCTAGTAACATTAACAGTATTACCTCCATGATAGAATAACTTATTAGGAATAGGACCGGAAATATTAGTTTCGCACTTAGCAAATACATACTCACAAGTAGTAAGCTTAGTACAATTACTAAATCCTCCAGAACTTAGCTAGTAAGGAATTTTAAAATTATAGAATGTTCCAGATATTAACTAAATGTTAGGAGTATTACTAAATAAAGTTCCTGGTAGATATAAAGTATCTGAACCATAAATATTATCTTCTTGAATAGTAGTATTAGAAAATAATCCAGAAGTATGTAATAGGGTATTCCCACAAGGCTTAAATACATTATACGGGAATGTAGACTAATTAATAACTTTAGTCAACCCAGAACCTGTTAAAGATCCAGATATATTTCTTCCAGATAGTCCATTTATAGAATCATATAGGTATCCTAATGCCCTTAATGATGTAAACTCACTCAAGATATTATCATTAATATTAAAGGTACAAGTTAACCCATCTACATTATTACGTACCCTAAAACAATTATATATGTACTAAACATTAGAGGGACTATTAAACAAATCAGATAATATTATTTCTCCATTAGCATGTTGAACATCTAATACACTTCTACAAGATTTAATACCTGAAGGTATTTTGAAATTAATAGTTTTAGTATAATCCATAAATAGTGTTCCATATCCTAGACCTGCTATTCCAGAAATACTTCCGTTAGATGTATCAGATAAATTCTACAAATTAACAAAGAAATTAGAAAGGTTTCCGTAGTACTACATATTATTATATGCTTCTAAAGCACTACTTGGAACTGCTGTTGTGTAAGCATCCTCAACTATTAAGCTAATGTAGAATCTAGCCATATTAGTTATCTTGTACTAAGTATTATCTGATCTTCTAAACACAAATCTATCTACTACTGTATAATACTGCCCAAATATATCAGATATATTAGTGGCAGACGTAAGTGGACTAAACAATCCATCGTCTATAGTGACTGTTCCATCTTCTACAGTAGGGGAATATATTCTTATCACATTAGAGCCATTTCCCCAGAACATAGAAGATAGACTAATTACACCAGTACATTTTGCAAACATATATTTGTTTGGAGAATTACTAGTGTTATCATTGAACCTTCCATAAGTTACATTCAATCCATTATAGAACATATCATTACAGTTGGTAGTACTTCCTAAGTTAGATAAGGCATAATATACATCAAATAATGTATAATTGGTTTCTCTAAATACTGAGCTACCAGTAGTGAAAGACATATTTGTTACTGTTCTACCAGATTGCTTTAAATTAGTACTTCCTATAGCTGTGGGGCTATTTAATTCTAGAACTTCGTAAGGCATCATTACTCTGCTTCCAGACAAAACACTTTTCCCCTACCATCTAAGAGTAGACGTATTTGGTCCATGTATAGAAAACTTAGATAACCTATAAAAACAGCTACTACACCGCACTTGGACATTACCATATACTCTCTCCAGGTTAGAACATCCTGTGAAGGCATAGGCTAGTGGAATAGCTCTATCCTCATTGGTAAACTATATCGCCCTAACTGAAGAATTAGTCTAAATAATAACTGTAATTAAGCTAGGCATATTATATAGATCTAAGTATTCTGAATACAATGTGGTTCCCCACTTAATATTGGCAACTAAAGTATTCCTTAAGTTAAGGTATGTAAGAGCAACATAAGTTGCGTTATCAAAATTAATAGATTCAAGAGAAGTACACCCTTCAAGATTTAAGCTTGTTAGAGTAGTTCCGCACTTAGAGATAGTTAAGCTGGTAAGCTTAGGACAATTATTTATTACTAGAGTTTTTAGCTATTCCAAACTAACTTCTATTGAAATTAAGTTAGCACAATCTGATATTGTTAAAGAAGTTACCTTTGGACATCCAGCTATAGATACGTTCTTAAGATTAGGTAAATTACTAATATTATTAATAGATTGCATTCTTTCACAATTCGCAATAGTAATACTCTAAAGCTAAGAGCATCCTAATACATCAGCTTCTTCAAGTAATGCCTACTCATTCAATGTATATTCAGTCAATGCAGAGTTAACTACATTTAAAGATATCAAAGGAGTTTTAGGAAGAGTAATAGAGGACACACAACCATTATATATATTAATATCTGTTAATTTAGTAAAGTTTTCAAGCTACAAACTAAGATTCTTAGCTCCAGAAGTATTAGACAAATCTATACTTCTTAACTCAGACCCTTTATTATAGAAAGTAGAAATAAAATCTATAGGAGAGGTGCTATCCTAAGAAAATGTAGTACAGCCAGATAGATCTAAGTCATTAAATCCTAATAACGTACCATTATTAATTTTCTAGAATCCAGATCCTCCAAAGGGTTTATTCTTACTTCCAAGAACTAATAGATTATCACTGTAGCCTATTGTTTTACTAACTGATGAAGTAGTAGTACCACCTCCATATATAACTAGAGTAGGTTCGTTCTTGGGGCAAAATGCTGTATACTTATAGGAGCCACCCTGATTAGTAGTCGTTATAAGGACAGGAGTATTAGTTTTAGCATTGATAGTAGTGTAGTAATCAAAGGAAGTAACAGCTAAAGTCTTAGTAGATTCTATATTACCAAGTGCTAGGGTTTGCCCCGAGGTCTTCCATTGAGTTATACTATCCAAAAACTTAATATGTTCTTTTAGCCATTGTCTAACCTAGCTAATTCTTCTACCATGTAGCTTAGTATATGTTTTAGTATTAATATATTTAGCCTAATAAGTCAGATTAAATAATAATTCCCCGCAACCTTCAGTCTATGGCTTAAAGAATTTCTCAACAAAGTAATCTGCCAATGTATCGTAAGAATCTTTATATTTTTGATATAATTTGTTCCTTAGATCTATCCAGTAGTCAGAATATCTATTTCCTGAGCTATCTGATAAACCCTAATCTACTGCCATAACTTTATTAGCCTCTAGACTTAAGAATAGTTTATTATCCTTTCCAGATATAGCAACAGAATCAGAAGCTCCTATATAGTACTCCTCTATAAGATTTGAATCATTATTTCTTAGACCTTTCATATATACATATGACTTTACTCCAAGATCTCCCTAGTTGGTCATTCCAAATGCAGTATCCATATCATAGAATCCTATTTTAAACTAGGTATCACTATCGAAAGATATGAACGGCATATTTTTACAGAAATTATCAACTAGACCAAATAACAGAGCAACAGTAGCATACTTATATGCTGAGGATATATCTAAGGAAGTTTCTAAACCATTAAGAGCATCTGTGCTATTTACCTAAGTAATTTTTACTCCAGTTGGAGTCCAATTAATACCGTCAGTCGTCTTATATCCATCATACCCATTATAGTACTCCTTTCCTACAACTCCATTAGCATCAGTACTAAAGTAACTTTGAACTCTAACAGGAGCTTGGGCGATGTTTCTAACCATATCTACAAATCCTGGCACGTCTGCCGCATTGCTAGCCGTACCATATTTAACTTCATATAGTTTATTTATGGTATCAGTATCATATTGCCACAAAGCTGCCGTTAGAGGAGCTCTAGACAAATCATCATTTGCCAAGTCAACTCCGTTAGGATATTCTTCATTTACTAGCATGGAGATAGTAGTACCTGCCTCTACCCACTAAGACTCCATATCGAATTCTTTAACAGTACATCCCTCTTTATAGTAAGGTACTATATCAACCTGAATGTCAGCTCCGGTATTATCTCTAATATATTCCAAAGACTTCATTCCAAGATTATGCTCACTATCACGTCCAAGAATAAACTGATATATTCCAAGACTATGTACATCTATAACTTGCTAACTTCCAGAATAGAATCTTATAATCACAAATACAGGAAATCCTTCTACAGCCACTTTCATAGTTGGTTTATAATTAGAAGTAGATGACCTAGAGTAGAAGGACTCATCAGATTTAAATTTACTAAGAGCTCCTGCATGTGGCTAATACCAAGCTGCATCTGTATCTTCTGTATTAGCAAGAACTTCATTAATAAATTTACCTATAGAGGCATTAGAACTATGTGAACTGTCTACAATATCTGCTTTTAATGTATATAAATCCTCTGGGCACCAATTATTTTTTGGTATAAATACAGTTTTGGTAGCAGAACCAGCATCCCAATTAAGGTTGAAATTTAAGTTCTTAATTATATCATTTAAAGTAGAAGTTCCTTGTAATGATATAGCACAACCTCCTCTTATTATATTGCTGTTAGATCCGTTTGGATCATAGTAATTAAATACAGCTCCATAAGCTGGATTTTTCTTTAAGTTAGATATTGTACTAGCGTCATTAGAGGTAAAGTTATTCCAAGTCCATGTCTCGAATGAAGAAAGATCAATATATAGTATTGGAAGAGGAATAGTGTATAAGGATATATTTGGGTTTATACCTGTTGAAGTACTTCCATCATCTCCAGTACTAGTGGTTACAAAGTTATTAACAGAATACGTCTCGCTAAAGTTATCCCACAAAAAAGATTGATCAATATCTCCAGTAGTGCTATTATAACTAATAAAGTTTCTTCTAAATCCTTCTGATATTAGATTTCCATCAGGAAGCCCCTACTCTGTGAAGTTAGTATAAGCCTGATTCTATAAGAAATTAAGTAAAATTTCGTAATCAGTAAGAGCTTTAGAGTATATCATAAGTCTATAATACTAAACATCAGCGTAATTAAATAGAGTAGAATCGTATTTAGAACATCCTAAATAAATATTTGGATTTATTAAATTTGTTCCTATAATAGTTTTCAAATCAATATCGTTAGCAGAACCAGTCATAACTCCATCTATATACACCTTAGTAGTATTAGTAGAATTATTATAAGTAATATCAAGGTTAGTTATTTCTGAGTCCTCTAGAGGGATACTTAAACTAGTATTATTACTCTTTATCTTTACTTCATGAACTGTAATTTCTATTCCCTAGGATAATACAAAATCATCTCCAGAAATAGCATAATCTCCTAGAACTAGTACAGTTCTGACATCATCTGTATGATAATCAGACCTAAAACACAAAGATATAGAAAGATCTCCTTTACTATTTACTAAGTCTTTTAAAGTTACTGTGGCATCATTTATAAGATAATTAGATAATACTCCATAAGCCTTATTGGATAACCTAAAGTAAGGAGGAGTAATACCAGACTATTTGATTCCACTAAGAATATTATCCTAATTAACCTGTATAGACTATGTTACTGTGGAATCTCCACTCTAATATATATATCCCTCACAAGAAGATTGCCACTATCCCGTCCTATCATAAGATGTATCATTATATGCCTTGAAGTCAGACAATAGATAAGGAACTGCAGGAGTCTTAATTTCCAATGTAGAAGATTCTGCAAATGACACATAATAATTAGCCGTAGTAGTAGGCTAATTAGTAGTAGACACCTATATTACTATAGTATATACCTTATCTTTTACATATTCGTATGAAGCACTAGGAACAAACTACTATATAAGAGATCCAAATCTAGCATTTTCCTGTGATGTTAAAAGCTACCCATCAACTGTGATGGTATAATTAAAAAAGGATCCTCCAGATAGATATGCAGTAAATTGTATTGGTATTGTAGACCCATATATAACCGAAGTAGGTCTACTAATATCCTTACTTAGTGTGTTAGAGGATATTACAATAGTATCACTAACTATTACTACTTGTACAGTAGTAGAATTTTCCTCTTCAATTTCTGTACTTCTAATAGATATATTAGTTGTATTACTTCCTATGTCATCAGGTCCATATATATCACTTACTTTTACTTGTTGAGTATATTTCATAGCTCTATCGCTAATAGTTACCCTATACTCATGAATGTTGTTGATAGATATTATATAGTCTCCTAATATAGTTGAGGAATAATTTATATTAATGAAACTTGTTTCAATACTATTAACGTCTATAGAAGCAGAAGATGTAGATGCTTCTATATTTAACTAGTTCTGAATTATAGTACCATTCCAGTATATACTCTTTAAACCACTAGTACAAGTTATAGAAAGCCTTCCCTATCCATTAATGTAAGGTAGAAGCTAATTAGCTGAAGCTATTGTAATAGTTCCGTTAGTAGTAACTTTACCAGATTTTAGAATAGTATCTCCGAATAATACAGTATAATTCCACTCATAACTAATTCCACTAGGCCCTGCCTTTACAGTAAAACTTAAAGGCTCTGAATCTTTTCTTGTAATAGCTGAGTTAGTCTCAACGTCATTATTTACATAGATAATACCGTCAGCTTGGACGTTTCCTCCACCTCCACCTCCGGTTCCTCCACCTCCATGCAGAGCTAACCAGCTAACATTACCCTTGAGTAGTTTAGAATCTTTAACTAGAGCTTCCATTACCTTTTCTGTATCAGGAACCTCACTATCTTCTAGACATAAATACTCCCTTAAAACGGAGCTGTTAGATGTTATCTAACTAGCATCCGTTGAGGAAATAGATTGCCATTTTCCGTTTTCAAATTTGTTTAATGTTGGCATATTATAAAGTTATTGTTAAACCATCACTTATAACAGTGTTGTCAAACTAAGATCCATAACCACTTATAGTACCACTACTAGATGTTTTTAATATCTCCTAGGTAGAGAGTGCAGTCTTTATCTAGTTATTAATATTAAATGCCCCTCCTTTACTAGCACTTGTTGGTTCTGTATAAATGTTTTTAACCTAGTATGATTTAACATTTATACTGGTATCTGTTACATCATATAATATATATGTAGGATAATACTAGAACCCATTCGCAGTGTCTTTGGCTCCATCAACATTACCAGAAAAATAGAATAACAGCCACTTTATATTATCAGAACCTCTACAAGGTATTTCCTAATTAGATACTAGCTTATATCCAGTAGCCTAACACATAACATAAGTTGGAGCAGTAATTTTATTTACAACTTCATATCTTACCATGTTGCTTTCTGGTTTACTCTCTGAAGGAAGTACCTATACAACTGGCTACATACTAGCTGCGACTGATACATCATCCATAAGATCTATATTAGAATTAACAGTATTAGAAGATGTTATGTAGTTTTCTGGAGCATCATAAACTGGTTTTGTGATACTATAAGTATGCTTATGTCCTCCCATTACTAATCTTATTCCATATTTCTTAAATAGTCTGGACCATCTATATTTTCCGTAGGCTGTATTCAATTTGGACCCTACTCTTCCAGATGTTCCTATTACTGTAGCATGAGTTATAATAGTAAACGGCATTTCATGCATGTAAACAATACACTTACCACAGTTAGTAGGATTTGAACTTCCAGTCCACTATTCTAGATCTTTCTAGAACCAATCTTCCATAGATTTATAAGTATCTGCATAAAATGTTCCTTCATCATCTTGATACACACTATAAGTATTTGCTGCAATTTCTGAATTTATACTAACGAAATGATATTTGCCATAGTTATACGAGTATAGAGATGGCATAAAGTATGTTAAATCTCCAGACTTAAATATTGCAGGATTGTTCTCATCTAATTCATAGCAATAATAAAACGTTATATTTACATGATTTACCTTATAAGTACTTGCAGCTCCTGTTCCAAGCTAATGAATCTACTTACCACATAAATCGTTATTACCAATAGTAAACATTTCTTCTCTATTTTCCAAGTATTGTCTACCATCATAGTAATCTAACCATTCACTTTCCCTATTGCCATTCTGTGTTATGTCTCCAGTATTAATAGTAAAGTCAATATCGGTATGCACTTTACTAATATGATATGCAGCCTTCTTCCAAGCTTGATACTCCAACCAATTAAACCCCTACTGATCAGAGGTCTATACAAACTTAAAAGACGTTACTTGGGAATCCTTTCTAACTGTAAACTCTCTAATTTTACTGTAATAAGACTCATCTCCTTCTCTGCCAACTCTATATTCGTAGATACCGCTTGTGAGACCTCGTAATATAACTTTGTGTGTAGTTACTGCAACTCCACTAGTAGTTATCCATCTTATTCTTTCGTACTATTTAGCAATACTACTATTAGAAGAATACGAGCTAGAAGTTTCCTTAGTAATAGAATATAAAGTAGTCCATGAGCTAGACCCTTTAATTCTATATTGTATAAACTCGTTATAGTATCCAACAGAAATCCAGTTAAAACATCTTGTAGCATCGCTTCCAACTGATGTTTCAGTAGCCTATATGCCAAACGTAATATTTATCATATTAGGTTTATACGGATCAAACACTGATTTTGAGCTAAATATATCCTTATGCTCAGAAGATGCTTTAGGAATAAACTTTACCTTATCTGGGAAGTAATACATAGGATTTATCTATGTCTCATCTGAAAGCTTTTGTAAATTAATATAGGTCCATAGAGTACTAGATTTTCTAGAAGCGTATGCCTTATTAGCCTACTAAACTGGATCCATACTATAATACTTAACAAATAATAAATCACCAGACTCAATACTATCTCCCGGCTATATTGGAAGAGGAGAGCTTCCTTCAGCATCAGCCCCTGTACCTATACCAACAGAATCTACATATCCTTTATAACATGAACTGCTCTAGTAAGGTACGGTAAACGTATTTAGTGGAATTAGTTGGTTAGATGCACCATATACACACAGTACACCGTCCTATATCTTTGCTTCTGCTAGATAAAATGTAGGGGTTTCCTAAGCAAACTGTATAAGCCTTCCGGAGGAATTTCTCCATTCCATATCACACGTAGGAACTTGTATAATTGTGGTATTAGTATCAACAGAACATCTAGCTCCTCTAATTAAGAAAGTAGAACCAGCCTTAATACTACCCTTTAGCTCAAGGTGCTGCCAAACTCCATCGCTTTTTGGTTTATATAATAAATATAGACCATTTAGAGAAATATCCACAGTTCCATTATTTGATAGTTCAACGAAGTTGTGAGAACAGCTCTAAAAACTATACTCATCGCCAGTTCCTCCACAGTAAATAGAATTTATCTATAGAAAGTGACTTACCCATACCTATCCATAGGAGTTACTATCAAAAGTATCAACATTAGCTTTATCAGCATTATATACTTTAAGCTCTCCATAATTATTAATAAATATACGGTACTTCTTACCGTCTTCTCCTAATAATCCTAAATATTGGAAGAACATTTTGATTATATCAGAAGAGCTAATACTTCCTCCGCCTGATCCACCTCCTGTTCCAACTGGAACGAAATTTCCATCTACATAGATGTATAATCTTCCTGGTATAGTTTGCCCGGCTACAATCTCATCATTTACCCATAGTAATTCGTAATTTATAAGATTTTGCCAATTCTAAGTAAACTTATCTCCAGTATCATTTTTAATACTTACGCAAGGAACTGTATATTCTAATCCTTCTGTTATTGGAGCTACTTCTGATTCAGTATCCCCAGTTGATGGGTCTATTTGCTCCTAACTATTATTTATTATATACGATCTTGTACTAGTAGTAGAATCTCCAGCAATAATACCTTCTGTAACAATTCTAGATATAATCTATAACATTTGTTCAATTTTCTACATCCTAGAATTTAAAGACTAAATTACAGTATTATTTTCTTTATACTAAGAGTTTTTTATATTAGTTATCCATAAAACACTTTTATCTTCAGGTTCCTCATCACCAGTATAAAGAGTCTATATAGAGTTCCACGTTAGTTTTTTTGTATATTCTAGTAACTATCCTGTTTCTTTAATATAAATAATATCTCCTGGTTCTGAATTTAAATTATTTATATCCGAAACATTATCTATCTTTTCAATACCGGCTCCTATTTTAGATTTATTCCACTAAATTCCATTCCATTGATATGTATGTATATTATTTTCATCCTATTTTACATAACATAGCATTCCTTCTTTTTTTCTAGAATTAGGAATAGCATTCATTTCTGACAAAGTATTTACCTAATAAAAGCCTCCTTTAATGTTATTAGAATCAACTATAGGAAATTCCTATCCATTTTTCTGTCTTATTTCACTTATTACCTCTATCGCCATATTATTTAATAGTTATAGTAGTATTTCCTAAATTATAATTATCACTCCTAAATAAAATACATTTAGTAGTTATTCCATTATTAGTAAACTAAAAATTATTATTTACTATCTAAAATCCTCCTTCAAATCCATTAACTACAAATTTAATATCTGACATAGATTCAGGAACTAATAAATAAATATATTGTCTATCAGTTGCATTTACTGTAAAAGTACTTCCTTTACTTAAATTTAAATTTCTAGTAAAATTAGATATAATAAATTCAGATGTTGGATTTGTTGTAGATACTCCATAATATTTACCATACTTAAATGTGATTGTTGCAGTTTTAGATACTGGTTTAGTCCCATCAGTAGCTGTTAGAGTCTTAGATGTAGTTGTATTTATATTATTAGTAAGTGTTTTACTTCTTATAGATAAATCTATAGTAGATCCATCAAACTACTAAGAATTTATAAATTTATTATAAGACCAATTATATACTAACTCATTAATAACTTCTCCTATTTCCGCTTCATTTGGAGTAACTGTAAACTATGATATTTGAAGATCCTTATAAAGAAGTATATCTAATGCCTCTTTAACATTATGTATATTTTCATTTTCTCTAGTTGTATAATAATGATTCTAAGGATTTTCAATATCAGGTATTTGAATTTTATCTACTTTTAAATTAAGAGCCTAAGATAGCTATTCTTGGGAAGTATTAACAAAAGTCTAAAATTCAGACCTATCTAATTTTGAACTTATTTCATCAGTTACATAAGAAGTAAATTCATTTTTAAATATTTCAAAGTTAGATATTAACTATTCGACTTCTTCTTTATTTTCTTCTACTTTATCTAACTACTAATTTATAGACTAAATAAGCTCAATTTTCATCTATTCAAACTAATCCTAAATAGTTTGTTTATCGTCTTCAAGAAATTTATTAAGAAATTCTAATAAATCCTACTATTCCTCAATAAATCCTCTAATATTTCCCCATTTTAAATTCCATTTATCTGATATACCTAGATTATATCTTGCCTAAGCTTTAGCTACTTCAGTATTAAATTCACTAAAGTAATTTTCTATTTTAAGATATTCTTCTTTATTATTTTTATTAGTACATCCACACGGAATATTTGGAGTTATTACATGGTTTATCATTATAAAACAAAATACTAAATAGTTAATGTATCTTTATCTATAAAAGAAACTATAAAATCATTATTATTTTTAAATATATATTTAGTTACGCCATCCGAAATATATGGAGTATTTATAATAGTTTTATTTTCTAAAGGTCCATTTATAAACTTAATAGGTTGTCCAAAATTATTATTCTATGTTTCTTGAGAAAACTAATTATTTATACAACTATATGCAAAAGTATTATTTTTAAAATTAAATCCAAAATTATTATTTTTACAATTATCGAAAAATATATTATTCCAAGATCCAAATTCTAAAGTATTATTAAATACATTATTAGAATTATCCTAAAAATCTGAAG